>Ga0307379_10014147_pt1 | contig 10307 bp, 19 predicted proteins | sample UN2MG_FD_202237 | JGI IMG/M metagenome (GOLD analysis project Ga0307379, IMG submission 202237) | Soil microbial communities from Risofladan, Vaasa, Finland - UN-2 | ecosystem: Environmental > Terrestrial > Soil > Coastal area > Acid sulfate soil | place: Finland: Risofladan, Vaasa | collected... | reverse complement strand
TAAACAGTTCCATAAGTTTATCACAACAAGCTATTGCCGCAAAATCTTCATTGAAGAATCCAGATTTTGGTTTATGTATCCAACCTTCATCTATAAAATATATATCATGTTCACGGAAGAAGTATTTTGGTTTATGGAATTCCTTTTTCTTTTTTATTGTTGTTGGTTTACAATGTCTTAGTTCATGCCTTATGACCCATCGAACATATTCAATACATTCTTCAAATACAAAGGATGCTATACATATAGCGTATGGATTTGAGGGCCAGAATCCAGTTTCACTAGGACTAAGTTTAGTAGCTATTCCAGCAAATGGGTTATCTTTATGTGTTGGTGCTTTTTTTATGAACCAATGTACATCAGGGAGAGATTTATATTCTTTGTGGTGTTCTATACAGGACTTTCTAATAAGAGACATTTGCCTTTTACTAGGCTTGTCTAAATCTTTAGTATCTATTGGGGGATAATTGTAAGTGACTAGGTACACAATACACAACCTTTCGGAAGATAGAATAGCCAGAATTTAAACTTATTGTAATTTGGTCAAATGCCGCTGGCTAAGTATAGCCCATTTAAATAAATTTGAAGTTCTCAATTCTGGCTTCTCTATATATATTTATAAAATTTTAGTCGAATCTGTATATAATCTGTCTTTTATTGGTATCCCCTAAAAGTGACGGATCATATACTATCTCATCGACCACATAGCCTTTTCCTGCTTTGTAACATTCTTTTTTTGCGTCCTCATAGTTAAACGATACATACTTGTAACCATAAGGAATTTGGAAGGTTTTTTCAAATTCGTTCCTGTCTTCATCATTTACTACTCCGTATCTGTTCTTGATCATTTCCCTTCTCCCTATTTTAAAGGTTATTTCATCAAAGTTCTTTTTCCTAAAGAATATTTCGTTAACATTGCTTCCCAATCCCAATAATCAGATATATTATTCTTAGCCCATGTAGCTACTCTGCTTTTAGATAGTGAAAAACTTTTACCATGTGGGGTTTCATCAGGATAGGAATAGTCATATAATTCTTCTTGGACGTGATGAGCTAATTCATGGAGAACTAAGATTAGTCTTCTACTCCATTTTTTTTCTATTATAATATAAGCAAACATATTACACCTTTTACTACTATACCATCCTAAAGTTTCTTCATCGTCTATTGCAATGAACCATATTTTACATAATGGTATGTCTAAATCTTTACATAACTTTTTAGCTATTGTTCTTGCTTTCGCTTGAGTAATGTCTAATTCCTTCATTCATATAACCTTAACCAACACTTGATATACTTACGTTTGCAAGAAAACCCCGAACAAAGTTGCGTATCCACTACTTCTTTTTATTTTCAGAGTGGAGAAGTAGTGAATACGACTTCCGATAGCCTTTCGGCTCAATGGTTTGCTGTATCCACTCAATAAAGGGCAAGGATTCCAGTACCGTAATTTATTGATAGGAGTTGAACCTATCCCGATGCGACTTACCCTAAATCTATTATTCGGGTAACTCCCTCTTCTAAGGTTTTCAGGATGGTTTGAAGCGAGAGTTACCCTATCAGTTTTATTGGTTTGCAGTAACCATCCAATAGAGATAAAAAAATGTAACGAAACGAAAATCTTGGAGTAGCTCCCTTCCGATTTTTTTTTTCAGAGTGGGATGGACGAGAACTACTCCTTTGCACCATCTGCATTTTTAGTTGGTTTGCTGTATCCACTCAATAAGTAAATCGTTTTGACTTGATTCAACAGACGATGAACTAAAAGATCATACGATTTACTATACTTCTTCATTAGGAAGTATAACTTCATACTTCTCTAGAGTTTTAAGCATTATCCCTATAGGTGAGAAGTCAGCACCACCTAGTAAAGATCCTAATATTGAAGGACTGAATCCAGAGATCATTCCTACATTCTTCATCCTTTCTGTAGCTTGCTGTCCAGAATATCCACAAATGTTCCAGTAGACAACTTTAGGTCTGTCATATCCACAAGCATCCCATTCTTTCAAACAGGCTTCTACTTCTGTATCTTTGGTTCTGGAGCCTGATGAAAATTGCATATCAGAAACGATAAGCAATGTAGTAGGCATTAAATCTTGAGATATCTTCCTTTGTACAGCGGTTTTCAGAATCAGATCTAATGCTTTGTCAATTCTGGTGGAACCTACAGCACCGTTGAAGATATTACGGTTATTTAAAGCTTCTGAGAAAGACATATTTCTCCAGTCTTTGAAAGATCCTTCGGAACAGAAAGCAATGAACCTTTTATAAAAAGGAGAATCCTCTCTCATCTTGGAAGAGCAATAAAGAGCTAATCCTGTAGAGACATCATAAGCGGTAACATTACCACCTATAGTACTTCCCATTGAACCAGAAGTATCAGAGATAACCATAATGCGCTCATCAGCGTCCTTCCCTTCCATGTAATTAGGAAGAGCTTCAAATTGCAATTCAGCCATTTCCTTATCACCGTTACGGCAAGCAATAATACAATCATGAGGAAACAGTACGGAAGCGTGAACTTTTTTAACTCCTGTCTTCACTTGATTCTTAAAGGAGTCAAATCGTTCCTTATCATTTTTGTAAAATGCTTTCATGTACCTAGACATTGCCATAGAAGGAACAGTTTCATATTTAATAGAATCCCATTGTTTTTGGCACATCTTATGTTCTACGATATGAGATTTTCGAATAGTCGCTATCAGTTTACGGAATTCGGGTACAGAAATATCACCTAGAGCAGTTCGAATAGGATGATCACTTCTATCAGCCCATTTAGCCGCTAGTACATTATTAGGTTCTGTATCTATCGCATTAGCCCAAAAGGTAGCGGCATCTACTTCTAGAGAAGTACCGAAAAGAGAACGGAGATCATCCCAACGTCCTACCATAGGAAGTTGATGAAGATTTTCCCTTAACCAATTGGGATCATTTTCCGCTAGCCATTTGTAAATGGATCTGGAGCCACTACGATTTCCAGCCCCTCCCCTGCAATCACGTAACCATAGCAGAAGAGCGAATGATAAAGCTTTATCAACAATCCAACTATTAATGAATAGCTCTAGAGCGGTAGCTTCACCTTCATAGTAAGATTTTTTGGTTTTGGTGTCATACAAAGAACCAGATTTGCTAAAAAATTCCAATGCGTGATTCAGAGAATGTTCGTAAGCTGTAGCACCTTCTTTAGTTTTCTTCATAATGGCTCCTTTTAAACAGGCTGATTTTTTTATCATTTCCAGATAGTTTTTTGCTGAATTCAGCCTTAATTATTTAACTCATATAATCAGATTGGCGTTTAACGTGTTAGATTAGAAGTCTAATGTTTTTTGGTTTGCTGAAACCAATCTTGATTTTCCAAACTATAACAGAGTCAAAAGAGTCTGTCAACACTTTTTTTTATTTTTTTTACTTTAAACTCATTTTTCTTTTTAGTTGAAATATTATATGCTTCGGCAGTTTCCATATCAACGTGACCTTTCCCATTGCAAATAAAACATAATTGCTCAATTAAAGATCCATGTTTAGTTGGATTCCATCCATCGGTGCATTTACATTTATATCGCATTATAATTCTTCCCTTTAATGTGCATGATTCAGGTGAATCTGCATTAGTTGAAGAGGAGTATATTTAGATCTTCCTTCTTCAAACATTTCCTCTGCAAGCTTATAGAATTCTGTGTCTTCTGGTTTTACTTCATCTTCACAAAAACATAACTCATGGAGGTTTTGACATTTGTTACATCGAAAATTATCTAAACGATCTTCATCCATTTTTATTCTTTCTCCTTTGGCATGTATTTAACAGCTTCTTGTAGACTTATTTTCTTATCGAATTTGATTATATAATCAGTAGTCCAGCGTTCATCTTTGTCCATAGGTTTAATGCTTTCCACTAACCAGTAGCTAGGCTTTCCACCAAATATACTCCAATGAACCATAGGATCTATTTTTCTTCCTTCTACTCCAAACTGGTTAAAGTAATCCCATGCTTCGACAAAGGTTTGAAACATCCAGCTAAAACCGTCACTTCTCCAGCATGAATCATGATCTGAGAATTGCGTAAAGTTGATTAAAGAACCCTTCAACTCAAAGGGTTTAAGTTCTTGAGTAGTTCCTAAAACCTTTGTATAGCTATTTGGTCTATGGAATACCAGCCAGATTTTTTTCTTAAAGTTTCTTTGCTCTCTGACTTTTGTGTTTCCATCTTCGTCATAACCATGATCTGTCCAACTCATATCAACACACATGACTAGGGCAAGTTTAGGATCTGAAAACGTGGGAAGCATTGCTTCTACTGTATCGGATATAAACCATTCGTAATTATTGGATTCCATTTTTTTATCCTTATATTTTATGGACGATAGAATATAATACCATTATGCCCCATTGCATTTTGAACCTTGTCAATTTCTATTCGTGCTTCTTCTTCTGATACTTTGTTCTGTAACGCATAGTATTTTATTACCAGTTCATATTCATATAGAATATCATCATTAGCGTTCATCAATGGAATCTCTTCACTTTCAGGTTCAATAAATTTGTATCCCATTTTACGTAATCCATAGATATTTGTGGTATGAATTTTACCGTTTCCGATATCCCATTCAGCTTGAAGATATATATTTTGCCTATCCGCTCTTACAGATTTTAGTGTTAATCTCAAAGGGCAAAGTTGATAGGTATAGGCTTCTTCAAGTTTGTTTGCGTCATATCCTGTATCACTTCCTAAATCATGAATACCTAAATTCCTTGCTTTGCTCATAATAACAGAAAATAGTAGACTTTCCCCTTCTTTATTGTTTAGATACTCATGACTAGTGATATCAATTTGATCCCCATCTTCGAAATAGATATCTTTATTCACTTCTATATTTTCATAATTTAGTTTCTTTAATTCAGCTACAAGATCATTCTTTTCTACTTCTGTTAATTGACTTTCATCAACACGTTTTCCTATTGGATGATCTCCATGTACATCATATAACCATTGCATTAGATTTTCCTCCCTGTTTCAATCATTATAGTATCTTCATCTTCTACTATTTTAGATATTGGCTCAAGGTATGTAACATTCCATCCGTATTGTTTTATACGTTTAGCTACACCATCAGGAGAAGTGGAAATATTAATAGTAGCTTCTTTAACTTCTATCTTATTATTAATAAGTTTCTCTATTATTATTTTCCATTTCATTCGGATATCCTTTCAAGTTCATCAATCATCAGAATAGGTTTAATTTTAATAAGTTTATATTTAATTTGTTGCTGGTCTATTCGGTAGGTTTTTTTGGATTCATTAACTGATATTTGACCATAACCTACCAATAAAAATATACCTAAGAAAAACACTAATACGAAAAGTAAGTTTCTCATTTTTCGTTCATAGTTCATTTTCATCTCCTAATTATAGTAGTCGATTAAATTTGTTTTATGGTCTACAACCCAATATGATAGACCATCATAGTAAATTCGATTTCCTATATGATCAGTATAAACATATTTGGCTATTGTTAGATCTGGAGTTTCAATGAGTTTTTCATTTAGGACTTTGCCGCTTCTATCAAAATATTCTTCGTTTGTTTCCACTTTTTTTATTTTCCTTTCTGTTCCATCTTATCAGATGGATTTTATCTTGTCAAGTGTTTTTTTATACCGTTACTTCTTCTTCCGATAGGAAGTTTATAGGATCTAAATCCTTTACCTTGCAACGTGTAAGCATGGTTTCTTTTTTACCATTCCATTCATCATGTTTTTTAACCGTTCCCCAAAGTCTGGTTTTTTCTCCCTGCTCTACACTCCAAGAATGACCAGAATAAAAGGTTTTAAATATGTTACCGTCAAGATCCATGAATTTATAAAGGGTAGATATTCCATACATGGTTTCACAATGAGTTTTGAAGGTACAGGTAACTTGACAATCTTCAAGCTTTGAACCAATGTTTCCGAACCAATTAGAAGGAAGCTCATTTGCTCTTTCCAATTCTTTTTCCATATGTTTTTTATAAACCTGAATCATGGAACAAGCTATTCCCATTCTTTTAGTTGGTACGGCATTAATATGAATAACCTTCAAGCAGTTCATTATATAATCATTGTCTTGATCCTCAAGTCCTTGGAAATGGACAAGAGTTTTTTCGGCAATGTCTTTATCTTCATCAGTATATTCAATTATTTCAGAAGGAAGTTTATTAGGTTTAAAGAGATAATCTAAAACATGATCAGCGGTAGAAGTTAGTGAAGGATTCTCATATGCTTCCCCTCTGGAAGTCCAGCCGTTTTTTGTGATGATAGCATTTGTCAAGGTTAGAATTCCAAGAAGATCATAAGCAACGGGATCAGTATTAACAAAGGAACCAAAACCAAATTCTTCATCATAATTTTTAATTTTATTTTCAATGGTAGCGAACCATAAGAAGTTTTGAGGATCATGACCTAAGAAGTCTTTTAAACAAGTTGACCCTACTTCTTTATATTCTCCATCTTTTTCTACCAGAAAAGATTTCACCCGATACCTATTAATATTGCAATGTTCACAATGAATTTCGGTTTTGTTCTGATATCTAAAAGGCACTTCTTTATCAGGTACGGCATTTGTGAAAACCGCCATTAGATCTTGATCATGTTCATCTTTATAATGTTCATAATCAAAGATACATATCAGATCCCAACCGTCTATTTTTGATATGTCATATTTGACGGTAACTTTCTGGAGGAAAACTTTTGTAAGCACTCCCCACACTTCGGCTTCTGGAGAAGCGTAATAAGAGCGAACAACGGATTCTCCCCATTCAACCATCATCGGATCAGTACCAAGTCTAACGGCTTTTTTATTAAACTTGGAAATATTTTGTAAGAAGCTTTCTTTTTTGTACTTGAGAATTTCCAGGGTTTTTTCAATCATTTGTTTTCCTTTCGGTTTGTTGTTTAACCCTTTTTTCATCTTACAGTTCCATTATACCATACCATATATATATGTCAAGCATTATTTTCATTATATAAAAAAATATTTCAGATTATAATATTTGGCACGAATCTTGCATACAAGATTTTTCTTGACAAAACATATGTATTTTGGTAGAATCCATATATAAACTCAAAATCTATATGAAAGGAAAAGAAATGAATTCTTCTAAACCTTTGAATGACAAGGATTTACAAGGATTAGTAACAGACAAGGTTTTAGAGTGTTTTTCAAAAGCTGAAAATTGGATTGCAGAACGTAATTTCGATTGTCATACTCCAACTTTTCATTTGCCAGATGAAATTAAATTTACATTAAGAGGGAGAACCGCTGGAAGAGCAACAACTTCAAGAGACTATGAAGGATTTGTGTCTTACATTATTTTGAATTTTAATATGGTTCTTTTAAGAGAAAACATTGAAACTTTTCTTGGAAGGACTGTACCCCATGAGTGCGCTCATAGTATTGCAGGGCTTATATTTGGTAATGTTAAATCTCACGGTGATATATGGAAACTGGTAATGAAAAATATACTTGGTGTAAAGCCAAGCAGGACGCATGATTATGATGTTACCAATGCAAGGGTATATAACAAAACAAAGTTTGAATGGAAGTGTTCTTGCCGAAGTCATATTGTCGGGCCTGTTAAGCATAAGAAAATGATGAGAAATACTACTTACTTTTGTAAAAGTTGTAAAAGTGGGTTGACATTTGTTAAGCGTCTTGGTAGAGTAACATATGAAGATGCCAGAAATAAAATCTCTTGACAAACGAAAGGAAATAATGTAACATGGAAAATCAATTTGATTATTTTTTTGATTGTAGTGATTATGCTACTGAAAATTGCAATGGGGATTGTGATAGCTGTAATTTTCATCCTGATTATTTGGAAGAATTAAAATATCAAAAGACTATGGAAGGAGAAGAAGAATGGATGAATTAGATAAAGAAGCTTTAGATCCTAAATGGTTTAATGAGTATTATGAATTTTTTGATGATGATGATAAAATCTCAGATATGCAATTGAAAATTTATAAACTTCAAATGGGAGAAGAAGATGCCAAGACGTAAAATGACTCAAGAAGAAAAAGATGCAAGGGATTATAATAAAAATGTTGAGCGTGTTGCTGGAAATCTTCAAGCTGATAGAGATGGATTTATTAAAGATTGTAGAGAGGGTAAAATTTCAGATCCTCCTAAAAGCAGAGTCTATGTGGTTGGAGACAGGGTAAGTGCTGGAGCTATAGAGTGGGTAAAGATTTTAGAAGTCATTGAAGATGGTAAATTTTATAAGATTCTTAGAATCCATCCTGAAACTCCGTATGGTGTATATCGTGGTCATAGTTTTAAAATCGCATATCAGCGGTGGACTGAAATAACTCCTTATAGAACTACCGAAGAAATTATTTCTATTCCAAGAGTAGAAGTAGACGATGATATCAGTTTTCAATATAGTCAGAGACAATTACAAGGTATGTTATGGTCATACTATTCTTCTGGTATTGATCTTGATCAAGATTATCAGCGTGGAAATGTATGGACTCCAGAGCAAAAGTATATGCTTATAGATTCTATATATAAAAATATAGAGATTGGAAAATTTACCGTTATCCGAAGATCCTTTAAAGAAGATATGGATAAGTACTATGAAATGCTTGACGGTAAACAAAGACTAACGGCATTACTTGAATTCTATGAAAGTAGGTTCATGTATAAAGGTAGATACTTTCATGAGATGCATGGAAGAGATCAAGGACATTTTGAATGTTACTCTATCAGCTATTCAGAAACCGAACCACTAACACCAGAGCAAAAATATCGTTACTTCCTGAAACTTAATACTTGTGGTACTCCGCAAGATCCAGAGCATATTAAGAAGGTGGAAAAAATGTGGCTGGATATGAAGAGATATGGAGAAAGCATAAGGGGATTGAAAAAATGATATCATTATCTAAGTACCTCATGGTCAAAGCAATAGCAAGCTTGTATCATGGTGAAGTACCGAAACCTAAAAAAGATGATTATCAAATTGTAGTCAATTTTTCCAATGGTGATGATAAGCACCATTTTATTGATGCATGGCATAGTGTTAAAAAAGATGCTGGTGAATATGATACTTCAATGGACAATATGACTATCGTTAAAAATGATCACGGTTTACAGGCAACCATAGAAGTTAACGTAATATGGACATAGGAGGGATTTATGAAAGGATACATTATAGTAAAGCAATTTTTACTAGGTCAATGGGTAGAGCTTATCAGGTTAGAAGCCGAAGAGGATCTTGATCAAGAACAAATTGATGAATCTTTGACTACAATAAAAGATATTATATTTGATCATGATAAGGTAAATATTAGCAATGAAACCTCAGTATCCATTTTTAATAGAAGTGATGGGCCTGTTAAAATTGACTATGTGGTAGAACCAGAACCACCTTCTGGTGTGGATATGCCTAATTAAAGGGGAATCGTCAAGTGGTAAGACGCAGGACTTTGGTTCCTGTATCGAAGGTTCGAATCCTTCTTCCCCTGCCAATTAATAAAGGAGAAGTAAAATGGAAAATAAATATTGGGAAAAAAAACTTGAGAAGATTGTATATATTTCTAAAAAATATGGATTTCCAGAACAAAATTTAGAATTCTGGAGAACACAACCAGCAGGAGTTATTTCTTTAATTGTCAAAATTGATGATGTGAATTTTAATCTTTTAAATGCGTACATAGGGAAGTAGATAGATAGGTGATAGATGGTCTGAATGTTACGAATGTAATAAAAGACTTAGTAAAAAACCATTTGTTTTAATTGGTGAACATTCACATGAATTTCGTGAAGATACGTGTCAAGCGGCTATTTGTATAGATTGTTTAAAACGTGGAATTCAAAAAATTTATTCTATTCGATGTAAAGGTAGAGGACTATTGGCTCCAGCGTAAGGACGTTGAGTTAATAGCTGATACGACCAGAAGAATGGTGAGAGAGTTGGTCGACTAAAGTTAACGTACTTTCAAACTCATAAGGACTACGAGTGCAAGGGGGAAGAATGAAATATAGAGTAGATTTTTATATGGATAATGAGTATTCGGTAATTGAAATTCAGTATCTGGATTATGATCGTGGAATTTCATATGATAAAGATGAGTGTCCCAGCGAGTTTTGCGTATTCCAAGGATCTCTCTCAGACTGTGCGGCGTACATTAGCCTTAACGAACAGGGGTATATGTAATGAAGAATAAGATCATGAAGATCAACGAGCTAGACAGCATTCAGATACTGGCTAGGGTTGCAGAGATGGAACGAGACAGGTACTCTAAGAGTGGTGACTACTCCGTTACGGATATCAT
>Ga0307379_10014144_pt1 | contig 10308 bp, 13 predicted proteins | sample UN2MG_FD_202237 | JGI IMG/M metagenome (GOLD analysis project Ga0307379, IMG submission 202237) | Soil microbial communities from Risofladan, Vaasa, Finland - UN-2 | ecosystem: Environmental > Terrestrial > Soil > Coastal area > Acid sulfate soil | place: Finland: Risofladan, Vaasa | collected... | reverse complement strand
GAAATTTATGTTATTCGTGCCTAACCTGGCACACTTCTTGCTTGGTTAGTTTATAATGTAAACCTTAATAAGGAGGAATAACTGTGGTCAGAATCTATTTTACAGACGAAGGAAGAATAATCACAGAATACGCTGTAAATGGACAAAGTTCAAGGGAAATAGGACGCTCATCCAGTGCCCTGGTAAAAACAAGACATTTTATAGCCAAAGGCAAGAAAGTAATTCTAATAGACAAAGAAGAATCACCAGGCATCGTAGTAATGGCATTAAGTGGAGAAGTGGAAAAGGACAATATCACTCGAGGTGAAAAATATACAAGCAAGGATGGATTTGATGTTATCTGGTCTCCAAACAATGGCTCATACAATACGGATGATTATAATTGTATCATAAGCGTGCAAAAGGCGTTGGTGTAGAGCAGAGTTAGGTTATAGGTTTTAGGTAGCAGGTGCTGTGTGTCTTTTCCTTGTGCTCCCTGTCCTGTCTTCGACCCTGAGGCTCAGACCCGAAGGGCGCCCTTCGTTTCACTCGAGGGTAAACCCTGTGAAATAGGATTATGGCAAAAAGATTATGCTATTTCACGGGGTAAACTCCGTCGAAGGGTTATACTTTTGTATGTCTTGAATTAAACTTTAAACCATAAATGCTGAAACTGAATCCAAACATAAAAATCACTAATATAGAGGAATTATACTACATGGAAGACAGAAGTAGGTCTCAGCTCTACCGCATAGCTTCACCCGAACACAAGGTCCTTCAATTCCTCACCCAAAATCTATCGATAGAGGGTATAGAACAAAAATTGAAACAGAACAATCTTCATATCCCTTCTGACCAAGTCCAGAATTTCAAAACTCGCATTCTGGAACTTGGTATTCTAAAGGAAGATTCAGCAAAACAGACACCAGTAGAAGTTCAATCTGCCTGTACAAATATTTTCCACCTTTGCTTCCCTCTCTTCAATCCATCAAGGTTCCTGAAATGGCTTGCAAACTTGAAAATTTCAAGATATATTTTTTCTCTACCATTTTTACTGGTGATTCTTTCTATCATAGGTTCTGGTATAGTAATCTTTTTACGAAACAACGATGTATTGATGTCCTCAACTTCTTTGTTTCAGACAAGTCAATATATCCCAATTTTCCTCCTTGTTTTCCTTGCCTCAACGTTACTTCATGAACTCGCACACGGACTTGTATGTACTTACTATGGTGGAAGAGCAAAAGAAATAGGAATTGGAATATTCTATTTCATCCCCTCATTTTATATATCTCTTAAGGGAATCTGGTTATTCAAGAAGACATTCCACAAGATTCTCACATATTTTTCTGGATTAGTAATGGATTTTTTTATTTGCAGTCTGTTTTTAATATTGTGCCAGCTATTTTTACAATCAAATATCATACTCCTATTCTCAAAGATTCTCATCCTTTCTGCAATAATTAGAACATTTTTTATAATCAATCCGTTCATCGAATCAGATTTCTACAGAATCCTGACCCATCTTTTCAACATCTCCAACCTCCGCCAAAAGGCATTTTTAACTATTTATGATTTAATAAGTCACAAAACAAGGACTATCCAAAGTGTAGCAAAAAGGGAAATACGGTTTTCAATCCTTTATGCTGTATCATCTATAACTTTCTGGATTGTTGTCCTGACATTTACTATATTTCTCACAAGAAGATTTCTAACAAACGTATAGGAGGACTGCTCATATTTCTACTAATCCCAAATGGAAAGGAGGTGGAATGCAAGTGAAAAAAATAGACTTGGATATAGAGGTACTGGGTAGTGAAGAATACTCTCCGGCGGCTGCTGGAGCTTGTTGCTGCTGTTGCCCGTGTTGTTGTTGCTGTAAAGCAGAGCAGGAAGTGAATTAACAAAATAGCAGTCCTCCTATTATAATTTGACAAGAAGGAGTATTTTCTTATGGAAAAAGAATTGTCAGAACATCTTAGATTAAGGAATTTTGAAATTATTAACAATGATGGTCGGTTGTTGTTCAAGAAAAATAATGATTTTATAATAAAAGTAACAGGTAATTTGTCTACTACTCTGCTTCCAAAACTTTTGCCGTTATTAAACGGCAAATATTCAACCCAAAAAATATTAGACTATTTAAAGAAAATTGATAACAATTCAATTTTATCAACTTTAAGAATGTTAAAGAAATATGAGATTGTGGAGACAGATAATCATCCATCTTTAGAACTTCTTTCTAAAAAAGAGATTGATACATTCCAACATCAGATAAACTTTTTTTCATATAGACAAAATGAAAAAAAATACAAAATGCAAATCAGCTTAAAAAAATCAAAAGTTAATTTAGTTGGAACAAAGAATTTTCTCTTTCCCCTTGTAAGGAATTTAATTAATTCAGGAGTTGGGGAAATAACATTTTTTTTTAAGAAAGGAATCAATAAATCTTTAGTAAATAAGGATTTCGAGAAGTTATCATCTTCATATAGCCACCTTGCAAAAAAAAGCTATGATACTTTGTGTGAAGAAGATATATTGCATAATAACCCTGATTTTGTTATAGTTGCGGATGAAGATATTTCAATTAAAGAACTTGACTTAATTAATGGGTGTAATTTAAAAAATAAAGTTCCTTGGATAAGTTTTTCCGATATTGCAGAGGCAGAAACTATTATAGGACCTCTTGTTGTTCCTTACAAGACACCTTGTTACAGATGTTTTGAACTCAGAAAAGAGAGTAATCTTAATCTATACAAGGAATTAAGACTGTTTAAAAAAACAGACAATAAAATACTTAATAAAAAGAGTTACCTTTCACCCTTTATTGAGATTTTAGGTGGGATTATGGCTCTGGAGGTAATAAAATATTTGTCTGGTGTTGTATCGCCAATGACATTGGGAAAAATTTATACTATAAACTGGCTGACAATGGAGACACAGCTGCATTATATTTTAAAATTACCAAGATGCCCTGTTTGTGGAGTAAAAGAAAATGCTCCTTTTTCTCTCTGGCAAGAACCTATTAAGGAATGAATTGTGAAATTAAAGGAGCCGCAGAAAGTTTCAAAAAAAGAGATACTCAAAAGGGTTGAAAAGGTTATTTCCTCAAAGGTGGGAATTGTGAAGAATGTTATTGAAATAACAAGAGCGAATAGTGAACCACCTATTTTTTCAACAAGCTGCCAACTCTGTAACACTTTGAGTTTTATGGATAATAAGTGCTTTCCCCGACATGGCGCAGCAGGTCTTACAAAAGAGGATGCTCTAATTGCAGGTGTATCAGAAGCAATTGAAAGGTATTGCTCTGGTTTTTATAATGATAAAGATTTACTATTGAGCAGTTTTAAGGCTATTAAAAACCACGCAGTTCAGCCAGAAAAATTTGCACTCTTCTCATCAAAACAATACAAAGATGAAAATTTTCCTTTTTCTCCTTTTACTAATGATACAAAAATAAACTGGGTAAATGGATTTTCACTTATCAGTGAGAGAGAAACAATAGTGCCTGCCCAAATGGTTTTTTTGCCTTACAGATACAGAAAAGATGAAACAATAATCTCCTACCCAACCTCAACGGGTCTATCCTGTAGAAGCAGTCTTGAAGAAGCAATACTTTATGGTTTGTATGAAGTTATAGAAAGAGATGCGTTTATTCTTTTCTGGATGTCAAGACCAGATGTTCCAAAGTTAAGGACAGATAGGTTGGACAAATTGGAGAATCTTTTTCGACAAAGATTTAATTTACAAAATTGGAAATATTTTATATGTGATATAACGAGTGATATATTTGTCCCAATCTTTTTCACCCTTGCTCTTGGGGAAATGGATTTTGGAACTGCGGTATGTGTCGGGGCATCATCCAATTTGTCTTCCCTTAAGGCAGTATCAAAAAGCCTTCTTGAGAGCGCACAGGCAACCTCTTTCTTGCTTTATAAACTTGGAGAGGAAAAAAAACTTTATAAAGAGGATTTCAGTGATGTCAAAGATTTTGATGACCACGGAGAATTTTATACAAGAATGCCTGAATATCAATTTGTCTTTGATTTCATTACTGATTCAAATAATTTTATTGTTGAAGAAAACCTGGAAGAACTTTCTACAGGAAGTATTGTTGGAGACATTAAAAGGATTCTTAGTATTTTGAGAGAGAAGAAGATGGATGTGATTATTGTAAATTTAACTACTTCGGATGTAAAGGATATAGGTTTCAATGTTGTTAAGGTAATTGTACCTCAACTTATTCCATTACACGGCAATCATAATTTTCCTTTTAAGGGTAGTAAAAGATTGGTTGAGGTGCCGAAGAAATGGGGAAAGAAGTTAGCAGAGAAAGAACTGAACCTTTTCCCACATCCTTTTCCATAAGATGGAGGTGAGATGATAGTTGCAAAGATTAACGACTTAAACGTGGCCATTGTTCAAAATGCTAAATTCTCTCTTTCAGAAATTTTTCACGAGAACTCAAAACTTCATGATATTGATAGGGATTTTTTCTATAATATTGATATAATTTTAAAAACACCCTATATCCTGAAAAAAATAGCAAAAGCATACAAAGCATATCCTGGCTATACATCGATTACATTACCAGGGGTTAAAGAAGACAATTTATTGAAAAAATTGATTAAAAAAAGAAGGAGTGAAAGAGCATATTCAGGTGAACAGATTGAGTTGCAGGAATTGGCTGATTTATTACATTTTAGCCTTGGTATTACTGGTACCATTAAAGGATTGAATGATATAGAATTAACATTGAGAGCATATCCTTCTGCTGGTGCTCTTTACTCCATAGAGGCATATATAATTGTTTTTAATGTGAAGAGTCTGGATAAGGGAATATATCATTATAATGTTAATAAACACTTGTTAGAACTTATCGAGCCCGGAAATTATAAGGAGCATATTGCAAAAATATGCCTTGCGGAGGATATTATGGAGAATGCGAATGTGCTTATTATTTTAACTTCAATTTTCAAACGAGCAACGATAAAGTATGGCATTAGGGGTTATAGATTTGCACTTATTGAAGCTGGAATAGTCGGTCAGAATATTACTCTGGTGGCGGAGAGTTTGGGGTTCGGGTCGTGTATGCTTGGGGGATTTTATGATGATGAGATTCATAAATTGCTGAAGATTGACGGGGTGAATGAGGCGGTGGTGAATGTAATGACAGTAGGACAGAAGGTTGCTGCGCAACGGTAGGAATTTATCTGCGATAAAACGGAATTGGTCCTTCGACAGGCTCAGGACGGTTTGAGTCCCTGCGGGACGGGAAACAAGAGAAACGGAGTGTCGGTGTATCGGAGAAACGGGAAGACGAACAAGTTAAAAGCCAAAAGTTAAAAGTTAAATCTGAACAGCAGGAAAGAGCACAGGTGCACAAGAAAACTAAATAGAGAATAGTTAAGACATCAGAGTTAATCTGTGTAAATCAGCGTCGAGAAGTAGGAAAATGCAAACCAATGACAAATGACCAGTGGCTGATGACCGGAACAGGGCAGTCTTGTTTCGCTCAATAAGCTAAGTAAACCATGTAAACTATGTAAACCAAGTAAACTAAGTAAACAATAAGATTATAGAAACGATGAGCAAAAAGATGCCTTTACATAGTGAGAAAAATTATTTAATATGAAAGGACAAATGAATAATTCTGCAATAGAAGTAAAGGATATTACAAAATCTTACAATGGGAAAGCAGTCCTGGATAAGGTGAGTCTTACCATAAGGAAAGGGGAAATCTTTGGACTGCTTGGTCCGAACGGTGCAGGCAAGACCACGCTCATCAGTATCATACTCGGCTTGAAAAACCCAAATGCAGGCGAGGTTTCGATACTTGGACACAATCCTGTTAGGAATCCAATCCCCTTAAAAGAAAAAATAGGTGTTCAGCTCGAGACATCTACCCTTCCTGGTTTGATGAAAGTAGGAGAAGCACTGAGTCTATTCCATAGTTTTTTCTCCAATCCTGTGAGCATAAAAGAGATAACAGAGATGTTTGAACTCACCGATTATCTGAACTATAAATATGGAACACTTTCCAAAGGCTGGAAACAGAGGGTGGAAATTGCATTGGCTTTAATTGGCAACCCTGAAATTGTCTTTCTGGATGAGCCGACAAGCGGGCTTGACCCTCATATTAAGGAAACACTCTGGAACATCTTTCTGAAATTGAGAAATGATGGAAAAACACTACTGCTTTGCACCCATTATATAGAAGAGGCAGAGAAACTTTGCAACAGGGTTTCGATTATTGATAAGGGTAGGATTGTCGTAACGGACAGCCCGGAGAATTTGATAAAGGATTTTGGCTTTAATGCAAAGGTTACGGTATATAAGCAGAAGAATACAGATAGTTTGCTGAAAGACCCAGCTTTTAAGAATGTGCAGATTTCTGGAGAAAATGCTCAAATTTACTGCAATGACACAAAGTCGGTTATAAAAGAATTGGAGAATATAGGTATTGATTTCACGGAGTTTAAGGTAACCCGTGTAAATCTGAACGATGTTTTTCTTAAGCTGACAGGGAAGGAAATAAGAGAATGAAGAGTTTATGGCTGATTTTTCTTGTTGAATTGAAGATGTTTTTAAGACAAAAACAGGCAATGTTTTTTACCTTATTTTTTCCTGTCTTTCTTCTCACCCTCTTTATTTTAGTATGGGGGAGGGTTCCCGGATATAAAAACTTCCTTCTCCCAGGCATCATTGGAATGGTTATTCTTACAGATGCATTCCACAGCGTAGGTCTTGTTGTGGGATATTACAGATGGCAGGGGTATCTTAAAAGGATAAGAACAACTCCTGTAAAGACCTGGGTTTACTTAACAGGTATAATAATAAATAGAGCATTTATTATGCTCTTTGTGAGTTTCTTGCTACTTTTCTTAGGCATTCTGGTTTTCAGGATTCCCTTTAAGGGAAATTTCTTATTCTTTGCACTTACCGTTGTGATTGGCAGTATAACATTTATTGTTATTGCAATTCCCATTGTGTCATTATCAGGCTCAGAGGAAAAGGGAACCCTGCTCGTGAATTTTATTTCATACCCTATGCTTTTTTTAAGTTCTGCCTTTTACCCCATAGAATATCTACCAAAAGGTTTGCAAATGGCAATAAGGATTAACCCATTTGTCTTTTTACTTAAGATTCTCAGGAATATAGTAAATAAAGGACTTGGAATGAGAGAAAATTACATCCCCATCCTTGTTCTTTTAAGCTGGTTAGTTTTATTTTTCATCATAATGGTCTTCAGATATTCAAGACTCAAGGAGGATTAGATGAAGATTATTTTTGGGGTTCTTCTATTAGCCTATCTGTCAAGTGCAAGAATATGCTGTGCAGAGAAGCAGGATTCTCTGCTTTCATTATTCGAAAAAAGGGTTACCACCTCACCTTCTGATTGGGAAACCCTTAATGGATACAAAACCCTCTGTGATTCACTTAAGGTGCTTGACAGAGGCATTGATTTCATAAAGCAACTTGTTGAGAAAAAGAAAAATATTCCCGAACTTCACACAATCTTAGGACTTTTTTACATCGCAAAAATAGAGGAGGTTGGGGATATAGAAAAAGGGTTTCTTGCAGGCAGTGCACTGGATGAATTTAACAGGGCATTAAAAGTGGATTCACTTTCATGGAGTGCACTTTATTCGAGGGCAATGCTCTACCTTAATATGCCACCCGAGTTTGCAGCTTACGAACTATCACTGAAAAATTTTCACAAACTCCTCTACATTCAGCAGGAGGCCGACATTCTGGAATCCCATTTCGTGCTAACCTATATCTCCCTCGGCGACCTATACTTTAAAATGAAAAAGAAAGAAAAAGCCATAAAAACCTGGAAAGAAGGATTAGAGATTTTCCCGCATAACAACCATCTTAAAAACAGAATTTCCTCTAAATAAAACCCCCAACTTATGATACTCCATGTTTCTATGACTTAAAAACAAGATGAAAAATGGGATAGAAAATGAAGCATATTTCGACTAAAATTTTAATTTGACTTATTCACTTATTCGAATAAGTGAATATCTCGGGAGGAAAAATGGATATGCTTGAGAGGGTTTATAAGGCTGTCGCAAATAGAAAACGCTTAAGAATGCTTTCACTATTGTTGAAAAATAAGGAAATGCTTCTTGAAGAAATTTATTCTGAACTCAAAATCCCACAGGCAACGGCCTCACGGAACCTTAAGATACTCGAAAAGACAGGTTTCGTTTCAAGTAGATTTTTCCGTAGAAAAGTTTATTATTCTCTTGTAGAGCGGGTAGATTTTCATTGCAATATGCGTATCCTTGAGTCCATCATAAATCGGCAAAGATAAAAGAAGTAGATAACTCATTCTATATCTATGCCCACTTATTCACTTATTCGAATAAGTGAATAAGTGTTTTTATACATTTAATCTTTCTGGGGAACACCAAAAAAACCAGCCTACCCCCGTTAATCTTTTTTTAAGAGGAATTCCTGTATGAAGGCATCTATGTTTCCATCCATTACCGATTGAATGTTACCCGTCTGAACATTTGTTCTGTGGTCTTTTACCATCGTATACGGTTGAAAAACATAAGAACGAATCTGATTTCCCCAGGCAATGCCTGTTTTACTTGCTTCTATCTTTTCTTTTTTCTTATCTTGAATATCCTTGTAGTGCTGGTAAAGCTTCGACCTCAATATCTTCATCGCATTTTTTCTATTCTGAAATTGCGACCTTTCATTTTGTGATTGAGCTACTATACCTGTAGGAATATGAGTTAATCTGACAGCCGTGCTGAGTTTGTTGACATTTTGCCCCCCGGGTCCACTTGACCTGTAGACATCCATTTTAACATCTTTGTCATTTATCTCAACGTCTATTGTATCATCAACAAGTGGATAAACAAAAATAGCCACAAAAGAAGTGTGCCTCTTATGATTAGCATCGAATGGTGAGAGCCGAACAAGTCTATGAACCCCTTTCTCAGCCTTCAGAAATCCATAGGCGTAATCTCCGTGAATCTCAAGTGTTGCGTCTTTAATTCCAGCTTCCTCGTTTGGCTGCAGGTCCAAAATCTTGTAGGAGAATTTCTTGCTCTCAATCCATCTTCGATACATTCTGAGAAGCATCGATGCCCAATCACAGGATTCTGTTCCACCTGCTCCGGGGTGTATTGTTAAAATAGCGTCTCCCCTATCTTCTGGCTCATTGAGAAAAAACTGCAATTCCAGTTCTTTTACAGATGATTCAACCTTCAGAACTTCGCTTGCAATCTCCTCCTCCTCATCCTCATCCGATATCTCAATTAAGTCCCAAAGGTCATTTGTCTGACTCGAAAGCGTCTCCCACCTGTTAACGGTACTCTTTTCGCTGCTGAGTTCTTTTGATACTATTTGTGCTTCCTGATTGTTATTCCATAGGTCAGGATTTGAAACTTTTTTTGAAAGTTTTTCGATTTTCTTTTTTCTCTCTTCAATGTCAAAGATAACCTCTCAATTTTTCAATCTTTTTCTTGAGTACACTTATCTTGTCAGAAATTTCCTTATTCATTCTCGACACACTCCTGTTTTTTAGTTAACCTTCGTTTCATTCGTTTGGACCGTTTATCTGGTCTATTTAGTCCATTTAGTCTATTTAGTCTGTTTAGTCTATGGTCTTATGTCTCATGTCTGCTGGTCTGATTTTCGTAATTTCCATTTTCCTACTTCTCGACGCTGATTTGCACAGATTAACATTGATGTTTTAATTATTTTCTCTTTTCTATTTAGCTTTCTTGTGCACTTATGCTCTTGTGACTGGTGCACCTGTGCTCTTTCCTGCTGTTCAGATTTAACTTTTAACTTTTCGCTTTTAACTTGTCCCTCTCCCCGACACTCCGTCTCGCTCCTTACTCTGATTCTGGTCATCGGTCATTAGTTATTGGTGATCTGGTGTTCAATCCGAAATCCGCAATTCGCAATCCGAAATGGTTTCACCGTCTCACCGTTTCTCCCCTCTTCTCTCTTGCAAACCAAAGTGCCGGAGAAGGGAATCGAACCCCCACAGGATAAATCCCAACGGATTTTGAGTCCGTCGCGTCTACCAATTCCGCCACTCCGGCAGCATCCAATATTTTCTGATTAACATTATACACAAAAAATGCACAAATTCAAGTAAAAAATAACGAGATACCAGAGCCGACTGAAAATAACCGCTTTGCGATTACTTTATGTTATTCTCCAATCCACCAACCCTAAATTCCAATTTCCGTGCTGACCCCATTGCGTTCCATTGCGTTCTAAGGTAATAATTTCCCTCTCAAAGAAGCTTTTAGTATTAATAAAATATTCAGACATATGTTATTGTAACTAGAA
>Ga0307379_10014142_pt1 | contig 10309 bp, 12 predicted proteins | sample UN2MG_FD_202237 | JGI IMG/M metagenome (GOLD analysis project Ga0307379, IMG submission 202237) | Soil microbial communities from Risofladan, Vaasa, Finland - UN-2 | ecosystem: Environmental > Terrestrial > Soil > Coastal area > Acid sulfate soil | place: Finland: Risofladan, Vaasa | collected... | reverse complement strand
AGGTTCAGGGTTCGTTCGTAGGATTTCTTGGCCTCGATCAGTTCGCCCTGCATCTCGAGGCTCGTGCCCAACCCCCAGTGAGATTCCGGATCATCAATCTCGAGCGCCAGGGCCTTGCGAAACTCGTGCTCCGCCTCGCCGTACTGTTTTTTCTGAAGGTATGCGTTTCCCAGGTTGAAATGTGTTTCGGGATCGTTGGGACGGTAATCGAGCGATTTTCGCCAGTATGCGATCGCGCCGTCGAGATCATCCCGCTCGGCCGCTTCGATACCGAGGTTGTAGTATTTCACGGCCTTGTCCGAGCACGATACGAGAGCGGTACATGCACATATAATTACGAGAGTTACCATTGAAAATCGCTTCATTCGCATGTGGCGACCCCCCTCTTACAGGTACAGTTCAACAGTGTTTGCTGATAGTATACGGTCATGAACGAGATGTGGCAAAAGGATTTTCACTCGAATCCGTCGGCGTCTCGGGGGGACGGGGCGATATCGCGGGGCATTGTGCGGTCCGGGTGAGCCGGGCGGACATTGTAAAAATTATTTTTACTTAGTAGTAAGATTTATTTATAAAGTTAACTTGCTTGTATTTAAAGGATTTATTATCATCGTATATAGCAGAATATTTATTTAATTATTGTTGACTTTATGGTTAGTAACTGTACAATGGAACGGCTAAATGCACGAGCTCTTTACATCCGAGATGGTCAGTAAACTCCCTGTGTCCCAGCGTACGAGGTACCGATCCACATGTTAGAAAAAGACGTTGTGTACGAATCGACGCTCGATCACGATTTTCTCGATGAGATCTACGCCCTGCCGGGCGGGCAGGAAATCAAGAAATGCATACAGTGCGGCACATGCAGCGGATCCTGCCCGGTGGGATCCGTCATGGATTATGCTCCGCGCAAGATCTTTTCGTTGATCCGGGCAGGATTCCGTGACGAAGTGCTGAGCTCGAACACGATATGGTTCTGCGCATCGTGTTACACATGTGCGGTGCGCTGTCCCAAGGAGATCAAGATCACCGATGTCATGTATGCCCTGAAACGGCTCGCCGTCAAGGAGGGAAAGACGAGGGGCAGAAAGGCCGTGGTGCTGTCCAAGAATTTCGTCAAGATGGTGAACAAATACGGACGCAACCATGAAACGGAACTGATGACACGGTACATACTGGAGGCCGAGCTGTTCAACGCGTTCCATTTCATCCCGCAGGGCTGGAGGCTCTTCTCCAACGGCCGGCTTCCCCTGAAACCGCACCGGATGAAAAATCTCGATCAGTTACGCAGGATACTGAAAAAGGTAGATGAGCTCGGGGAGATTTAAATGAAATACACGTACTACCCAGGCTGTTCCGTCGGTGCAACGGCGAACCTGTACCAGGATTCGATCAATGTGGTCGCACCGAAGGTCGGTGTGGAACTCGAGGAACTCCAGGACTGGAACTGCTGCGGTGCAACCGCCTACATGTCGGTCAAGGAGCTGATGAGTTTTGCGATCTCGGCACGGAACCTCGCTCTCGCGGAACCGTTCCATCGCGATGTCGTCACGCCCTGCAGCGCGTGTTACCTCGTGCTGAACAAGACCAACCACTATTTCGCCGAATATCCCGAACTCCGCAAGAAACTCGGCAAGGCGCTCGAGGCGGGCGGTCTCAGTTACAGCGGAAATATCCGGGTCCGGCATCTCTTGGATGTCTTCGTGAACGACGTGGGGCCCGAGCGCCTGTCGGAGCTGGCGACGAAAAAACTCGCCGGTCTCCGGGTGGCGCCTTACTACGGGTGCCAGATCGTGCGGCCCGAGGAGGGATTCGATGACCCGGACGAACCGGAGAGCATGGATCGTCTGATCGAGGCGATCGGGGCGACATGTGTGGAGTACCCGATGAAGGCGAAGTGCTGCGGTGCCTCTCTGATGGGAACGCAGGAAAAGCTCGCGCTCAAGCTGTGCAGGGAGCTGCTCGCCAACGCGGTACGGGCGGATGCCCATTGCATCGTGACCCTGTGCCCCCTCTGCCAGATGAATCTCGACGTTTACCAACCAAAGGTGAACGGATTGTTCAGGACGAAATTCAACATACCGGTAATCTATTTTACCCAACTGATCGGCCTTTCGCTCGGCATCCCGCCGCGCGAGCTGGGACTGCACCGTCTGGCCGTCAAGATGACCAAACAGATGAAGGACGTACTTAAGGGAGCTTGATATGTCTGAGCGTATTGGTGTGTACGTTTGTCACTGCGGGACGAACATCGCGGGAAAGGTCAATATCGACGAGGTCGTACGGTTCGCCGAGGGTCTGGCAGGTGTCGAACTCGTCCGCGACTACAAATTCATGTGTTCCGATCCCGGCCAGGCGATGATCCAGAAGGATATCGAGGGAGATCTGATCGATCGCGTCGTCGTCGCTTCGTGCTCGCCCCTCATGCATGAAAACACGTTCAGAAAGGTCTGTGAGCGCTGCGGCGTCAACCCGTATCTCTTTACCATGGCGAATATCCGCGAACAGTGTTCGTGGGTGCATGTCGATATGGGCGACTCGACGGCCAAAGCGAAGGCGCTCATCGCCGCCGCGGTGAGCCGGACGAAGTTCCTCGAACCGCTTCCCAAGCGGGAAGTCTCGATCAATCCCCGGACTCTGGTGATCGGGGGAGGCATCGCGGGGATACAGGCGGCGCTCGATCTCGCCGAGGCCGGAAAGGAAGTGGTTCTCGTAGAGCGTGAGCCGTCGATAGGCGGCCACATGGCGAAGTTCGACAAGACCTTCCCAACGCTCGATTGCTCGGCCTGCATCCTCACGCCGCGCATGGTCCAGGTCGGTCAGCACCCCAATATCAAACTCATGACCTATGCCGAGCTCGACGAGGTGAACGGCTACGTCGGCAACTTCACCGTTCGCGTGCGGAACAAGGCCCGCTACGTCGATCCCGAGCTCTGCAACGGCTGCGGGATGTGCTGGGAGAAGTGCCCGGGAACACGGGTTCCTCGTAAGGGGAACGTACACGAGAAACTGTCGCTGGGACCGACGACTTCGATATACATGCCGTTCATGCAGGCGGTGCCGGCCGTACCGGTGATAGACAGCGGCACGTGCCTCTACTTCCAGAAGGGGAAGTGCCGCGTGTGCGAATCGGTATGCGAGCGCACGGCGATCAAGTATGACATGGAAGATACGTTCGAGGAATTCGAGGTCGGCAACATCATCATCGCGACGGGATTCCGGACATTCGATCCCCGCGTGATCAAGCGGTACGGGTACGGCGCTCTGCCGAACGTCATGACGAGCCTCGATTTCGAGATCATGAACTGCGCCGCCGGATCGACGAGCGGCGCTATCCTGATGGCGGACGGCAGCGAGCCGAAGTCGATCGGGATCGTTCACTGCGTCGGCAGCAGGGACAAGCACTACAACGAGCACTGCTCGCGTGTCTGCTGCATGTACGCACTGAAATACGCCCATCTGATCAAGGAAAAAACGAACGCCGAGGTGTTCGACTTCTACATCGACATGCGCTGTTTCGGCAAGGGGTACGAGGAGTTCTACGATCGCCTTCTCGGCGAGGATGTCCGGTTCGTACGGGGCAAGGTCGCCGAGGTCTCGAACGTGCCGGTCAATGTTGTGGAGGAAGGGAAGCTCGTCATCAGCGTGGAGGATACGCTCGTGGGCGTCGTGCGGCGCGTGCCGGTCGACATGGTCGTCCTCTGCACCGGGCTCGAATCCTCGGTGGGCCTCGCCGAAGTCGCCACTATGTGCAACGTGAGCGTCGGCAAGGACGGTTTCATCATCGAGAAGCACCCAAAACTCGGACCGGTTTCGACCGCAACCGACGGGGTGTTCATCGCCGGTGCATGCCAGTCGCCGAAGGATATCCCGGACACCGTCGCGCAGGCATCTGCCGCTTCCAGTGCGGTGCTGTCGATGATCACGAGGGGGATGATCGAGATCGAATCGGCGACTGCCGAGATCAACGAGAAGAAATGTTCCGGCTGCCGGATCTGCAATAACCTCTGCCCGTACCTCGCGATCACGTTCGATAGGGAGAAGGGAGTATCGGTCATAAACGAGGCGCTGTGCAAGGGGTGTGGAACGTGCGTGGCCGCCTGCCCGAGCAACGCGATCAAGGCGAAGCATTTCGCCAATGAACAGATATTCGCAGAGATCGAGGGTCTCCTGTCGGTGTGATTTTTTCACACGGTGTCGCGATACGCACCGGCCGCCGCGACGGCACGACGGGTCGGGGAACAACAATGGAAGGATGACGAGATGACGTTCGAGCCCACAATTGTCGGTTTTCTCTGCAACTGGTGTTCCTACACCGGTGCCGATCTCGCGGGAACCTCCAGGGTCAAATACGCCGCTAACGTCCGTTCCATACGGGTCATGTGCAGCGGCAGGGTGGAGCCGACATTCGTGATCAAGGCTCTGTACGAGGGTGCGGACGGCGTGCTGATCGCCGGTTGCCATCCGGGCGACTGTCATTACCAGGAGGGAAATTACAAGGCGCTGAGACGGTACCGCCTCCTGCGGAGGGTATTGCCCGAGTACGGCATCGAACCCGAGCGCGTACGGCTCGAGTGGGTTGCTGCATCCGAGGGAGAGCGTTTCGCGAAGGTTGTCGACGATTTCACCGACCAGATCCGCAGGCTCGGTCCTCTCGATATCAAGGAATCGATCGCGCAGAGCCTGATTGATGATGTCGTCAATCATGAAGAAGAGGCCACCAAAGACATTGGAGATGTGAATGAAGCTTAAGTTCGGTATCTACTGGGGAGCCGCGTGCGGCGGTTGCGACGTGGCGATACTCGATACCCACGAGAAGATACTCGAGATCGCCGATATGGCCGACATCTTCCTCTGGCCCCTTGCGATGGATTTCAAATACAAAAAGATTCGTGCTCTCGAAGACAACTATCTCGATGCTTCATTCTTCAGCGGTGCCATCAGGAACTCCGAGAACGAGGAGATCGCGCGTCTGCTGCGCCGCAAATCGAAAGTGATGGTTGCGCTCGGTGCATGCGCCCACATAGGCGGCATCCCCGGGCTCGCGAACATGTACACGCGGGAGGATGTTCTGAACCGCGTGTACCGCGAATCCGAATCGACAATCAACGAGGAAGGTATCATTCCGCGGGAGGCCTGGAGCGAGGGTGAATACGAGCTCGAACTGCCCCGTTTTTACAACACCGTCAAGACGCTCGACCAGATTATCAATGTCGAGTACTACATACCCGGATGCCCCCCGGTACCGTTGCAGATATACTCCGCTCTGACTCTCGTCCGTGACGGCATGCTCCCGCCGAAGGGGTCCGTTATCGGCGCGGGCGACCGGGCGCTCTGCGAGCAATGCCCGCGCGTCAAGGAAGAGAAAAAGCTCACCGGCATCAAGCGCGTTCACGAAGTTATTCCCGATCCCGAGAAATGCCTTCTCGAGCAGGGTCTGATCTGCCTCGGACCGGTAACGAGGTCCGGGTGCGGTTCGCGCTGTATCAAGTCCGGTGTTCCCTGCAGGGGATGCTACGGCCCGGTCGACGATGTCAAAGACCAGGGTTTCGCGATGCTCAGCGCGCTCGCGTCCTCGCTCGACGCGAAAGAGCAGAAGGATATCGACGCGATTATCGACACGATAGAAGATCCGCTGCGCACGCTTCATCGTTTCAGTCTGGCCGCGTCCATGTTGAGGAGGAAAAAGGTATGAAGCGTATCGAAATCGACCCCATCACCCGTCTCGAGGGCCACGGGAAGATCACGATCTTCCTGAACGAACAAGGTGAGGTGGACAACGCCTACCTCCAGATCCCCGAGCTCCGGGGATTCGAGAAGTTCGTCGAGGGTCTTCCGGTGGAGGAGATCCCGCGAGTGGTGCCGCGAATCTGCGGCGTTTGACCGGCCGCACACCACATGGCCTCGGGTAAGGCCGTCGATGCAGTATACAAGGTAGAGATTCCCTCACCGGCGAAGAAGCTGCGCGAGTTGTATTACATGGCGCACTTCATTCACAGCCATGCGGCGCACTTCTATGCCCTGGGCGCGCCCGATTTCGTCGTCGGGCCCGATGCACCTCCCGGAGAGCGTAATATACTCGGCGTGATCAACAAGGTCGGTCTCGAGATCGGGAGCGAGGTGGTCAGGCAGCGCAAGATATCACAGGATATCCAGATCATAATCGGCGGCCGGGCGACACATCCGGTATGGAACATCCCCGGCGGCGTCGCCAAGGCCCTCAGCCGAGAGGAATGGGAGAAGATAAGGCCGATGGCCGACGAGCAGTTGAAATTCGGCGAGTTCAGCCTGAAGCTGTTCGAGGACGTTGTTTTGAAGAACAAGGATTATCTCGATATCGTACTCGGCGACGGCTACGAGCTCGTTACCAACTACATGGGGCTGGTCGACGAAAACAACCATGTCACGTTCTATAACGGCAAGGTGCGTGTCGTCGATCCCGAGGGAAACGAGATACTCAAGTACACCGAGCCCGAATACCTCGAGCATATCGCCGAACATGTCGAACCGTATTCCTATCTCAAGTACCCCTACCTGAAGGCGCGGGGATGGCACGGGTTCCAGGAGGGAATGGGGACGTCGATCTACCAGGCCGCACCACTCGCGCGTCTCAATGCCGCCGAGGGAATGGCCACGCCGAAGGCACAGGCGGAGTACGAGAAATTCTTCAAGACGCTGGGCGGCAGGCCGGTACACAAGCTTCTGGCGCACCACTGGGCCCGCCTCATCGAACTCCTGTATGCGGCCGAGCGGCTCAAGGAACTCGTTGAAGACGAGGAGATACTCGATCCGAACGTCCGTGTGATTCCCTCGACGACGCCGAGCGAGGGTATCGGGATCATCGAGGCCCCGCGGGGAACGCTGACGCATCACTACTGGACGGACGAGAACGGTATCGTCACCAAGGCGAATATGATCGTCGGAACGACCAACAACAATGCACCGATTTCGATGGCTATCAAGAAGGCCGCGCAGAAATTCGTCCGGGACACGGGGGAGATATCGCAAGGACTGCTCAATATGGTCGAGATGGCCTTCAGGTTGTTCGATCCGTGTTTCAGCTGCGCCACGCACAGCCTGCCCGGCCAGATGCCCCTCGTGGTCGAGATAAAGAACGCCGACGGCGAGACGGTTCGAACACTGTCCCGGTGAACGCCCGCACTACCGGGGATATTCACGTGAAGACGATACTTGTCGGACTGGGAAATACCGTGCTCCGCGATGACGGCGTCGGGATATACACGGTGCGCGCCGTCCGCGAGAAGCTCGGCGGTACCGGTGTCGACATCGTCGAGGCGGAGCTGGCCGGTCTCGAGCTGATGGAGAAGCTGAAGGGGTACGACCGGGCGATCATCGTGGATGCCATCCAGCTCGACGGCGAGGAGCCGGGGACCGTTTTTCGCATCCGTCCCGATGATATCCGCATCACCCCGCGTATCGCCTCGTTTCATGACATCGATCTCGTCACCGCCCTGGAACTGGGGAAGCGTTTGGGATTTCATATGCCGACGGAGGTTGTTATATTTGCGGTGCAGGCGGAGGATGTGTTGACCCTCGAAGAGGGGTGCCTGCCCGCCGTTGCCGGTATTATACCGGAACTGGCGGACGAGATTGCCGGCGAGATCACGGGGAAGCCGCACGCGACGATTTCGAGAGCGCTTCCCATGAGGGGATCCGGGAATGCATGAAGTCTCATTGATGAAGAACCTCCTCGGTGTGGTCGCCGGAGCCGCCGGCCGCGAAGGCGGTGGGCCGGTCCGCACCATTCACCTGAGAATCGGGGAGCTGTCCGGCGTGAATGAGGACGCACTGCGCTTCGCCTTTGACGTGCTGTCCCGGGGCACCATAGCCGAGGGAGGGACACTGGAATGCGAGATCATTCCCCTCGCGGCGCGATGCAGGGAGTGCGGCGCCGAGTTCCACCCCCGGGATCTCGTATTTCTCTGTCCGTCATGCGGCGGCGCTGATATCGAAGTGATAACGGGTCGGGAGATGGAAGTGGATTATATATGCATAGATGATGGGACCGAGCGGGTCGCCGGGCAGTAATCGGAATCGGGAATTGGAAGGAAGCGGTGTCCTGATGCATGAAATACGTATAGGCGAGGATATCCGCGGCAAGAATCGCGAGATCGCCGAGGAGAACAGGAATCTACTGAAAAAGCACGACGTCTTTTCCCTCAACCTGATGAGCGCCCCCGGGGCGGGTAAAACGTCCCTGCTCGAGAAGACCCTTCCGCGGCTCATGCAGCGGTACCGCGTCGCGGTCATAGAGGGTGACCTGCAGACGAGCAGGGATGCAGAGCGTGTGCGGGCGCATGGTGCGCTTGTATTGCAGATCGAGACGGGTGACGTGTGTCATCTCGATGCAGCCATGATACATTCGGCACTTCACCAGATCGATCTCGACGCCATAGACATACTCTGTATCGAGAATGTCGGCAATCTCGTCTGCCCCGCTGAATTCGAACTCGGCGTCGACGGGAGGGTCATGCTGCTCAGCATCACCGAGGGAGACGACAAACCGAAGAAGTACCCCTTGATGTTCATCGAATCCCGGCTCCTGATCCTGAACAAGGTGGATCTGCTTCCGCACGTCGATTTCGACATCGGTCGCGCACGCCGGGAAGCGCGCGAGATGAATCCGGCCATCGACATAATCGAGATCTCCTGCAAGACAGGGGAGGGTATCGATGCGTGGATCGACTGGATCGAGAAGTTCTACCGGCAGAGTGGGGGTCGGTAATGTGCCTCGGCATACCGATGAAGATCGTCGAACGTGACGGAAACGATGCGGTGGCCGAGGCGGGCGGCATCAGGAAGAATGTCAGGCTCGATCTGCTCGATGACGTGCGCATCGGCGACTATGTGCTGATCCATACGGGATATGCGATAGAAACGATCGATGAGGGGGAAGCGCTCGAAACACTCGAGCTGATAAAAAAGGTCTACCGGGCCGGTATGACACATGAGGTCGACGATAACGGGGAATAGGCGCCCCGGGAGCGACAAATGGCGGTGCGGCGGCATCGCGGGGATCGGCCGCGGATCGGCGCGGTCGAGAGATCCGTCTGGATGGCATGTCACAGAACAACGTTCTCGATTCGTTTCATGATCCGGCGATCGCCGGGCCGCTGGCGGCCGCGCTCAGGACGTACGCTGTGCCGCGTCCCGTGCGGTTCATGCACGTGTGCGGCACGCACGAGCACGCGATAGCACGGGCGGGGATCCGGGGTGCGCTTCCCGCGGGATTGCGCCTCGTGGCAGGCCCCGGCTGTCCCGTATGCGTATGTCCCGCCGCCGACATCGACCTGGCCATCGAGGCGGCACGGCGCGAGGATGTCATCGTCGCGACCTTCGGCGACATGTTCCGCGTCCCGTCCTCGGAGAGATCCCTCGAGGAGATGAAAGCGGCAGGGTGCGATATACGTATCGTCTATTCACCAATGGATGCCGTACGCATCGCACATGAGCATCCCGAACGCGAGGTCGTTTTCATGGCGGTTGGATTCGAGACGACCGCCGGTCCGATCGCGGCCGCCCTCAGCGGGAATCCGCCCCCCAATTTCTCGATCATGCCGTCTCTCCGGTTGATACCGCCGGCGCTCACATTTCTCCTGGAACGGGACTCGGGCTCTTTGGATGGATTCCTCCTGCCCGGGCACGTGAGTACCGTTCTCGGACGGGATGGGTACCTGTTTCTCGAAAGGAGGTACAACGTACCCGGCGTCATCGCGGGATTCGAACCGATCGATATCATCCGCGCCATTCTCGAACTCCTCTCGCAAGCGACCGCCGGCCCGCCGTACCGGGTCGTGAACCAGTACCGGCGAATCGTGAGTGAGGGGGGAAATGAAAAAGCCCGGCGTGTGATAGACCGTGTGTTCGAGGTGTGCGATGCCACCTGGCGCGGTATCGGCGTTATCCCGTCGTCCGGTTTGGCCCTCAGGGAATCCTGCCGGCACCTCGATGCGCGTATCAAACTCGGCCTCGAAGGCAATCCCGGAGCAATCGATGTTCCGCCCGGATGCATCTGCCACGAAGTCATCCTCGGTGATGCGGAGCCCGAAAAGTGCCCTCTCTTCGGTACGCGGTGCATGCCCCGTAACCCGCAGGGCCCCTGCATGGTTTCCAGCGAGGGAACGTGCCGTGCCCGCTACCAGTACAGGACGATCAAGCTCCCAGAGGGAAAATAGTATTGACGGTCCTCGCTCGCATCCGGTACGGTAATTCCCGGTTCGAGTTTTGAATATGCACTGCGGGAAGGCGGTATATCAGTATGAGAGCCCGCTCCGGAGGCGTAACAATC
>Ga0307379_10014141_pt1 | contig 10309 bp, 14 predicted proteins | sample UN2MG_FD_202237 | JGI IMG/M metagenome (GOLD analysis project Ga0307379, IMG submission 202237) | Soil microbial communities from Risofladan, Vaasa, Finland - UN-2 | ecosystem: Environmental > Terrestrial > Soil > Coastal area > Acid sulfate soil | place: Finland: Risofladan, Vaasa | collected... | reverse complement strand
AGTGCGTGAAGCTTATCAACCAACTCCCGCATTTCTTTACTTATCTTTAAATTAGGATGATTACCACAATCACCACAGTATGGTTCACAACTTTCACTAAAATATTTAGAAGGGTTATCCACACTCCCACAATAGGGACATTTATACTGCCCTTCACTAATATAATAAGGAACTAAGTTAGCATTTTTCTTAGGCATCTCTAATCCTTTCTTCTGCAATCTTACAATATTCTAAAGATATTTCTGAGCCTATCCAGTCATACCCATGTTTCTTAGCTGATACTCCTACAGTACCACTACCAAAGAACGGGTCATAGATAAGTATCTTATTTTCTCTGGCTACACGAGGTATAATCCAATCAGCCCATTCAATAGGTTTAGGACATGGGTGTCCATAAGTATTTCTCTTAGGACTTGCCTTAGTCTGAAAGTAATCATGCATGTATTGGTTATTGTACAGCCTTCCATATACTAAATGAGGTTCCCAATCATTGAAGCCTAGATATGAAGCGTGACCTGTAGAACCTTTATACCAACATAGCAACCAATCAGGTGGAAAATTATCGTAAACCCACTCCAAACTTTTTATCTGACATGATGGCATGATAATCATCTTTGCTACCCGTTGCATTTCAGGTAGTGTTGTTTCTATTAGATGATACCAATTGTCCTTAGTATCAACATACATATCATAGTCTACATTGATACCATAAGGGGGGTCAGTAAGAATTAAATCAACTGACTTGTCTTCCATACGCTTCATTGTTTCTAAACAATCTTCATTATATATAACATTTTTTTCTATCATAAGTTTGTTCCTTTCATACTGTTAATCATATCATACTTTGTACTTTTTGTCAAGGGTGACATTTGTCATGTTATATTCAGGACATTTGACACTTGACATTTAGTTGATTTTTTGTTATAATAAAACATATGTTGAGCAGAAAACATATATAATGTTAATAAAAGGTTAACACTTAACCCTTGACAAATCACATTAAATGTGTTATACTCAAACATATGTTGCGGAGAAAATATATATATAGCTATTGTAGTAATAATACCAATCACTTGACAACATTGATAATGTGTGGTAGAATTAAGGCTAATCAAACTACAACCAGTTGCTTTGTTATTCATAGGTACAAGTATAACATATAATAGAATAAATGTCAAGCGATTGGTAAAGGGAATATATGAATCAGATATACAAATTAGTGACTGGTGCTAAAGAGATAGCAGAATTTCAAATAGACTTACTTGCTACTGATACAGTTGTACTAGACATAGAAACAGATGGTCTAGATACTTTCACTAACAAGATTAGATTAGTACAGTTTGAGGTTAACAATAACATATATATCATAAACCTTACTGCTAAACAAAGCGATATACTTTTTGACTATATGATTAACCTCATAGATGCCAACAATAAAATTGTTATCATGCACAATGCTAAGTTCGATATGAAATTTATCTTTCATAAAACTGGTATTCTGTTTCATAATGTTTTTGATACATTTACAGCAGAGATAGTATTGACTAATGGCATAGGTACGAAGTATCCTGCACTTAAAGATTTAGTAAAACTATACTGTAATGTTACACTTGATAAGGATGTACGACTTAGTTTTATTGACTCACCTGTTATCACAGAAGAAATGTTATTATATTCTGCTATGGATGTGAAGTATCTAAAGGAAATAAGAGAACTACAGCTAGGTGCGGCAGAAAATCTAAATATAAAACAGGTTATAGATTTAGAAATGAAGCTGTTGCCTATTGTAGCTCGTATGGAATATGATGGTGTCCTACTAGATGCTGAAGCTTGGATGAAGTTATACAATGAAAACGTTAGAAAAGCTAGAAGATACAAAAAATATATTAAGGATAAGGTATTTTCTCATACTTGGGATGCAGTAGCTGGTAAGAGTGAAAACTGTTTACAAGCTATGGAATATTATTCTATCCCAATCAAACCAAAGACACAGAAGCGTACTAAATTCTTAGAAGAACTTACTGATAAAACCTTTATGTATAATGAAATACGTAGGATATTTAATATAGGTAGTCACTTACAGCTAAAGGCTTCTATAAATTTATATGGTATATCAGTCACTGGTACAGGTAAGCTAAAACTTCAACCGCACTCAGCAGATAATTTAGTACATGCTATCTTGAGTTATAAGACACATGCTAAACAAGCTAGTACCTTTGGAGAAAACTGGTTAGAAACTATTAACCCAGTTACTGGTAGGATTCATCCTAACTGGAATCAAGTTGGTACAGATACTGGTAGATGGTCAAGTGACCATCCAAACATCCAGAACATTGTTAAAGACCCTAGATTTAGAAAGTGTTTTATCTCTAGACCAGGGTATCTATATATTACTGCTGACTACTCACAAGCTGAAATGAGATTGATGGGTGCTATCAGTGGTGAACCAGAGTTGATTGATGCTTACGAGAAGGGTATAGATATTCATACTAAGACAGCATCTATCCTTTACGGTATACCAGTTGAAGAAGTAACAAGAAAGCAACGTAGTAGGGGGAAGGTTATTAATTTCTCTATCATCTATGGAACATCTGCTTATGGTATTGCTACCAATAACAGGGACATTGATGAGAAGGAAGCAGAGGAATTGCTAAGTAAATTCTTTGATGGATACCCAAGACTTAAAGAATTTCTTGACTATGCTGGTGAAAAGATTTGGGAAAAGAAAATAGCTAAGACACCGTTTGGGAGAATAAGATTCTTTGAAAATAGAACTTTCTTTGAGGATAACCGTTCACTGTTTAGTTTCATGGGTTCGGTAAAGCGTGAAGGTAAGAGTACAATCATTCAAGGTTGTTCAGCAGATTCTTTGAAGATGGCTATGGTAGATTGTTATTACACCAATCCATTTGGTCACGACAACTTTGCATTTAGGAAACAGATTCATGATGAAGTTGTGGTTGAAGTTAGAGAAGATTTAGTTGATGATGCAGTAGAATTTCTTAAGGTTAGTATGGAGAAATTTGAACAACAATACTTGGGTACTATCCCTGCTGTGGTGGACTATGATGTTGCAGGTTATTGGGTAAAGAATGAATAAGGAAATATATGACTAAAACTTTTAAGACAGATTTAGGTATACTATATCATGCTGATTGCTTTGATATAATGGAAGGGCTTATTGAAACTGGTATCAAAGTTGATATGATACTAGCAGACTTACCTTATGGCACTACTCAGAACAAGTGGGATATTCCACTAGACTTAGTTAGACTGTGGGAATGTTATGATGCTTTGATAACTGACAATGGTGCTATTATAATGACAGCACAAACTCCGTTTGATAAAATCTTAGGGGCTAGTAATATAAAGTTATTACGATACGAATGGATATGGGAGAAGACCAGACATACTGGACACCTCAATTCTAAACGTATGCCACTAAAGAATCATGAAAACATTTTAGTATTTTATAAACATTTACCAACGTATAATCCTCAATTTACAGATGGTAAACCTTATACATCTTTATCAAGAGGTGCTAAAGGAAGTACAAATTATAATCCGCAAGAAGACCGCTTAATAGTTAATGATGGGTTTAGGTATCCACTATCCATACAAAAATTTGGACACGATACAGAAAAACTTCATCCTACACAGAAGCCACTAAACTTATTTAAGTATATGATAAAGACTTATACTCATAGGAATGATTTAGTTTTAGATAACGTGGCAGGTAGTGGAACTACACCAGTAGCTTGTGAAGAACTTGGTCGTAGATGGATAGCGATAGAGAATAAAAAGAAATATTTTGATATAACCGTAAAACGTATAAGGAGTATGTAGATTAATGGAAGATAAATTAAAAGAATTCATCGAAGACGTTATAGATACCTATGGAGAATCATCAGTTGTTACAACCGAAAGCTATTTAGATAACGGAGTAATATCTACTGGAAGCCTAGCTTTAGATGTATCATTAGGCATAGGTGGTATCCCTAGAGGTATGTACACAGAGATAATGGGACCAGAGTCTTCAGGTAAGACCACAGTAGCTCTGTCTATAGTGAAGGAAGCTATAAAGAGTGGACTTAGTGTTATGTATCTTGATGCTGAAAGAAGTGTTGATTACAGATATGTTAAGGCAATCATTGGCGAGTTTGATGAAAGTAAGTTAACAATACTATCACCAAAAACAGCAGAAGATTTTTTCAGGGTAGCAGAGGATGGAATAGCATCTGATTTATTCCAACTAATCATATTAGATTCATTGGCGGGTGTATCACCAGAAAAAGAAATAAATGACGACTTGGATAAAGCTAATGTTGCACTCCTCTCAAGACTTCTTACTAAGTGGTTAAGAAGAAATTCATTTGATGTGAAGTCAAAGAACATAGCATTTGTATTCTTGAACCAAGTAAGAGATAGGATTGGAACTTATGTTGGAGGTTATGAGTCACCAGGAGGACATGCACTAAAGCATTTCCTAGCTGTGAAAATAAACTTTACTAAAGGAGGTAAGTTAGAAGTAATAGGAAGTGATAAGAAAAAAGAGGTTGTTGGGATTATAACTAAGTTTACTGTATCAAAGAATAAGCTAGCAGCACCATTCAGAAGCTCCACATTCCCAATTATATTTGGTGAAGGTGTGGATTACTATAGGAATGTAATTGAGTTTGCTTCTAGCCTAGGTGTAGTGAAAAGAGCTGGGTCTTACTACAGATTTGAAGGTGAAACACTTGGTCAAGGTATGTCTAATGCTATGGAAACGCTAAAAGAGGATGACGAAACACTTGACAAAATAGTAAAAATGTGTTATAATGTAATAGAAGTTAATAAAGAAATTAGTGAAGAGGAGTAAAATATGGAAAGGTCAATAGGTATGGAGCGTACATTTGTTCTTGGGCAGTATAAAAATATTAAACTTTCTGATTATATTAGTAATATTTCAGAAGAAGTAATAGGAAATGCCGAAGCTATGGATGCTCTAAGGTTGTTACAAATTCTTCAAATAGATAGTACTTATATGAAGTACCTGAAGAAGAGTGTAACAATGAAGGAGATAGATTATCGTTCTAATCCTCAGTTGATTGAAGAAATTCTAGAAGGATTAGACAAAGCAAAGGTTTCCACATTTGAGTCATTTATGGAAGCCACAGCCAGCCTAAAAATAAAAACAGACGAGATAGAGGAGTAAGAAATGGGTTTACCTAAACCAGATAGATACGGTAGTAATTCAGATACATTTAAAAAACCAGTTTATATTAAGTTGTCAGAGGGAGAACATTTTGTTAGATTCTTGCATCCAATTGAGGAAACCAGATTGGTTTATACTCACTGGGTTAATAGAGCAAGCATCGAATGTATAGGAGCTGATTGTCCAGTTTGTGAAAAAAATCAGACAATTCTTAACAGTGTAAATGGTGACAGAAAACTAGCTAAAGATGTTAGTGGATACTCACCATACCAAGTAAGATACTATGCAAACATTTTAGATAGAACACAAGTAAAAGTACATCCAGATTCAGAACAAGGCTTTGAGAATAAGCGATTATCTGACGGGACATTCCCAGCAGTTTGTGGTGAAACCTCAAAGATGCTTGCTGAAGTTGCACCACAACCATCAGACAAGATTAAGATTTTGGCTGGTGGCGTTACATTATTTGACCAGCTTGACTCAATCAATTCAGCAACTGGTAAACGTGACGAAGCTGGAAACATTGTACCAATAGGTATTCAAAACTTTGATGTTGTGTTAGATGTAAAAGGTACGGGAAGAGACCGAAAGATTACGCCTGTTCCACAAGTTCTTATTGATGATGTAGTTACCTATGATGTGGATGAACTCCACGATTTGGATAAAGCAATCATCAAACTTACAGCAGTAGAAATACATGACCTGTTACGAGGAGTAACACTGAAAGATATTTTTGCAGCTAGACGAGCTTTGGAGGGTGATGCAGTTTCGCATAATACTGTTACTGTTAGCACAGACTTAGCAACACTTGAGTCTGATGTAAAAAGTATAGTAGATAATTTACTGGACTAACAAGTCTTGCAGGAGGTGGGTGTAAAAATCCACCTCCCAAAGGTTTATAATGACAGAAAATATAGTAGAACTTTATTATAAACGTGTGATGGAGTCAGAAAATCCAGCAAATGACTTGATGAGATTTTACTGTGAGGTTTTAGGTAAACAACCAAACAATATAGACATACCTATGTTTAGAGAAATGATAACACTGTTTGGTAGATTTAATACATACATTGGTATAGTTGATTTAGCGGCATCTTACTCAGGAAAGAATAAGTTTTCCTCTGCTAATGTGCCAGCATATCTTAGAAAAATTATATACAATACAATAAAAAGAAATCTAACAGCTCAAACACAGTCAAAAGATTTATCTGATTATGTAAATAGAAGTAAACAGGAAATAGAAAATGCAAAACGAAAGAGGTTAGATGGATAACACATTATTTAAAGAAGATTCAGAACGAGCAGTAATTTCTATTTTACTCAATAATCCAAGTAAGCTACTAGAAACTATAGAGCTAAAGGGATTTATGTTCTCTTCAGCACCGCACCAAATTTTGTTTGATACAATCGTTCAATTAGGTAAGGAAGGAGTACAACCAGAACCTCTAGTATTATCAGAATATTTGAGGGTTAAAAATAAATTAGACTTAGTTGGTAGTTTGGAGTATATACAGCACTTAGCTAGTAAGATACATGATGTAAATAACTATAACCAATTTTCAAGTATAGTTATGGAATCTTATAAGGGTAGGTCGCTATTAGGTATATCACACCAGATACCAGAAATGGTAAAGAAAACATCTAATATATCTTCGTTAATTACACAGGTACGAGATAAACTAGGTGACCTTCTTGTTTCCATTGGTGGAGATAAAACTATTTCATTAAGAGATTATGTTAGGACTCAATATAACATAATCAAAGATAGAATAGCTAACCCTGGAATTAGAGGAATACCAACAGGATTTCCAGGCATAGACCATGCATTGGGAGGAGCTATGCCAGGCTACTTAATATTAGTAGCAGCTAGACCAGCTATGGGAAAGACAGCTTGGATGATAAGCTCAGCATTGAAAGCTAAAGTACCTTCACTAATCTTCTCTAAAGAGATGAATAGAACAATGATTATGGATAGAATTATATCATTGACAAGTGGTATATCACTATTCAATATACGTAGAGGCTTGATAAATGATGTTCAAGCCATTGCATTAGATAAAAGTATAGTAGAATTAGAAAAGTCTGACGTATACATAGACACTAACTATACATCTGATTTTCAATACATTGTAAATACAATTAGAAAGTACCACCAAACACATGGAATAGAATCAGTATATGTAGATTATGTACAACTTGTGGTAGAACGAGACGAGAACTCTACTAATGAAATAGGTAGGGTGTCGAGAATGTTGAAGCTAATCGCTAGTGAATTAGGCATAGTAGTATACTTGGTTTCACAACTCAATCGTGGTGTAGAATCTAGGGATGATAAGAAACCTATACTATCAGATTTACGACAGTCTGGTAACTTGGAAGAAGATTCAGATGTTGTTATCTTCCTTTACAGAGATGATTACTATAATGAAAACTCTGAAAGTAAGGGAGTAATAGAAAATATTATTAGGAAAAATAGGAATGGTCCTACTGGAAGTGTAGCAATGAGGTTTAATCCAGAGACCATAGAACTTATAGATGATTCTGATGATGATGGTAGAAGCATCTTTGAAAGGAGAGTAGGATGAGTAATATAAGAGAAGTTATTTTCAACATGATTGATGAAGAGCGTGAACTTCAGATAGAAGCAGGAAAGTCAGACAACCAACCGTGGGCTACGTGGCTTATAGTGTTAGTAGACTATACTGGTAGGCTATCAAAAGAGTTATGGAATATGGCTATGAACAATGAAGATGCATCTTGTGATAAGGTTTTCATAGCCTTACTAAAGGTAGTATCTATTGGAGTAGCGTGGCTTGAAGATATTGTTAATGGAGTTGAACTAGAAATTGATACAATAGTGAGTAAAGTATATGGCGATAAAGAACGCAAAGCAAAAGGGAACTAGCTGGGAGCGTGACGCAACTAAACTTCTGACTGAACTCATAAGAGGAAGTCATTGGAAAAGAATTGCTGGGTCTGGAGCTATCGGAACTATATTAAATGAACCACTCCTTACTGGTGATATAGCTGGTAAGTTAGAAGGAGTAGGAAAGAGCATACGAGCAGAAGCAAAGGTAGGTTATGGTGGCTCTACTCAAATGTCAGTGAAACGAGAGTGGCTAGAAAAAATAAGGGAAGAAGCAGAGGGTTCATTTAGTATACCCTTGTTACTTGGGAAGTTTTCAGGTGCTAGGGGTGGTTCAAAACATTTTGTTATTATGGACTTTGAGGCGTTTGCAGAATTTGCAGATATAATATACGAACTGTCAAAGTCTGAAATAAACTTGCTGGAGAAATTAGAAGATGAGTGATAGATGGGAGTTGATACGTGCAATACATTCAGATAAGACTGGTGTACCACCACATGTTGTAGACTATATTGCTGTACGTGATATTCTGTTTAGTTGTATATCTGGAATATCTAATGAGAGTATAGCAAACTTCTTTCACATGGATGAAGAATATGTACAAGAAGTTCTAATAGAATTTTTACACTTTGATGGGTTGGAGGAAGACTTAACAATCAGACCCTATCTATTCTATAAAAAGAGTGTAAACCACGTGGACTTTGCACTTCAAATTCACGACATTGTTCCAGACGCTGACCTGATAGTAGAACTATTTTATGCTTGCGAAGTGTTCGATAAAATAAAAGAGGAGATAATAAAGTATGACAAATAGACTAACAGACTTACCAGATTTCAATGACATGTATGAAACTATAGATAGAATAAAAGAATTGACATTGACTAAGCTGGTGCTTGAAATTAAAATAAAGGAAATGATATCTGAAATAACTCAGGCATCTACTAATGATGTACGTTACTTTGTTAATGATAAGCCACCTTCAATGGCATACCTTGATAAAACATTTACATTTTCTGGACTTGACGGGGAGCTTATACCTCTAAGAAAAGAATTAGCAACTCTTATCGCTGAACTAGAACACATACGTTTAGTATTTGACTTAGATAATTCTAGGATAAATGTATGGAGAACACAGTCAGCAAACGAAAGGAAAATAATAGACTAATGGATTTATATATTAGTGCAAGTGGTATAAAAGATTTTCTATCGTGCTCTGTGAAATATTACTTTAGACGATACTTTAAAGATAGGTCGAAGCAGAATGACCCCATGGCTGTAGGTAGTATTGTCCACTCTGTTGTTGAAAACGAATGGAAAAGTGAAGAACTTGCACTAAAACTGGCAAAAAAAGAGAAAATGTGTTATAATATAAGTGAAAACTCTTCAAAAAGGTCAGATAGACTAGTGAAAAACTTCTTTAAATACTTTGCTAGTGGTCTATCAGATGATGATATCATTGAGATGAACTTCAACATACCACTAGAAGACGGTGTATTTGCTGTAGGAAAACTAGATAGAGTAATGCCAAGCAGTGGAAGGGCAGTAGATTGGAAGACAGGTTCTAAAGACCCTACTACACTATCGTATGACCCACAGTTTATATACTACAACTGGGCATACAAACAGCTATTTGGAAAGTATCCAAATTCTCTGGAGTATGCATCACTAACTACTGGTAAAATTATACAGTATAAACATTATGAAATAAATGAGAATATTCTAATGAATAATATCATACCACATATGATAAAAAGAATTAGGAAAGGAGATTTTATTTATGATGGTAGACTGAAGTTCGGTTATATATGTACACACTGTAGCTTCAAGGAGTTTTGTTGGGATGAGCTGGTTAGTAGAAACCTTACTTTTAAGCCGTACGAGAATTAAAGACGGTGCTGATATAGATTCAGATGAGTATCAAGACCTATTAGCTGTTGAACAACAAGTTAGCAAGCTTATAGATTTAGAACTTATAGACTCTTTTGAGTTGGCAATAGTGAATTATGTATTAGGTAATAAACCTTACGCAGAACTTGAAAGAATATTAAATGTATCTAGAAACACAATAGCTAAATACTTTACAAAAATCTGTAGCAGGGTATCCTTTGCTTTAGGTGGATACTATACAGATGAGGGTATGATAGAGTACATGGAAAAAAAATATGGACTTACAGAAGAACAGGTAGATAAGATGCGAGAACATATGGAAGGAAGATACAGACATAGGATTAGGAGATAAATATG
>Ga0307379_10014136_pt1 | contig 10310 bp, 9 predicted proteins | sample UN2MG_FD_202237 | JGI IMG/M metagenome (GOLD analysis project Ga0307379, IMG submission 202237) | Soil microbial communities from Risofladan, Vaasa, Finland - UN-2 | ecosystem: Environmental > Terrestrial > Soil > Coastal area > Acid sulfate soil | place: Finland: Risofladan, Vaasa | collected... | reverse complement strand
AGGGTCGCGAACGCAGTCCCTTCGGTGAGGCCATACCCGACGCCCATCGTGTGGCTGCACTGAGGGAAGAGCGCCCGAGCTTTCTCGATCAGCGGCGCGGGAATCGGGGAGCCGCCGCCTCCCACGGACCGGAACGAGCTGAGGTCGTAGTCCCCGACACTGGGGTGATTGAGCAACCTGTGAAGCACGGTCGCCGTGTATCCCCAGCCCGTGACCTTCTCGCGCTCGATCAATTCCAGGGTCACCTCGGCGTCGAAGCGGCCCATTGGCCAGACCGTTTTGGCGCCACCTGCGAGTGCCGTCACCGCCGCGCAATGCAAACCCGACACGTGAAAGAGCGGGCTCGTCACGAGAATGCTGTTCGCCAGCTGTGGCAGCTCCGACTGCCGGGGATTGGCCATCATCAGTCGCGCGCCGTGGAAGAAGCTGACCATGAGCATGTTCGTCACGTTTCCGTGCGTGTGAACGACACCCTTCGCGCGCCCAGTCGTGCCGCTGGTGTACAAGATGATCGCCGGATCGCTCTCTGCGATCGGCTGCGTCGGAAGCTCGGCCTCCGGATGCGCGGAGACCAGCTCATCGAACCCTTCCTCCACGACGAGCATGGGCACGTCGAGCTCATGAGTAATCCGGGCTGCCCGCTTGCGATCGGCGATCAGCACCTTTGGTGTGCTGTGTCCGAGTGCATAACGGATCTCGTCCTCGGTCCACCAGCCATTGAGTCCCACGCAGATCGCCCCGAGGCTCACGGTCGCCCAGAACGAAATGATCCATTCTGGGCAGTTCGCCGCGAGGATCGCCACGCGGTCACCGGGCCCGACGCCAAAGCGTTCGGAGAGGCCTGCGGCCACGCGTGCAACCAGCTTTTCATGCTCGCCGAACGTGTACCGCCGCTCCTGCTCAGCGGCCCGAAACACCATGTACTCTTTGCCCGAGAACTCCCTTGCGCGAAGCAGGACATCGCGAAGCGAACGCGCACGATTGGCGAACACGCGAACCTTCTCGCCGAGAAACTCTTCTTCCGCGAGCTCGAAGGGAGCACCTGGCCCGAGCAGCTTCGCCTCGACGGCCAGGAGGCGGCTCATGACGCCAGCTTCTCCTGAAGCTGATCATGCAGCCATGCTTCCGCCGAGGAGAGGTCTCGAAAGATCTTCACTGGGATCGGGCTTGGCGTGACCCAGGAGATCGCGGTCCAGAGGCCCTGCTGAAGTGCGCTGGAGAAAATCAGTGCACCGCCCGCGCAGTTCATCTTGAGGTGCTGCCGGTCGCGGTTGATCCATTCCATGATTTCCCTACGCTGCGTCGGAGGCACACGGCCGACCTCGCGTGCATCGATCACCACGGCATACGGATCTCCGCGACGCGCCCAATCGGACATGACGTCGACGTGCCGCTTCCATTCGGCGTCATCGCACAAACCCTGGTAAGTCATGCGCATCAGCGGCTTGTCTTTCTCGTCGAAGATGACTCGGCCCATTTTCCCCCTCGAAAAAGTCTACTCAGCTACTTCGAGCACTACAACGTGTAACCGCCATCCACGAACAAGGTTTGACCGGTGATGTATCGCGCGCGCGTGGATGCCAGGAATACGGCGGCGTCGGCGATCTCCTCGGGCTTCCCAAATCTCCGTAGCGGCGTGTTGCGTATCGCTGCGTCGATCCAACCCTGGCTGAGCTCGCCGCGCTCAACGAGCTTCGGGAACATTCCCGCGTCGACGACGCCGACCGCAACATTGTTGGCTCGAACACCATGACGCCCCTCCTCGCGTGCGATGCCGCGCATCAGCGCCTCGATTGCGCCCTTGGGGGCCACCGAAAGCACGTCGCCTGGGGGAAAGCGTTTCAAGCCCGCCGAGCTCACGAACACGATCGAGCCCTTGCTCTCGCGAAGGTGCGGCAGAGCAGTGTGCACCACGTGAAAAAAACCGTTCACGTCCCAGTCCATGGTGTTTCGCCACTGCTCCGGAGTGACCTGACTGACGTAGGGCTGGTCGATGTGGGTCCCCGCCGCGTGAGCGACGGTGTGGATCTGCCCGTGCTCGGCGACGAGCCCATCCATGCAGGCGCGGACCGATTCCAAATCGCCGAGCTCCACCCGATGCACCGAGCAGGTTCCGCCGCCACTTCGAATCTCATCGGCGACGGCATTGGCCGCATCCTCGTTGTGGCGGTACGTGATGGCGAGCGTGACGCCGGCCGCCGCGAAGCCGCGCGCGATCGCGCTTCCAATGCCACCGCTTCCGCCGATGATGAGGCCTGCACCCGGTGGGAAATCAAGCACCGGCGCGCTCCCGAAGCTCGAACTTCAGGACCTTGCCCGTCGCGTTCCGGGGCAGTGCTCCGAGGATCTCGACGCGCCGCGGCACTTTGAAGTTTGCCATGTTCTCCCGGCTCCATGCGATCACTGCTTCCGGTGCGAGCACCTCTCCCGGCGCCGGAACCACGAACGCCATGCCGACTTCTCCGAGTCGCTCATCGGGTACGCCGATGACGGCTACCTCGCCCACACCCGGCATTTGCAAGAGAGTGTTTTCGATCTCGGCGGGATAAGCGTTGAACCCACCGACGATGAACATGTCCTTGAGCCGGTCCGTGATCTTCACGTACCCGCGCTCGTCCATGGTGCCGATATCGCCCGTGTGAAGCCAGCCATCGGGATCGATCGCCTCTCTGGTCTCTTCTTCGGCGTCGAAGTAGCCCTTCATGACGTTGTAGCCCCGGACCACGATCTCGCCGGGCTCGTTTGCGGGCATCGAATTGCCTGCATTATCCACGATGCGAACTTCGACGTCGGGAATCGCGCGACCGCTCGTGGTGGCGATGGTCTCGGCATCGTCGTCGAGACGGCACATCGTCACCACGCCACAGCTCTCCGTGAGGCCGTACGCGGTGATCACCGTTTCAAATCCCAGCTCGTCTTTCATGCGCTGAATGAGCTCGACCGGGATCGCCGCGGCGCCCGTCACCGCCAGCCGCAGGCTCGAAATGTCGAACTTGGCGCGATCGGGGTGGAGCAGAATGGACTGATAGAGGGCAGGGGGACCCGGAAGCATCGTGATCGCATCCTCCTCGATTCGCCGGAGCACCACGTTCACGTCGAACAAGGGCTCAGGGTAGATCGTGGCGCCCCGCAGAAGCGCCGAGAACCAGCCGGCCTTGTAACCAAAGCTGTGGAAAAACGGTAGGACGATCAAGTACCGGTCGCCCTCGCGTAGACCGACGATCGAGCTCCACTGATCGAAGACGCGGAGGTTCTGGGCGTGAGTGCACATCGCGCCCTTGGGCCTTCCCGTCGTACCCGAGGTGAACAGGATGTCCGCGATGTCATCTGGACGGATCGTTGCAGCCCGTGTTTTGGCGGCGCTTGGCGAAACCTCTTCTGCGCGTTCGAGGAAGGCTTCGTAGCTGAGCGTGCCTTCGGGGGCCTCGCCACGGAGTACGATGATCTGCGCGAGCTCTGGTACCTCGGCTGGCGCGTTGCGGAGCAAGGCCACGTAGTCGACATCGAGGAAGCCCGTCACGGTGAAAAGTGCCTTCGCGCCGCTCTTCTCGAGCAGATAGGCGGCCTCGATCCCTTTGTAGCGGGTGTTGACGGGCACCATCACGCCACCGACGGTGTGAATCGCTAACGCGGCGACGATCCACTCCCAGATATTGGGCGCCCAAATTGCGACCCGATCGCCACTTTCGATACCCAGCGCGATCAGGGCCCTCGCGGCCTCGTCGACCCGGGCCGCCAGGTCCAAGAAGCTCAGCGATTCGTCGCCATCGACGATGGCCTTTGTTTTCCCCAGGGCGTCGGCCTTTTGGGCAAGCATATCGGGGATGGTTCCAGCCACCGGGCTCTTGATATCGCCAAGCCAGGATGGGGGCAACGGGCCGTCTCGGAGAATTCATCTCAGCCATCCCCATTCTCGGATTGACCAGCGCCCGGATATGAACATGTTTGCCCCGAAATTGGGGGGATCTTCCTTTTCATGAGGAATGCTCATTTCTTCGACTAGATGAATCTTCAACCCACAATTGCCCCTGAACACTCTAGGAGAAGGCTTAGATTATGGACAGGGATTGGAGTGTAGATCCGACCTATCGGTCGGAGCGCTTAGTGATCGATGGGACACTTTCTCCGATCGTGCTTTACGACATGCGACTCCCGCGTCAGGTGGAGGATGAGGAGATCGCGCTCATGCTCAGCATTGCGGACTTCCACCTCGATCGAGGGCTTCCGTTCATTGCGCTCGTGCGACACGCGCGCGGCACCGGGGTGATCCCGGCTCGCCACCGCGAGAGCTTCGCCGACTGGCTCGAGTTGCGACGGGAGCGTCTGCAGCGCGACGACGTAAGCGCTGTAGTTTCGCTGCCTGAGGCGATCTTTCGGGCAGTGCTGAGAGTCGTTTATCGCTTTCGTGCTCCACCCCTGCGAACGATCACGACCTCGGATATCAAGAGCGCGGCCGAGGCAGTCCGCAAGGAGTTGCTCCGAATCGAGCGGCCTATCACGCCGGAGATCGAGGCACTGCTCGAACGCCTGAACGGCTGAGAGCTCCCTCGTCGACTTGACCCGCCGACTGAAACGCGTTTCACTTCGGCCCTGCTTCGAAGGGACGCGCCGTGGGCATTTCGTACGAAATCATTGATGGAATCGCCGAGATCACCGTCGACTATCCTCCGGTCAACGCGATTCCCGTGGCGGGCTGGTTCGAGCTCGCGGCGATCCTGACGGCCGCCGGGAACAATCCCGACACCCGAGCCGTGATCCTTCGAGCCGAGGGCCGGGGCTTCAACGCCGGCGTCGACATCAAGGAGATGCAGAGCACCGAGGGCTTCGAATCCCTCCTCGGAGCCAACCGAGGCTGCTGGGAAGCCTTCAAAGCCGTTTACGAGTGCAAGGTCCCCGTCATCACCGCGGTGCATGGCTACTGCGTAGGGGGCGGAATCGGGCTCGCCGGCAACTCCGACATCCTCATTGCCGCCAAGGGCACCCGGTTTGCCTTACCTGAGGTGGACCGAGGCGCACTCGGCGCCGCGACACACCTCGCTCGGCTGGTCCCGCCGCTGAAAATGCGGGCCATGGTCCTGACCTGCGAGCCCGCGAGCGCCGAGGAGCTTCACGCCTGGGGTTCGGTCTACGCCGTGGTCGAAGCGGAGCAGTTGGCGGCCAAGGCGAGAGAAGTCGCTCAGACGTTCACCAAGAAGATCCCACGCGTCGTGCGCGTCGCCAAGGAATGCCTCAACAACATCGACCCAGTCGATGTGCATCGTTCATACCGTTTTGAGCAGGGCTTCACGTTCGAGCTCAACTTGGCTGGCGTCGCCGACGAGGCGCGGGACGCATTCGTCGAAAAGCGCGACCCCGATTCCGGCAAGAAGTGAGGTAGCTTCGTGACAGACAAACGCATGACGCTCGACGAAGCCGTCGCCGACGTCGAAGACGGAATGACTATCGGCATCGGCGGATGGGGCTCACGAAGAAAGCCCATGAGCCTGGTGCGCGCGCTGGTGCGCAAAGGGGTGAAGGACTTGACCGTCGTCTCCTACGGCGGACCGGACATCGGGATTCTCTGCGCGACAGGCCAGCTCAAGAAGGCGGTCTACGGTTTCGTGTCGCTCGATTCGATTCCGCTCGAACCGCATTTCCGAAAGGCACGGCAGAACCGAGCTCTCGAGGCGGTCGAGCTGGACGAGGGCATGTTTCTCCTCGGTCTTCGCGCGGCAGCACAGCGGCTGCCGTTCTTGCCCACCCGGGCGGGTCTCGGTTCGGACGTTCTGAAGATCAATCCTCATCTAAAGACGGTGAAATCACCCTACGAGGATGGCGAGCAGCTCGTCGCAGTGCCGGCTCTGAACGTCGATGTGGCCTTCATTCACATGAATCGTGCGGACGCATCTGGAAACGGGCAGGCGCTCGGCCGTGACCCGTATTTCGACCACCTATTCTGCATGGCTGCGAAAAAGGCCTACATGAGCTGCGAGAAGATCGTTTCCACGGACGAGCTCGTGAGCGGTGGTCCACTTCAGAGTCTCGTAGTCAATCGTATGATGGTCTGTGGCGTGATCGAAGCCCCTGGCGGCGCTCATTTTACCGAATGCCTTCCAGATTATGGGCGTGACGAGAGGTTTCAGCGCGAGTACGCGGCCAGCGCCAAAGACGACGAAGCCTGGGATGCGTTCCGAGCGAAGTACCTCGAGCTCAGTGAGGACGAGTACCAGAAGGCGGTGGCATCGTGAGCAATGAAGAAGCGACGCGCGCTGACGTTTGTACTCTCGCCGTTGCGGACTGCTTTCGCGGCGATGGGGAGATCATGGTGAGCGCCATGGGGACCACGCCGAGCCTCGGCGCACGCCTTGCGAAACTGACCTTCGAGCCCGACCTTCTGATGACGGATGGGTTCAATCTGCTTCTCCGGCGCGCCTTGCCGCTCGGGGTAGAGCCGAGCGAAGGCGACGTGGAAGGTTGGATGCCGTTTGGGGCTGTCTTCGACACGCTCTGGTGGGGGCGCCGCCACGTGATGATGGGTGCGTCTCAGATCGATCAGTTTGGCAACCAGAACATCGCCTGCATCGGTCCCTGGGAGGCCCCGAGAGCTCAGCTACTCGGAGTGCGCGGAGCACCTGGAAACACGATCAATCACGTGACCAGTTACTGGGTGCCGAATCACAACGCGCGAGCGCTCGTAGCCAAGGTCGATATGGTGAGCGGCGTGGGTTACGACCGCGCCGCCGCCCTCGGGCCTGCCGGGGCCCGATTTCACGAGATCCGGCGCGTAGTCACCAATCTCGGCGTGTTCGACTTCGACACTCCGGACCACCGCATGCGGCTGAGGTCCCTGCACCCCGGTGTGGAGCTGCAGCAAGTCATCGACAATACCGGATTCGAGCTCGTGATTCCGAAGACACTGGACACTAGCCCGACTCCGACCCCAGACCTCATTGCGGTATTGCGTCAGCTCGATCCGCAGGGCTATGCGCAGAAAGAAGTCGCTGTATGACAGACAAGAAGAGGACCACCAAAGCGCCAAGCCGAGAACGCCAGTCATCCGCGCCGAAAGCCAAGCGCGCCAAGAAGACAGGTGCGAAAAAGCGCGCTTCGGTTGCACCCGAGGCGAGGAAGGCCACGAAGGCCGTGAAGGTGATCAAGTCGAAGCCTCGGAAAGCCTCGTCCAAGAAACGCAGATCAGGCGCCCCGAGATCCAAGGCAGAGCCCAAGAGCAAGGCCCGCAAGAGCAAGTCGCCCATTCGCGGGAGCAGCGCGGGGCAACCGCAACCCAAGCCCGCGCCCGAACCCAAGTCGGCGTTGCACACCAGGATTTGCGAGCTGTTCGGCATCGAGTACCCGATCATCCAGACCGGTATGGGCTGGGTGTCGGGCGCGAGCCTCACCTCGGCGACCAGTCAGGCGGGTGGTCTCGGGATTCTAGCCGCGGCCACGATGACGTTCCGGGAGCTCGAGGAGGCCATCGCCAAGGTCAAGAGCCGCACGGGGAATCCCTTCGGTGTGAACATGCGCGCCGATCAGTCGGACATCATGAAGCGCGTCGAGCTCCTGATTCGTGAACAGATCAAGGTTGCGAGCTTTGCTCAGGCGCCCGGTGAGCGCGTGATCAAGACCCTCAAGGACGCCGGCGTGCTCACCATGCCTACGATCGGTGCGCGGCGTCATGCCGAGAAGGTGCAGGCCTGGGGCGTCGATGCGGTGATCGCGCAGGGTCAAGAAGGCGGCGGCCACACCGGTCAGATTCCAACCTCGATTCTCATTCCGGACGTTTCCGCGGCGGTGGACATCCCCGTCGTTGGCGCCGGCGGCTTTCGCGACGGTCGCGGCCTCGTCGCCGCCCTGGCGCTCGGCGCAGAGGGCATCGCAATGGGGACGCGATTCCTGCTGACCCAAGAGAGCCAGGTGCCCGACCACGTCAAGCAGGTCTACCTCGACACGAAGGCGAATGGCACCGTGGTGACCAAGGCCGTCGATGGTCACCCGCAGCGTGTGATCCGAACGTTCCTGATCGATCAGCTCGAAAAAGCCAGTCCACTCACGCGCTTCCCTCGGGCCGCGCTCAACGCGCTGTCACTGATGAAGGTGACCGGGACTTCGCTCCCCGAGCTGCTCGAGGAGGGCATCGCCATGAAGCAAAATCAGGAGCTCACCTGGGCGCAGCTCGCGATGGCGGCCAATGCGCCCATGCTCACCAAGGCTTCCATGGTGGACGGCCGAATCGAAGCGGGCATTTTGCCGACGGGACAGGTCGCCGGAGTCATCGATGAGATTCCCACGGTGGCCGAGCTTCTGCGGCGCATCATGACCGAAGCTCGGGAGACGCTCGAACGGCTCGGTGCCTGAGCAACTGCGATGGACCTCGACTTCACCGAATCCGAAAACGCCTTCCGCGAAGAGTGCCGCACTTGGCTCGAAGCCCACGTGCCCCGTGAGGCCTTACCGTCGGGCGACACGAAGAAGGGCTTCGCACTGCATCTCGACTGGGAGCACCAGCTCTTCGATGCCGGTTGGTCTGCGGTTTCCTGGCCCAAGCAGTACGGCGGCCGCGAAGCGACGCTCTTCGAATGGTTGATCTTCGAAGAAGAATACTATCGTCTCGGCGCGCCCAGCCGCGTGACGCAGAACGGCATCTTCCTCCTCGCGCCCACTCTGTTCGAATTCGGAACCGAAGAGCAGAAGGAACGCATTCTCCGCCCGATGGCAAGAGGCGACGTGGCCTGGGGACAGGCCTGGTCGGAGCCGAACGCAGGCAGTGACCTCGCCTCGCTGAAGAGCAGCGCGCGACGTGTCGATGGGGGTTGGCGGCTGAGCGGCCAAAAGACTTGGTCCACGCGGGCGGCCTTTTGCGACATGGCGTACGGCTTGTTCCGAACCGATCCTGGGCAGGCGCGGCACCGTGGTTTGACGTACTTCATGTTTCCGCTGCGCGCCGAGGGGATTACCGTCCGTGGGGTCGACCGCCTCGACGGTGACGAAGGGTTCGCCGAGATCTTTCTCGAAGACGTGTTCGTCCCGGATGCCGATGTGATCGGCGAAGTGAACAAGGGATGGGAGGTCGCGATGGCGACCACGAGCTCCGAGCGCGGCCTCAGCCTTCGCAGCCCCGGTCGCTTCATGGCCACGGCATCGCGATTGATCGACCTCTACCACCGTCATCGGGATCGCTCGGACCCGATCCTCCGCGATCAGGTGATACAGGCTTGGATGGACGCAGAGGCTTACCGCTGGTTCACTTTTCAAACGGTCACCCGCACGGTGCAAGGAGAGTCGATCGGACCGGACTCCAGCATGAACAAAGTGTTCTGGTCCGAGATGGACGTGCGGACTCATGAGACTGCGCTTGCAATCATCGGCGACGCCCTCGAGCTCGATGAAGGGTCCGAGAGCGCCGTCGACTCGGGCTACTGGATGAAGGGTTTCCAATTCGCTCTCGCCGGCCCGATCTACGCGGGGACGAACGAAATTCAGCGCAACATCATCGCCGAGCGAGTGCTCGGCCTCCCGCGGAAGTAGCGACATGCGTTTCGCTTTCACGGATGACCAGAAGATGCTCCGCGACACGGTACGCGAGGTCTTGCAGCGTGAGTGCGCGCCCGACGTAGTTCGGGCCGCCTGGGAGGGGCGTCCCGAGCGAGCCGGCGCGGTTTGGAAGACACTGGCTGAGACCGGTGTCATCGGAATGACCGCTTCGGAAGAGGCCGGTGGCATGGCGATGCGCGAGCTCGACCTGGTGCTGCCGGTGGAGGAGCTCGGCTACGCTGCGATGCCTGGTCCGCTGGTGGACACGGTCGCGGTTGGTATCCCCCTTCTCGAGGCCGCCGGGACCGAGGCACAAAAAGAGCGCTGGCTGCGACCTGCCATCGCAGGCGAGGCCCGCATCGTCGTGTCCTTCGAAGATCAGCCGATCGTAGCGCACGCCGCGTCGGCCCACGTCTTGATCGCCGAGCGGGGCGGGGTCGCGTACTGCGTGCCGATGTCGGAAGTCTCGGTGAACGCGGAAACTTCGGTCGACCGCACCCGCGAGCTTGGACGCGTGCCGTTCGAGGCAACTGCCAGGAACCAAATGCGCGAAGACGTCGATGCGATGGGCCTCTTCGCGATGGGCCGCGAGCGGGCGACTCTCGGCACGGCAGCACAGCTCATAGGTCTCTCGCGACGCATGCTCGACATGGCGGTGCAATACGCAAAAGACCGCGAGCAATTCGGCAAAGCGATCGGCGCCCAGCAAGCGGTAAAACACCGTCTAGCCAACGCGTTAATCGAGCAGGAGTTCGCGCGGCCCATGGTCTACCGCGCGGCCTGGTCCATGGCGACTT
>Ga0307379_10014134_pt1 | contig 10310 bp, 9 predicted proteins | sample UN2MG_FD_202237 | JGI IMG/M metagenome (GOLD analysis project Ga0307379, IMG submission 202237) | Soil microbial communities from Risofladan, Vaasa, Finland - UN-2 | ecosystem: Environmental > Terrestrial > Soil > Coastal area > Acid sulfate soil | place: Finland: Risofladan, Vaasa | collected... | reverse complement strand
ATTCTCCGTCCGTGAGGCTCGATGCCGCGTCCTGGCTATGGATGCGTTTGCTGACTATCCGCATATCGTTGCGACGTTGAAAGACAAAGAGAGTTGAGGAAGTGCCTTATGCCTACGGACTTCAATGCGGCACTAGAAATCGCTTCGGCCCTGCTCCGTACGCAGGAGCACCCAGCGGGGGACGACATCCGCGAGCAGGTCCGAAAAGCACTCCGGCTGCTCCCGGCTATCGCTGATCGAGAGGACGAGCTTGTACGGACGTTAGAGACCCGTTTCAATGTATGGGTTGGCACTGGAACCGAGTTGTTTGACAACAGCGATCACCAAGCTTGGTTGCCACAGCGGCGTTCGGGGATCGACTGGGACTATTGGAATCGATATGCCGCGTTCCTTGCGGGTGATAAGGGATGGCCAACTAGAGTAATCAACAGCCTTCAAGAGCGAGTGGATACCGTCCTGGGGTTTCTGGAAGATCCCAAAAGAGACGGTGCCTGGGACCGTCGGGGACTCGTCGTTGGCAATGTTCAATCTGGGAAGACGTCTAACTACACTGGCCTGATCTGCAAAGCAGTTGATGCTGGTTATCAGCTTATCGTGGTCCTGGCCGGAGTGCACAACAGCCTGCGTAGCCAAACGCAGCTTCGACTTGATGAAGGGTTCCTTGGGCACGATAGTGTTCAGTTGCAGTTGGGCCTTGGCGGATCACGTACTCCTATCGGTGTCGCACGCTTCGATAACAGCTGTCAGGTTCCCGACACTGTTACGAATCGGTCGGATACGGGAGATTTTAGAAGGGCGTTTGCCAAACAATTCATTATTACGCCAAGCAGCAGACCGTTGCTCTTTGTTGTCAAGAAGAACGTCACGATTCTCAAGAACCTGCTGAACTGGGTGCTTTGGTCGGCCCCTAGACCGGATGACGAGCAAGGTCGCAGAGTCGTTCCCGATATTCCGTTGCTCGTAATCGACGACGAAGCGGACTACGCCTCTATAGACACCAAGAAACTTCCCATCGACGAAGACGGTCAATTGCTCAAGGATCACGATCCTACGCGAACGAACGCTCGCATTCGAGAACTTCTCCGCAGCTTCGAGAAGTCGGCATATGTGGGCTATACTGCGACTCCTTTTGCCAATGTCTACATACATGAAGAAGCGTTCGCGGACGGGTACGGCCCCGACCTTTTTCCACGTGCCTTCATTGTTAATTTGCCGACACCATCGAACTACATCGGCCCGGCTCGTGTTTTCGGACTTGCTGCGGATCCAGACACTGGATCAGAGGCACAACCAGAACTGCCCGTTGTGCGTCGTGTTAGGGACTTCCAAGATTGGATTCCGAACAAGCACAACAAGTATCTCGTGCCAGGGGTACTCCCCGCTTCTCTCCGGGAAGCACTCCGGGCGTTTGTTTTAACATGTGCTGCCCGGAAGGCCCGGGGCCAGGAAAACGCACACAATTCGATGCTGGTGCATGTGACACGATTCACCGCCGTGCAGGAGCAAGTGGGGCAGCAAATCGAGGAGGAAGTGAAGAACCTGACCCTCCGACTGAAACACGGAGACGGGCACTCGTCGAGTCAGTTGGTCGAGGAACTGCGGGAACTATGGGAGAATGATTTCGTTTCAACAACGCGATCGATCAACGCTGACGACTGCCCGGAAGTGGCTTGGGCGGAGGTTGCCAGCAACCTTTATGCAGCAGCCTCGCGAATCGAAGTGAAGCTAATCAACGGATCAGCCAAAGACGTCCTTGATTACGCTGAGCAGGCTGCGGGCGGATTGAATGTGATTGCCGTAGGAGGAGACAAGCTTTCGCGTGGCTTGACTTTGGAAGGACTCAGCGTGAGCTACTACCTTCGGGCAACGCGTATGTATGACACGCTGATGCAGATGGGACGCTGGTTTGGCTACCGACCGGGCTACCTTGACCTATGCCGGCTGTATACATCCTGGGAACTTGCCGAGTGGTATTCCCACATTACGGAAGCGGATGAGGAACTACGGCAACTCTTCGATGCCATGGCTTCCGTACGAGGAACACCCGAGGACTTCGGAATTCGCGTGCGATCGCATCCAGACATGCTGGTAACTGGTCAAGTCAAGATGCGAAACAGCTATCCGCTTAACCTCTCCTATCGGGGCGACATCAGCGAAACGATCTTCTTTCACCGGGACGAGGAGGCCGTCAAGCGACATTACGAGGCGGTTACCAGATTTCTGGAAATCCTTGGCGACCCTACCGGACGGCGTGGACTATCCCGGCCCACTCTAGTTTGGAATGATGTACCTGCTGACACTGTTGTCGACGACTTCCTTCTCAGAGTCTCGGTCCATCCAAAGGCAAGGAAAGTCGTCCCAGAACTGATGGCGAAGTACATCCGCATCTGCAATGATGCAGACGAACTTCGGAGGTGGACTGTTGCACTCGTGTCATCCAGCGATGGGACAGTTTGCGACATTGCTGGCCAGACTGTCGGATTGATATGTCGACGACACCATCCTGCGACAGGCCCTACTCCCGAAGAAGTCGGCTATTACCGCGTTCGAAGACTTGTCAGTCCCACCGATGAGCACATCGATCTGACAGATGCTCAATTGCGGGCAGCGTTGGAACAGAGTCAGCGTGCTGGAGGCGGTGAACCCCTCAGGCGACCGAGTGGCTTAGCCATCCGGGCAGTGCGTCCCAAGACAAACGGCCTTATGCTTCTCTATCCCCTCGAACCAAAATTTGTCGAAGGCGACTGTCCCGTAATGGGTTTCGCCATCAGTTTCCCGGACAGCGACTCGATTCACACCGTCAATTACGTCGTGAACAACGTCTACTTCAAACAGGAATATGGGGACGAATGAACGTCGGCGAGCTTTGGGCGGAACTCGAATTGGACGCATCGTCACTCGGAGAAGACGAGTGGGTGGTTCGCCGCGTGAATCCAGAAAGCCGATGCGATGTGCTTCTCGGAATCGAGGGTGCGAGCCGGCGGCGGGGCCTCCTCGTACGAGTTGTCAATTCCGCGATCTCGGGGAGTGTTGAGTACCCGCGATCTCGCGGTTTTGAAACCCGAGATGTATCTCTTGCGAATTGCCCGCGGACACATACGACTTTGGGAGTCCTGCTGACCGATCCCGCCTTCATGGACATTTTCACGAGACTGGTTGACGACATTGTTCAGCGACTCGTGGAGACTACGGACGATTCAGAATCCGTTGTCGAGATGACAAATCGCCTGAAGGTCTGGCAATGGTTCATGGAGAAGGCGGGCACCGAGGGGCTTCGTCAGGAGGCACAACGAGGCCTGTACGGGGAATTGCTTTTCCTGCGAGATTATCTGCTTACACATTTGTCACCTCTTGCTGCCATTCAAGCCTGGGTCGGGCCGTCTGGCGGGAATCAAGACTTTCAGTGGGCACGTCGAGCCTGCGAGGTGAAAACGACGGCGGCGAAACACCATCAGAAGTTGCGGATCGCAAATGAGTTGCAGCTCGACACCCGGGCCGTCAATGTGTTGTGGGTTTATCATCTGTCACTTGATGCCCGCCGAGGAAGTGGCGAGACCCTTCCGGAGGCAATTGACAGCATTCAAACAGCGATCGCCCATGATGCGTTGGCTGTTGAGCATTTCACCGCACTGCTTCTTGAGTCTGGATACCACCCTGCCCAGGCAGAAAGATACCATTCTACCGGCTATACTGTTCGAAACGCGACCTTCTACCACGTTACGGACGGGTTTCCACGCATTACCGAGGACCAACTGCCCAATGGTGTCGGCGACGTGAGCTACTCGGTGTCTGTTACTGAGTGTCAGCACTTCAAAGTTCCCGCCTCCGAAGTCGAGCAAGCGATCAGGACTTAAACCATGAACGACCAACACGATTTGGAGCAGTTCGCGGCTAACTTACAGCAAGAGGTAATTAGCCGGGCATCACTAGAAGATCAGGAGGAGTTTCTGGGCGATGCCTTCACAAGGATTATGATCGATTACCTGGCCGATGCAGGCGAACTGGACGACGGCGAGGTCTGTTTTCACAAGACTCGTGGTATAGAAGTCAGCGGATATCACTTGAGTGACGACGAAGATGTACTCGACCTGTTTGTAAGCATTTTCAACCAAACGGCACCCCCAGTCTCCGTAACGCGAACTGACTTCGAAACCTATTTGAAACGGCTCACCAGTTTCTTCAAGCATGCACTGGATGGATACCACAGCCAACTGGAGGAGGCCTCACCTGTATGCGATATGGCGGCTCGCATTCACGAAGCTCGAACCAAGCTAGACAAGATTAGATTCTTCGTTTTCACCGACGGGGTGACGAAGGCGGAAGTGAAGCCACCCAGTGATCTCCACGGCCTGAGACCGTCGGTCCACATTTGGGACATCGAGCGGCTTTTCCGATGTATCAGTTCCGGACGGCGACGTGAGACAATTGAAATCGACTTCGTGAGCGAGTTTGGAGAGGCAATTCCTTGCCTTGAAGTGCCAAGTGACGGCACCGATTATCATGCATACTTAGCGATAATCCCAGGCAGTATCTTGTTCAAACTCTATGACCAATACGGTCCGCGGCTCCTGGAACTCAACGTTCGATCCTTCCTCCAGGCACGCGGCAAGGTGAACAAAGGGATCCGAGATACGATCATAAAGGAACCAGATCGGTTCCTGGCTTACAACAACGGCATTACGGTGACGGCTTCTGAAGTGAAGATCCAGACACTTGACGACGGCGGCAAGGGTATAGCCTGGGTCCGTGATTTTCAGGTCGTCAATGGAGGCCAGACAACGGCCTCAATTTACCATACCGCGAGAAAGGACAATGCGGACCCAGGGGCGGTGCACGTTCAGGCGAAGTTGTCCGTCATTGCCCCTGAACGCATTGACGAAATTGTTCCCCTCATTTCGCGGTATGCAAACAGCCAGAACAAGGTCAATGACGCAGACTTCTCCGCAAACGATCCCTTCCATGTTCAATTGGAAGAGCTGTCTCGCACTGTTTGGGCACCGGCAGCTGACGGGACACAACGGCAAACGAGATGGTTTTATGAACGAGCCCGCGGTCAGTACCTTGACGCGAAAGGTCGGGCCCAGACTCCGGCGAGAAAACGTGAATTCACGGCCGTGCATCCGAATTCGCAGAAGTTCACGAAAACTGACCTTGCGAAGTTTGAAAACACTTGGGACCAGTTGCCGCACAAAGTGAGCTACGGAGCACAGAAGAACTTTCGCGAATTCACTATTCGCCTTAGTCAGCGAAGAAACCTCCATGTGGATCAACAGTATTTCGAACGCCTTGTCGCGAAAGCCATCCTTTTCCGGAGAGCGGAGAAAATTGTCTCAGCCCAAGAATTCGGTGGATACAGGGCGAACATCGTAACGTACACTCTAGCCTACCTGTCTCATCGGACCGGGCAGCGAATTGACCTAGAACAGATCTGGCGAAAGCAGGACATAACGCCCGCCCTCGACACCGCGATCACGCAGGTTTGCAGGAAAGTCCACAAGACGATTACGAATCCGCCTGGCGGCAGAAACGTTACGGAATGGTGCAAGAGAGATCAGTGCTGGGAGAAGGTACGCTCTCTGGAGGTCCGCTTTCCTGATGAACTGAAGAGCGTCCTTGTGTCGACGACTCGTACCACCCGCAAGAAGGCCATACTGAAAGACGAACTCACGAAGGAAGACATAAGGAACATCAAGATGGTCACAGAAGTTCCGGCAGACGTCTGGTTTGAACTCTCGCGATGGGCGAAACAGACAGATAACCTGGAACCTCACCAACGCGGTATTGCGTATACGCTGGGGCGGGTGGTTGGACAGGGAAAAGAGCCCTCTCGCAAACAGGCATGGAGTGGAGTACGCATCCTTGAGGAGGCGAAGCGTTTAGGCTTTCAGCCAACGGCCGAAGGCCAAACATCCTAAGAGGACGGAGCGAACGAAGTTCTTGGAAGTACCGGTTGTTCAAATAGGCCTGGCCATGTTCTGCGTTCCGAGTTACGATTCGCATTTAGACACTGACGATTTCTAAACGATACGGAAGTCCATGGATGAGTAAAGCAACTCCATACAAGGCGTTCGACCTGTTCTGCGGGGGAGGTGGGAGTTCGTCCGGAGCCAGCATGGCTGGCGTCGTTCCCGTCGGGGGACTCGACATGTGGCCAGAGGCGATTCAGACGTACGATCTCAACTTTCCAAACGCTAGTACTTACTGCCAAAACGTAAGCCATGTGAGTGCGAAGCAAGTGGCAAGAGAAGTAGGCAGAGTTGACTTTCTCCTGGCATCCCCAGAGTGCACAAGCCACAGCGTGGCGAAGGGTAACAAGGAGCCGTGTGATTTGAGCCGAAGGACGGCCTTCGACGTGATCCGGTTCGCAAAGGCGATGCAGCCTCGCTGGATCGTTGTCGAGAATGTCGTGTCGATGCAGCGATGGGACGCCTACGGCGAATGGCTTTTGCGTCTACAGAAGCTGGGCTACAACTCGCTTGAAGCCAAGCTTGATGCCAGCGACTTCGGTGCATCTCAAAATCGCCGCCGGTTGTTCGTCATCTGTGATCGGGAGCAGGATCCCAAGCTGCCACCGAAGCGACCAGGGAAGAAGCGGTCGGCGAAATCGATCCTTCAAACTGGGGCAGGACTGAACGGTTACAATTATGGGTTCTCGCCTTTGCTCGGAAACGGGCGGGCGAGACCAACGCTTGCTCGTGCCCGACGAGCTATCAGAGCATTGGGAAACGACGAAGCGTTTCTAATCGTCTACTACGGGAGCGACGCCGCTGGTGGCTGGCAACGGCTTGACCGCCCCCTTCGAACAATCACAACCCTCGATCGGTTCGCACTTGTTCGGCCTGGAAAGGACGGACATGAAATGCGAATGCTCCAGCCCCCGGAGCTTGCTGAGGCAATGGGATTCCCGTCCGACTACAAGTGGCCTCAGACTGTTCGCAGGAACAGAATCAAGCTGGTTGGGAATGCCGTTGCACCTCCTGTGATGGAAGCGATTGTGAGGAGTCTGACGTCTTAGCAGGATGAAGGCATGTCAACTGCCGTCCTAATCATGAATAAGGAGATGGATATGTCACCGTATGCCATGGCTCAGCGAGCGATCGCGGAGTTGAAGTCATCCATCCACGAACTGCTATTGCGGCCGACACCAAGTGGGCTCACCAATGCAGAGATTGGAAGGAGCTTGGGTATCTACACCGGACACGTGGGTCATGAAGGACATATCTCGCGAACACTCTTGGCAATAATGGAAGCTGAAGGTGTCGTGGAACAAGATGGTGAGTCGAAACGATGGTCACTTCGGTCTCACGCTCCGGCAGACGAAGCGACCGTGGATGTTCAAGCTACTCCCGAGTAATTGACTATCTCTTTCCTACTGGCAGTCATTGTGGCAGCTTCTCGCAAGTCAAAAAAGAAGGCGGGCCATCGGTCTTGGGCGGCGGGGAATGCTCCCGTTCCTGGGAAGCATCGTGGTGACATAATGAGCAGGGAGAAGCGTAGCTCAGTGATGTCACGGATTCGGGGCAAGAATACCGGACCAGAAAGAGTGATCGTCGATGCCTTACATGCACGCGGTCTGGATTTCGAGCAACATGCGGCAGACCTTCCGGGAAAACCTGATGTGCTATTTCGCAAGGCCGGGGTCGCAGTCTTCATCGACGGGGACTTCTGGCATGGTTGGCGTTTCCCCTTATGGAAACACAAACTTTCGAGACAATGGCAGACGAAGATTTCCGCCACTCGCCGTCGAGACCAGAAGAATATGCGAAAGCTTCGACGTGATGGTTGGCAAGTAATTCGAATCTGGGAGCATCAGATTGAACAGAACCCACAGAAATGCATTGAAAGAATACTCCTAGCTGTTGGGCGTGAAGAGATGTGCGAGAACCCATAGGCCCCTATCGATCACGGAAATATGATCACCTCGCGAAACCTCCGACGCGGAACTCTGCCCGAGGCATCACGCCTTCGTCCCGTTCACTTGGCGTCAGCCGCTCTTGTTTCTTTGGGCTTCTGTGTCGATGCAGACTCCTTCTGCACCTTATTCACGCTCGTTCCTTTCTCTTTGTGAAAACCGTTGGGCAGGAGGGCATCGAGATTCGAGGAAAGGAACTGCGGGGACTCCAAATCCCGCCCCAGTGCTCTTGATTGCCGAGCCAGAGCACCATTGACGGACCCCGTCAGGTCCAAGAAATGGCTGCCCCCGCCGGTCGACAAGCGACGGGCGGGAGCATCACGATTTTGTGTCTTCAGGAAACGGCCCACCAGAGGAAGGTTGGCAACAACTTAGCGGCCGTCCGACCGTTCCTTCCGGCTGTTAGCCGGCGGCTCCTTTGGCATCTCCGGTTTCTTTGCTGCTGGTTTCTCCGGCGTTCCCTTCTCCTCGTGAAAACCGTTGGTCATGTTGGCACTCCTTTCGAGAGTCAATTGGTTTCCGAGTAGCCTTTCTACTCGCGAGTAGGCGTTTTCCCTGACGCCGGGTAGAATAGCGACATCGGGACGGCCGCGGCGACTTGCAAGCGCCCCCGGCCTTCAAGGCGCCCCTGACCGGCGTGCTGCCTTTCTGCCTTTCGGCAGCGGCCGGTTGGGGGCGGCCCGACATCAGAAAGGCAGTTTTCCGATGCAAGACCGTTCTCCCTCGCTACATGACGTGGCCAGCCAAGTCGATTCTCTGCTTCGTCAATTCGGCGCCCTGGATTACTTTCGCGATCGGGTCCGTGAAGCCGCGCAGGAACACATCGAGGCCGTCAAGGAACGGGAGCATCGCGCGAAGCTCCGCCGTGACGCTGTTGCGAAAGATGGCGTTTTAGTTTTGCCACTTGATGCGGCAATTGTGAAGAAGAAGACCAAGGAGGGCTGCTTTTACAAGTCGGAGGAGTTCCGTGGTCGCATCAAGCTGCCGCCCGACGTTACAGAACCGTTAATGCGTCTAGCGGATCGCCCGGAGTTTCCGGATCGCCCGGAGTTTCCGAATCGCCCGATGAAACCGCGATGCCTTAGTTGCCGCATCCCTCGCGCCAACTGGAGCGAAGAAGACGAACGTAAAGTTGAGAAGTTCAACAAGGAACTCGCGGTCTGGGAGGATGCAATTGAGGAGTACCACAAGAAACGCGCGGACTGGGAGAAGAAAAAATCGGACTACGTGACATCGCCGAAGGGTGGTCGGCCGTCGAAGTGGGAAGAGGACAGGCGTCCCATCTTCGAGTTGGCCAAGAAGCGGAGTTTTTCCGACGATGGAGATGGCGGGCTTCCGTATGCGTTCACTGTTGAGGCATGGCTACCCGCCGATCTGAGCGAAGACAATGATCCGCCGACAGATGGCCCGTTGCCGGTACCTGAGGCGGAAATGGAAATATCGCTGAACTTCAAGTATGCGGGGCTGGCGGCCATCTATGATGCTCATTGGGCCGGTTCTAAACGGATAGCACCATGGGGTGTTGTCACATGTGGCGACAAGGTGAGTCCTGCATCGGGATTGCCGAGCGAATGGAAAACCCCAGAGGAACCCGGTTCGTACCGAGCGGCATCTTGGTACTGCTTACTGGTCATGTCGGCCAAGGAGCTTGACGACAGGAATACGGCCATCGTAGCCTCTTGGCTGGCTGATGTTGAGAACGATCTCAGGGAGAATGGTCCGAAGGTGAACGGTTTGCCGGTCGAAATCCAGGAATTGATCGAGGATCTACCGCCGGATGACAGCGTGCGGATGGCATACCGGAGGGATCATCTGTGGCTTAAGTGGAAAGATCAACTCAGCGAAAAAGCCCGGTGCAACGCAGAAATCCGTGATCGGTGGAACGGCCTATCGGACGCACATCGAAAGATCATTTCACCCCGCCTTCCCGATACGATTGGCACGAATCGGTCTGGCGCAGAAACCGTTCGGTCGGGCAGCAGCAAGGCTGAGAAAGAGCTGAAAGAAGTGAAGCCGAAATCGGTTCGCAGAAACGCGAAGAAGCGTCGGTCGCGAAAGAAAAACTGAAAGTATGCGCGGTATCCGCACTCTATCCGCACTCTATCCGCACTCTATCCGCACTCTATGCGCATTCCCGATCCGCGGCGACCCTGGGATAATTCAGACAGTGGAAACACTGAATTGTCCGAGGGATTCTCATGTCAGATGAAGGCACGCCGGAAGTAATCGAACCGGGCCGTCTGTACTCCAAGGCGGAGGTCAGCCAGCGGCTTAGGCCATACTTTTCCCGGATTTCACGTCTGATTTTGGCGTAAGTGTCGTTCTGCGAACGACTTGCGTTGATTTTGAAATGCAGAAATGTAGCCACTAAATAGTCGCATTTGGGGTTGACTGCGAG
>Ga0307379_10014133_pt1 | contig 10310 bp, 7 predicted proteins | sample UN2MG_FD_202237 | JGI IMG/M metagenome (GOLD analysis project Ga0307379, IMG submission 202237) | Soil microbial communities from Risofladan, Vaasa, Finland - UN-2 | ecosystem: Environmental > Terrestrial > Soil > Coastal area > Acid sulfate soil | place: Finland: Risofladan, Vaasa | collected... | reverse complement strand
AAAGAAAAAGGAGATAGAACTCAAGAAAGAAGAGGTAAAAGAGGAGAAAGAAGCAATTGATATTACGTTGCCTGGTAAAAAATTCAGTTTAGGGAAAAAGCATCCGATTACTTTAATCCTGGATGAGATTAAAAATATATTTGTCTCTTTAGGATTTTGCATTGTGGACGGTCCGGAAGTGGAGACAGAGTATTACAATTTCGAAGCTCTCAACATGGATTTACACCATCCCGCAAGAGATATGTGGAGCACACTTTATATAAAGGAAGGGGTGCTTTTACGCACTCATACTTCCCCAGTTCAAATTCGGGTTATGGAGAAGCAATCTCCTCCTTTAGCTATTATTGCCCCTGGCAAATGCTACCGCCGAGATGCAGTCGATGCTTCTCATTCGCCGATGTTCCATCAGGTGGAGGGACTTCTGGTTGATGAAGGGGTCAGCTTTGCCCACTTGAAAGGAGTTCTTACCCACTTTTGTCATCGAATGTTCGGTGCGGAGACTAAAGTTCGCTTTCGACCCAGTTTTTTCCCCTTTACAGAACCGAGTGTAGAAGTTGACATTCAATGTGTTATCTGTGCAGGTAAAGGCTGTTCTGTCTGTAAACAGAGTGGATGGTTGGAAATTCTGGGTGCGGGCATGGTCAATCCTAGAGTGTTTGAATTTGTGAAGTACGATACGAAGAAGTACACTGGCTTTGCTTTTGGCATGGGTGTGGAGAGGATTGCCATGTTGAGATATGGCATAGATGACATGCGCTTGTTCTTCGAGAATGACCGTAGATTTTTGAAACAGTTCTAAACACACCCCCAAAAAATCACAAAAAAGGAGTAGCGGAGCGATAGCTCCGCGTCATTTGGTAGTGTAGGGGCTTGTCCCCGTAATGATTTTGGGGTCGCGTAGGGGCGACCTTTATGGTCGCCCAAGTAAGAATTACGCCCATAAAGGGCTACACTACAGAGGAACTGGAGACGTGCTATGGTAGATGAAAAGGAACTTTTGGCTAAAGCCAGCCAACCAGCAAAAGAAGCGATGAGACTGCATCCCTTTTATCGGGGGAAAATTAAGATAGTAGCAAAGTGCTGTGTGAGAAATTTTGATGATTTTGCAATCTGGTATACTCCTGGCGTAGCAGCGCCTTGCAAGGCTATTCATAAAGACAAAAATTTAGTCTACACCTACACTAACAAATGGAATACTGTGGCGGTTATTTCTGATGGAACCAGGGTGTTGGGTCTGGGAGATATCGGTCCGGAAGCAGCTTTGCCGGTTATGGAAGGGAAGGCGCTCCTTTTCAAGTACCTGGGAGGCGTAGATGCTTTCCCTCTCTGTCTGGATACTAAAGACATGGAAGAGTTCATTCACACTGTAAAGTTACTACAACCATCATTTGGTGGTATAAACCTTGAAGATATTGCCCAACCAAAATGTTTTGAGATACTACGTCGCCTTAGGAAAGAATGTGAAATTCCTGTCTGGCATGACGACCAACAGGGAACAGCTGCTGTAACTCTGGCTGGTCTAATTAATAGTCTTAAAATCGTGGGTAAGAAAATAGAAAAAGTGAAGATTGCCATGGTAGGGGCAGGGGCAGCTAATATAAGTACTGCCAGGATGATAATTGCTTATGGAGCCAATCCAGAAAATATTATTATGTGTGATAGTAAAGGAGCACTCCATAAGAATAGAAAAGAACTCAAAAAGACCCACAGAGAAAAGTGGGAATTTTGCCAAAAGACAAATATCGAGGGAAGAACTGGATATATTCCCGAAGTTATGGAAGGGATGGACGTTTTAATAGCCTTATCTAAATCTGGCCCGGGTGTGGTTAAGAAGGAATGGGTGGCAAAGATGGCTAAAGACCCTATAGTTTTTGCCTGTGCCAATCCTATCCCTGAAATCTGGCCCTGGGAGGCAAAAGAGGCAGGGGCAAGAGTTATTGCCACCGGGCGTTCCGATTTCCCCAATCAGGTAAACAATTCCCTTGGCTTTCCTGGCATTTTTCGGGGAACCCTGGATGTGCAAGCCCAGACCATAACTGATGAAATGTGCATTGCTGCAGCGAAAGAACTGGCGAAATGTGCTGAGGAGAGAGGGCTAAATGAAGAATATGTGATTCCTTCTATGGAGGAAAGGGAAGTCTTTCCCCGTGAAGCAGTAGCAGTGGGAATGGAAGCTATTAGGCAAGGAATAGCCCGGGTTAAGTTGAGTAAAGAAGAACTATACAAGAGGGCCTCAGAGATCATCCGTGTTGCCAGAGAAGAAACGGAATCTTTAATGAAGGAAGGGTTTATTCCTTTGCCCCAGGAAAAGTAAGATGAGAGAGATTACTTCAGAAGAGGTTACCCAGGCAGTAGAGAATCTCTGCATCTCCTCAAATTGTACTTTGAGCGAGGATGTCTGGAAAGCTCTCAGGGAGAAGTTAAAAAACGAGGAATCTCTTGTGGGGAAAGAAGTGCTGGAAGAGATTCTGGAGAACGACCGCATGGCTGAAGAAGAGAAACTTCCCCTGTGCCAGGATACAGGTTTTACCACAATTTTTGTGGAAATGGGTCAAGAGATTAGAGTTACTGGAGGAGATTTTTACAAAGCAATTAACAAGGGAGTAGGCAACGGTTATAGGAAGGGATACTTGAGGAAGTCAGTAGTTAAAGATCCACTGCGGCGTAAGAATACAGGTGATAATACTCCTGCTTGGGTGCATATAGATATTGTTCCTGGAAATAAACTTAAGATTTCAGTTATGCCCAAAGGAGCTGGTAGCGAAAATATGTCCACAGTAAAGATGCTTTCTCCCACCGAAGGAGTGCAAGGGGTGAAGAAATTTGTGTTGGATTGGGTAAAGGAGAGAGGAGCGAATGCTTGTCCCCCGCTTGTAGTAGGAGTGGGAATTGGTGGCACTTTTGAAGGGGTGGCAAAGCTGGCCAAGAAAGCGCTGTTGCGTCCAATAGGTTCAAAGAATCCTGAACCTTTCTATGCTGAAATGGAAGAAGAGCTTCTTAAAGAAATAAACAATCTGGGACTGGGTCCTCAAGGGCTGGGTGGCTCTTCTACTGCTTTAGCTGTTCACATTGAGACTTATCCCTGCCATATAGCCAGTCTACCTTTAGCCATAAATCTGCAGTGCCACGCTGTCCGGCACGCTACAATAATCTTATAGAAAAAAGTGACATGCAAAAAGGTGACAGGCACTTTTTTATTTGGTGCCGCCCTGCTCGGCATGTCATAATAATTTTATAGAGAGGCTTTATGATCAGTTCTATTAAAATTGAAACACCACTGGATGAAGAAACGATAAGTAAACTGAAGATAGGAGATAAGGTTCTATTAAACGGAATAGTTTATACTGCCAGAGACCAGGCTCATAAGCGCTTAGTTGATGAGTTAGAGAAAGCCGGAAAAGAAAATCGCCAGCCTAATCTACCCTTTCCTCTGGAGGGGCAAGTAATCTATTATGTTGGTCCTGCTCCGTCCAGACCAGGAATGGTAATCGGCCCCGCTGGGCCAACCACCAGTGGCCGAATGGACACCTACACTCCCATTCTATTAGAGAAGGGATTAAAGGGAACAATTGGAAAGGGAAGGCGTGGTAAGGATACAATCGAAGCAATGAAGAAGTATAAGGCTGTCTATTTCGTTGCTGTAGGTGGGGCTGCAGTATTAATTTCCAAGAGAATCAAAAGAATAGAGACAGTGGCTTATGAGGACTTGGGTCCTGAAGCCATCTATCGTCTGGAAGTGGAAGATTTTCCATTAATTGTGGCTAACGATGTCTATGGCAATGACCTTTTTGATGAAGGCATAAAGAAGTATCGAAAAGTTACTTAATAAGGAGAATAAAATGTTGCGAATGATGTGTAAATCGAAGATTCAGAAGGCAACCGTCACTGAGACGAACTTAGAGTACGAAGGAAGTATCGCTATTGGTAAAAATATAATGGCTGAGGCAGATATTCTTCCTTACGAGATAGTGCTCATAGTCAACTTGAATACAGGAGCCAGGTTTGAAACCTACGCCATTCCTGCTGGCAATAATTCAGGAGTCATAGGGCTTCAAGGAGGAGCAGCAAGACTGGGAGAAGTAGGAGACAGACTAATTATTATTTCTTACGAGTTTGTCGAGGAAGAGAAAGCAAAAGTTTACAAACCCAAGATAGTCCTCTTAGATGAAAAAAACAAAATAATAGAAAAAAAGTGACAGGCACTTTTTTTCTGTCTTTTTTAAAAAAGTATGGCAAAAAAAAAGCTTTACCTTATAGACGGTAATGCCTACATCCACCGAGCCTTCCATGCCCTCCCGCCTTTAACTAACTCTTCAGGACTGATGGTAAATGCGGTCTACGGTTTCACGCGGATGGTTCTGAAGATTCTCCGCCAGGAAAAGCCAGATTATATAGCTGTCTGTTTTGACTTTCCCGCACCTACTTTTCGTCATAAGGAGTTTGCCGAATATAAAGCTACAAGAAAAGAGACTCCCGATGAGTTGAAAGAGCAGATTCCTCTTGTCCATAAGATAGTTAAGGCCTTAAATATTTCCGTTTTTGAAAAGCAAGGCTATGAAGCCGATGACCTTATCGGCACATTGAGCAGTAAAGCGTCGAAAGAAGGCATAGAAACAGTTATTGTTACTGGTGATAAGGATGCTTTGCAATTGGTAGATGATTCTGTAAAAGTTTTAAACGAGACTAAAAACATCCTTTATACAGAAAAGATAGTCAAAGAAAAGATGGGAGTCTCTCCTGGACAGATTACTGAACTTATGGGATTAATGGGAGATGCTTCAGATAATGTTCCTGGCGTCTTGGGGGTTGGTCCCAAGACAGGTACGGAATTGATTCGGGAATTTGGCAGTTTGGAAAATTTGTACCAGAATCTTTCTAAGGTGAAAGGTAAATTAAAGGAGAAATTGGAAAAGGGTAAGGAAAAAGCTTTTCTCTCCAGGCGACTGGTAACTCTGGTAAAGGATATACCCGTAGAGGTTGACATTCGAGAGTGTCAAGTTGGCGAGTCTAATCGGGAAGAGTTGCTGAAGATTCTTCAGGAGCTGGAGTTTAAGCGTCTGATTGTGGAATTAGTTCCTCAAGAAGAGAAACACAAGGTAAACTATAAAGGTATCTTTAACCAGAAGGAATTCGAGGCATTGCTCGAGGAGCTGGGGAAGGCGCCACTGGTCTCCTTGGATTTGGAGACCACAGGTACTGACCCGATGCGTGCCGCAATTGTGGGCATCTCTTTTGCATTAGAACCTTATATTGCTTTCTATATACCTGTAGCACATAGTTACTTAGGTGTACCGAAACAGTTAGAGAAAAAGTATGTTCTGGAAAGGTTAAAACCTATTCTGGAGAATAGTAAGATTAAAAAGTATGGGCAGAATATAAAATATGACCTGATTGTGTTGAAGCGTGAAGGAATAGACCTTCAAGGAGTCTATTTCGATTCTATGATTGCTTCCTATGTTCTTAATCCTTCGAAGATGAATCATAATCTGGGCGATATTGCCCTTGAATACTTAAACTATAAAATGACGCCCATCAGTGAATTGATTGGCAAAGGGAAAAAGGCAATCACCATGGACATGGTGGAAGTGGAAAGAGTTATTCATTATGCCTGTGCTGATGCTGATATTGTCCTCGGGGTTGCTCATATTATGGAAAGAGAACTGAAAGATAAAGAGTTGGATAAGCTCTTCTATGAAGTAGAGATGCCTCTTTTAGAGGTTTTGGCGGAAATGGAGATGAACGGGGTCATTATTGACATGGATTATCTGGCTCAACTTTCCCAGGATTTTTCTGTAAGATTAAAAGACGTACAAAAAGAAATCTATAAATCTGCTGGTCAGGAGTTTAATATAAACTCGCCGAAACAACTCTCTTTTATTCTTTTTGAGAAATTGAAATTGCCAGTAGTGCGTAGAACGAAAACAGGACCATCCACTTCCGAGGAAGTTCTTCTGCAGTTAGCAGAAAAACATAAACTACCTTCCCTTATCATAGAATACAGAGAACTATGGAAGTTGAAATCTACTTATATAGATGCCTTTCCAGGAATGGTTAATCCTCAAACGGGTCGTCTGCATACTTCCTTTAACCAAACGGTTACAGCTACTGGCAGGCTTTCTTCGTCGGAACCGAATCTCCAGAATATACCTATTCGCACAGAAGAGGGTAGAAAGATAAGGTGCGCTTTCATTCCTGATAAAGGTTGTGTTTTCGTTTCTGCTGACTACTCTCAGATTGACCTTAGGGTTCTTGCTCACATCTCGGGAGATGAGAGTCTCAGGGATGCTTTCTTGCATAACGAGGATATCCATCGTCGGACAGCATCAGAGATTTTTGGAGTTCCCCAGAAAGAAGTAACTCCTGAATTACGGCGCATTGCTAAGACGGTCAATTTTGGTCTCTCTTATGGAATGAGTCCATACGGGCTCTCTAAGGACCTGGAGATTTCTCAAACTGAAGCTAAAAGATACATTGATAGTTATTTTAAAAAATATAAAGGAGTAAAGGATTATATTAAAAAAACAATTATTCAGGCAAGAAAAGATGAATTCGTAACTACGCTTTTGAATCGTAGAAGGTACTTACCGGAGATAAATAGTAAAAATGGTAATGTTCGTGGTTTTGCTGAACGGACTGCCATAAATACGCCCATTCAGGGAACTTCTGCAGATATCATAAAAGTGGCAATGATCCGAATAACACAGAAGCTAAAGGCTAAAGGCTTGAAGGCGAAGATGAGTTTACAGATACACGATGAGTTGCTTTTCGAGGTGCCTGAAGGGGAAGTGGATGAATTGAGTCGATTGGCAAAGGAAGAGATGGAAATAGCGGTTTCTTTAGATGTTCCTGTGGTGGTGGATATAAAGAAGGGAAAGAACTGGCGGGACCTGAAGGAATAGTTTTGGTAGCCGCAAACTTTAGTTTGCGTTTTATACGCAGGCTGAAGCCTGCGACTACCATTTTCCTGAACGCAGACTGAAGCCTACGGCTACCATTCTACTCCTGGTAGGTTTGGAGAATGGCTCTATGCAAAAAGGTATAAAAACTAAAAGTGAAAAGCTTGAGTTGCTTTTAGATGCGAATAAGGTTCTTACATCTACACTCGATTTGGATAGATTGCTTAAAGTAATTATGGGGCAGGCAAAGAGGGTAGTCAATGCTGAGGCGAGTTCGTTGATGCTTCTGGACGAAGCAAAAAAGGAGCTTTTCTTTGACGTTACTGTAGGAGGGAAAGGGGAAAAGCTAAGGCAGATACGGTTGAAACTCGGTGAGGGAATTGGAGGATGGGTGGCGAAAGAAGGGAAGCCTCTGATGATTACGGATGCCAGGAAGGATCCCAGGTTCTTTGTTAAGGCAGATGAAGTTACGAAATTTAGAACGAAGTCTCTACTCTGTGTGCCTTTGAGGATAAAAGAGAGAATTATTGGAGTAATGGAGGCGATTAACGAAGTCGGTCGCGGTTATTTTGTAGATGAAGATAGGAAGATATTTGAGGCGTTCGCCTCTCAGGCAGCTATCGCCATTGAGAACGCCCGCCTTTTCCAGAATCTCAAGAGGGAAAAGGAAAAGATAGAGGTAATTTTCAGCGGGATGGGTGATGGAGCTGTTGTTATTGATGCAAAACTGAATCTGGTTATGCTCAATAGTTCTGCGAAGAATTTTCTGGACATAGGAAGTAAAGATTATCTGGGCAAAAATATTTCCCGAATAGTCAGACAGTTTAAGGTTTTTTCCAGATGGGAACCGAAAAAAGTGGCGGCCCCCGGAAGTTCCCTTACGGAATTCTTGACCAAAGAAGATAGAGTGACTACTTTCGATTTGGCGAGAAGTAAACCGAAGACCTTCGTTCTCTCGGGGATTGCCACGAGAATCGTAGACGAGGAGAACAGAGTGGTTGGTTATGTGATGATTATTCGTGACGTTACCTCTGAGAGGAAAGAGGAATACCTTAAAGCAAGCTTTATCTCTTCTATCTCCCATAAGCTGAAGACGCCTTTAACCTGCATCGATGGATACTTGGCACTTTTGAGAGATAAAGAAAGACTTAGTAAATTGGATAAGGTGGGGAAGAATGCGGTGCGAATTATTGATAGTCAAGGCAGACGCCTTTCTCGGTTGATAAATGAGTTACTCGGGTTCAGTCTACTGAAAAGTGAGGCACTGGAACTCGCCAGAGGGAAAGAAAGCCTTAAGTCTATTGTGGAAATGAGTTTGAAAAAGCTTGCATTGAGAATCCGCAGGGGAGTTAAAATTGTGGCAGGAAATTCTATAGATAAAGTTCCTCCGATTCTCGTAGATAGAGCGAAGGTTCAGGAAGTTATCCAAAATCTGGTAGAGAATGCAATAAAATTCAATGATAAGAAAGAAAAGAAAGTGGAGATTTCCGCTCGTCCACTAAAAGGGAAAAAGTTCATTCGCGTGGAAATTAAGGATAATGGTCCGGGAATTCCTTCAGAGGAAAGGGAGAAAATATTCTCTAAATTTTACCAGATAGAAGAAACCTTCACCGGTCAGGTTGAGGGTGCTGGGCTGGGCCTGGCAGTAGTGAAGCAGGTTGTGGAAGCCCATGGAGGCAAGGTGGGGGTGGAGAGTAGACCGGGAAGGGGAAGTAAGTTCTTCTTTACTCTACCCAAGGTATTGGATAAGGGTTGAAAGATGAATAAAGAAAAGTTAATGGAAATTTTAAAAATTGCTTTGAGTAAAGGTGGAGATTTTGCCGACATATATATAGAGAAAAGGGTTACTAACCAAGTGAGCTGTGAAGATAATAGAATTGAGAGGCTCATCTCGGGACAAGATGTGGGAGCAGGAATAAGGGTAATCTCAGGAGAAAGTAATATATATGCTTCCACAAATAAAGTAACCGAGGTTGGACTGAAAGAATTAGCAAAAGAGATAGCAAGTAATCTTCCGGAATCCGAAAAGATGAGAAAAAAGAACTTCTCTTTTTCTTCTAAGCCTAACCTTAAGTCATCGACAGGAAGTCGAACCAACATAATCCATAAGATTGAAAAACCACCCAGTGAAGTGCCCATTGAAGAAAAAATTCGACTTGTTTTGCTGGGCAATCGCATTGCCAGAGAAGTTGACCGAGATAAAATAAAGCAGGTCAGTATAAGCTATGCTGATACTACTATGGATATAACTATTGCCAATTTATCTCTTTCCTCGAAATATGGTGTGGTTAAGGATAATCGGATTAAGGAGAAGAGAATTTATACTACCTATCTGGTCAACGTTGTAGCTCAACAGGAAGAGATAATCCAGACAGGGTATGAGCCTCTGGGAGGTTTGGTGGGATTTGAGTTATTTGATAAATATGATGTTAAGAAGATAGCCCGAGAGGCAGCAGAAAGAGCAGTCAAGATGCTATTTGCCCAGAAAGCTCCTTCTGGAGAAATGACAGTCGTTTTGACATCTACTGCAGGAGGAACTATGATTCATGAGGCGATCGGGCATTCTTTGGAAGCAGATTTAGTACAGAAGAAAGTATCTCCATCCTATATGGGGATGCTAGGCAAAAGGGTTACTTCTGAACTTATTACTGTAGTGGACGATCCCACTATTCCCAACTACAGGGGTTCTTTCCATTTTGACGATGAAGGCACCCCTGCTCAGAAGACAATCTTGTTGGAAAGGGGAATGCTAAGAAATTATCTCTACGACCGCTTTACAGCCCAAAAGGATGGAACTAAATCTACGGGAAACGGACGAAGAGAATCATACCATCACCAGCCTATTCCCAGGATGAGTAATACCTATATTCTCCCGGGCGAGTCCCAGCCAGAGGAAATCATTCGTTCCGTAAACAAAGGGTTTCTGGTGAAGAAAATGGGTGGGGGACAGGTGAATACAGCCAACGGTGATTTCGTCTTTGAAGTAGAAGAAGGCTACGAGATAGTTAATGGTAAAGTAGGAGAAATGTTAAGAGGGGCAACTCTAATTGGAAACGGTCCTGAGGTTTTAAATTCGATTATAATGGTCGGCAGTGACTTGGGCTTTAATATTGGTACCTGCGGCAAGGATAGACAATGGGTCCCCGTCACTGACGGTCAACCTACTATTCGCATAAAGAAGCTCACCATCGGTGGTACCCACATGAAAAGCACTCTCCATTAAAGTCAAACCCAATTCGATTATTAATAGCTTTTGAACGTTCTATGTGGAGTAGCGAAACTTGTTTCGCGATAGCGCAGAGCAAGCTCTGCTACTCCAGAATCTTTTGGAGTAGCGAAACTTATTTCGCGATAGCGCAGAGCAAGCTCTGCTACTCCAGAATCTTTTGGAGTAGCGAAACTTATTTCGCGATA
>Ga0307379_10014132_pt1 | contig 10311 bp, 7 predicted proteins | sample UN2MG_FD_202237 | JGI IMG/M metagenome (GOLD analysis project Ga0307379, IMG submission 202237) | Soil microbial communities from Risofladan, Vaasa, Finland - UN-2 | ecosystem: Environmental > Terrestrial > Soil > Coastal area > Acid sulfate soil | place: Finland: Risofladan, Vaasa | collected... | reverse complement strand
GACGGCTAAAATAAACCGGATAAAAAAGCTTATCGAGACCTCTGTTGTAATTGGCAAACCAAAAATTAAGCCTGCCAGGAACAGATTCACAGCAAAAACAGCTGGAATATTATCACCTGACCATTTTTTTGATGTTCCCAGGCCGAGTTCGGCGGCCATGACTGATTTCACAAGTCCTTCGGTCTCGATAGGGCGTTTATCCCCCGGTGTCTGCCTATTGCCGCACAGGGTTGAGTTTTTTGGCGCTTGGACCGACGAGCGCAGGCTCTGCTATGTTGTGGATTGTTCAGGCAGTATGAAAGGGCTCTTTGGCCGGGTGCGAAAAGAACTCAAAGCTACGATAGAGAGCCTCCAGCCGGACCAGTATTTTTCTATTATCTTTTTCAGCGGCGGCAAAATATTCGAATTTGGCAATGGCAGGTTGATTAGAGCGACCAGGAAGGCAAGGCTTGTTGCCTGTGACTTTATCGATTCGGTTAGGCCGGCAGGACGAACCAATGCGCTGACGGCTTTGGAAAGGGCGGTCAGGGTTGGCGACGACAACGGGAAAGGCCCTTCGGTGATATATTTTCTGACAGATGGGTTCGAACTGACAGCCGAAGATACACAAAGATTTCCCCAGAAAGTAACAAGCCTTTTGAATCGATTTGCACTGGCGACAAAGATTAATACCATAGGATTCTGGCCTACAAATGATGACCGTGAGATGCTGGAAACAATAGCGGGACAGAGCGGCGGCGAATTTGTTTTTGTTACCGACGCAAAATAATTGCTTGTCAACCGCTGATTGCTTATTATTGTGATAATAATCACGGGATATAATGATGCGTAAAAGTTTTTTGTTAAAAACAGTTTTTCTGATTGCCGCACTTGTTGTCGTACTTATAGTGATAGTTGCTGCGATGAAAGTCATCCCCGGTGCTTCTGAAGCCCGGAGGGCACAAACGCAAACATTTTTTGAGCAGTTTATTACAGCCGGCGGGCCTATTGTGTGGTTTGTTCTTCTGCCGATGTCACTTGTTACAATTGCTCTTGCGACAGAATACGGTCTTACTATCCGTCGCAAAAAACTTCTGCCAACCGGCATAGGTGCTCATATTACCGCGATGATACAGCAGCACGGCCCCGAACAATTGCAAGAGCAAATCGGTGAGGGAGATGATTTTGTCAGCAATGCAGTAGCCAGGGCCGTTACGCAGGGCAGGGGGGATTGGTTCCGTATGCGAAGCGTTCTGGCCGAATCGCTGCAGGAACAGGCTTGGGCCCTTATGCGAAAGATTGAGTGGGTCAACTTAATCGGCAATGTTTCACCAATGGTGGGCCTTTTCGGGACGGTCTTCGGAATGATAAAACTGTTTAACGCCATCGTGACAGCCGGAGGCCAGCCGCAGCCGGCGCAATTGGCCGATGGAATTTCGGTCGCTCTTGTGACGACTTTTTGGGGTTTGTTTATTGCGATACCGGCCCTGGCGATATACGGGGTGTTTCGAAACAGGATTGAGACAATTGTAAGTGACGCAGTAACCGAAGCAGAAAAAATTCTGCCGGAGTTCAGGCATAGTTTGAAAAAACAAAAGCAGACCGAAGCCCAATATCCTGTCGCGTCGAAACTTCCAATCGCAGGTAAGCTAAAACAGCCGATTCGTGAACTTGACAGCAGACCGACAAAAAAGGCCGATGATTTTCTACCCTTGCGATGACAGTGTGAAAGGTTTGAGTATGTATTTGAGAACTGTCGGCAGGTTCGGTGATTATGACAAATCTACTTCGTTTAATATAACACCGATTATCGATATAGTATTTTTGCTCATTATATTTTTTCTGGTGGTTTGCCAGTTTATCGAAGCCGAGAATTTTCCCGTTGATGTTCCTGACGATTGTGAGTTTGCCGCAAGTATTTCCAAGCCCGGCGCCCGTCTAACTACTGTTACCGTTATGAAGACAGCCGAAGGTGACAGTGATTTTGCGGTCGGCTCTGAAAAAATCGCTACTTCAAATTATGCCGACAGGATTGAGAACATTGCCCGGCTGATAGATATCCGCATGAAAGATTTGCCATCCGACCGCAGGTTTGTTACTTTGCGCATCGATAAAGACATAAGTTTCAGCCAGGCCCAGTATGCCCTGGCTGGCATTGCCGCCAGCAGTGCAACAGACATTCAATTGGCGGTCTTGAAGGACAACCATCCGAATCCTCAATAACTTTACAATTGGTTAATCAAGTCGTTGTGTCAAAAAGTTTTCACTTTTCGTTTTTGTATCTTAAGCGTATTTCTTTCCCAGAATACGCCATCATAATAACCCTGAATTGTCGGAGCCAACTCAGCTAAGTGCAGGCGTTTGGCTGCGAGCAGGCAGTATTCTTTTTCGATTTCGACGCCGAGAAATCTTCGATATAACTTTTTTGCGGCCACAAGACTGCTTCCAACTCCCATAAACGGGTCAAAAACAAAATCATTTTCATTTGTGTTTGCCAGGATTAGTTTTGCCAGCAGCTTTTCCGGCTTTTGCGTGGGGTGGTCGGTGTTCTCCGGCATCGACCAGAATGGAACGGTAATATCGTTCCACAAGTTTGACGGATATGTGAGGCGAAACTGACCTTGCGATGAGTCCTGCCAATCCTTTGGCTGGCCGTTACTGTCGGTATATGGCGCAAGAACTTTGCGCTTTAATTTCACATCTTCCATGTTAAATACATAATCATCCGAGACCGTTGCGAACCAGATGTCTTCCGATGCATTTTTCCAGTTTTTCTTTGCACCTCTGCCTTTTTCCCGCTCCCAGGTAATTCGATTGTGAACTTTTAGGTACCTCTCCAGAACCGGATGAATAGCGTTTGAAGAGTACCAGTCACTGCACACATAGATAGCGGCAGTGTTTCTTAGCGTCGGCAGCAGGGCGAGAAGACACTTTTCGAACCATTCGGCATATTCGGAGATACTTGTTTTCCTGAAGCTGGTTGATTTGAAGGTTTTGTTGAGGTTATAAGGCGGGTCCAGTATCAACAAATCGACAAAGTTCTTCGGCAGAAAATCAACAATTTCAAAAATGTCCTGATTTACTGTTTTGTCACGAATTGTTTTTATATTTGCAGGCTTGGAGATGCGAATTAAATCTTTGCTGTAGTGCTCTTTTTCTGTTTGGCTGATTGTTATAGTTCGATTTCTCTGTGCCCGAATTTTATTCACACCTTTAGTTTCCGTAAGAGCAGTTGACCCGGTTTTTAAGCAGATTCTTTCTTTGCTTTTCGTTTTTGAGCGAATAATCCGGCGTTGCCTTCGACTATATCTTTGGTTATTACGTATTTTGCCGGTTTAGCTTCTTCCGGCAACTGATACATCAAATCGACCATCAGTTCCTCGGCTATCGACCGTAGTGCCCTGGCGCCGGTGTCCCGTTTGAGAGCTTTTCGGGCCAGTGCCCGCAAACCATCTTCTGAGAATTCAAGTTCAGCGTTTTCCATCTCGAAAAATTTCTTATATTGCCTGATCAGGGCGTTTTTCGGCTTGGTTAATATGTCTATAAGTGCTTTTTCATTGAGAGCCGACAAAGTTGTAATAACCGGCAATCTGCCCACCATCTCCGGAATCATTCCATATTCGATAATGTCCTCCGGTGTGACCTGCCCGATCATATCGCTGTACTCGGTTTTTTCATCGGTCTGGGCGGTCAACTCCGAATCGAATCCTATCATTTTTTTGCCGAGCCGTTTCTTGACTATGTTATCCAGCCCTGTGAATGTTCCGCCACAAATAAAGAGTATCTGTGTGGTGTCGAGTTGAATGTAGGATTGTTCCGGATGTTTTCTACCTCCCTGTGGAGGGATATTGGCGATGGTGCCTTCGAGCATTTTCAAAAGGGCCTGCTGGACTCCTTCACCGGATACGTCACGTGTAATTGAAACGTTCTGGGTGGTTTTACCTACCTTGTCAATTTCATCTATATAGACGATGCCGCACTGTGCGGCTTCTAAATCATAGTCGGCTGACTGCACCAGGCGCAACAGGAAATTTTCAACGTCTTCGCCTACATAACCAGCCTCGGTGACTGTGGTGGCATCGCATATTGCGAACGGAACTTTTAACATCCTTGCCAGAGTGCGGGCAAGCAGTGTTTTGCCTGAGCCTGTCGGACCGATTAAGAGAACGTTGGATTTGTCAATTTCTACATCACTGTCATTACTATCGGCGTGCACCAGCCTTTTATAATGATTATGCACCGCCACCGAGAGATATTTTTTCGCGTGTTCCTGGCCGATTACATACTGGTCGAGATATTCCTTAATTTCTCTGGGCTTGGGCATTTCTTTGAGGTTGATGGCTGGCCTGATGAGTTGTTTGCGGTTCTGCTGTATAATGTCATGACATAAATCCACGCATTCCGGACAGATAAAAACTTTGTTCGGCCCTTCTATGAATGTGTCCATCTGGGTCGACGAACGGCCGCAAAAGCTGCAGATTGCCCTGGGTTTTCTGTTATTATATTTCTTGGCCATTATTGCATTCCTGTTTTTATGTTAAATATTTGGTTTGCCATACTCTATATTGTAGTTACTCCAGGCTGGTTAGGCAAGATATTTAGTGGCTATTGTTGTTTGGCTGCAGTTTTTTTGTGCATGTATAGCGGCGTTCCCTTTTCATCGTAGAAGGCAAAGAGAATATTTTCCCGGCTTAACCGTGACAGCGAGAAAACCGCCGGAGGCTTCTTTTTGTGTGTAGATTTGGTTAACCGCCGCCTGTGGGTCTGTCGAGTTGGAGTCACCCGGCTGCCTGCCGAGCCGGGCGTTAGCATCTACTAAAGCCCCGCAGGAAAATTCTTCGAATCCGGACGGATGAACGGAATGATACTGCCAGTGCCGGTCTCCACACAATATGTAAAAATTCTTTTTCAAAAAGCCGTTCTGACCGAGCCAGGAAAAGAATTCATCCCCCTCATACTTGAAGCCCTTGAGATTTGTGTGATTGTCGATTTTGTATGCATCATCGGGCCCAACCATAGGTGTGGGAGAGATAAGAACTTTAAATGTTGCGTCACTGTCAAGCAGCGTTTTTTTTAGCCACTGTTTTTGCTCTTCGCCCCATATTGTTTTATCGGGTCCGTCCGGCATCTTATTGGGGCTGCGATAATCGCGCCCTTCGACAAGCCAGATTTGTAACAACTTGTTGACCCTGTAGGTTCGATAGGTAATTGGCTCAGTATCGGTTATATCGACTACCGGAACCTGTTCGATAAACGTTTCTATTCCAAGCGCAGAAGACGGAAGCCTGTCGCCGGTGTTATCACAATCATTGTATCGGTGGTCGTGGTCGTCTTTTTCCCAGTAAGTCGGTATCCGTGCAAAGAAATTTATATAGCGGGGCTGGACGAATTGCTCGTGCCATTTTTTTCTTAGCTCTTCCCGGGTTTTAGCGGCGGTTTTATTGGGATTGTCATAATAAACATTGTCCCCTGTTCCAATGAAGAAGTCCGGCTGCATATCGAGAATAGTCTTCAGTGCCGGATAGCCGAGATGTTTATCACGACCTTTATAGGCAGATCGAGAGTCGGAACCATGGTGAAAAAGGTTATAGTTCATACCGGTTACAACAACAAAAGTTATTTCCGTCTCGGCGCCAGGGCCATCGAGCGTTTTGAAAGTGCAGGTTTTGCCCTTTTTTATCTTGTTTTGGTCGGGGCCGTATAAAAGCCTGTAGTAGTAATGTGTTCCACTGTTAAGTTTGTTTATTCTTTGCTTGATAATATAATCATATTCCGGGAGAGCTTGCATCCATTTGGTTTTGATTGAATTATGAAAGTTGGGATTTTCCGATAGTTCAAAACAGGCAACTCCTCTTGCTCCGGGCATATCGCCCTGTATCAAATTTATGCCGTGTGTGAGCCGGCTCTGCAGTATTATGCTCGACTGTGTCGGCTCGCCGGAAATTTCACCTTGAGCGTGGTCGATATCATATAGCATACTCTCAGAGAAACAGGATGTTCCGATAGCGCAAATCAGCGATAAAACCAGAAAGTTTTTTATCTTCTTGAATGTTAGTCTCATCATTTAATTTTCTCTATCAACAAGTTCAGTTTTTCAGCCCATAACGGCGGAATATTATCAAAGCTGTTTTTGAGGACGTCGATGGTATGCAAAACCTCTTGTTTCTGTGTCTGCGGGGATTTCGACCAGCAGTCAAGTTCATAGAATTTTGCCCGCCACCATTTCCAGCTTCGCTGATTTTCCGGGGTCATATCTTTTTTTTGCATTTGGGCAACTTGCGCCCAAATTTCCGCTGCCTTATCGAATTTGCCCTGCTCGGCAAGCAGCCTTGCCCGGCAGCGAAGAAAGTTTACGTCCCCATTGCTGCTTTCTGCGATATCATTAAGCAGTTTTTCGGCTGCTGTTAATTTTTCCTTTTCTTTATTTGCTGCCAGGATGGCCGATTCAGCTAAATACAAAGCCGCCTGTTGTTTTCGGGAATCTTCAAGACAGCCGAAGCAGAACTCCGCCAATACCTCACAATTCTGAACGTTTTTTTGAAAATTGTCCGGCTGTTTCTGTGTTTCGTCAATTTCGTCAATGATTTTCGACAACAGTTCCATAGCTTCATTTGCATATTTACAGTCATTAAAGTCAGCTATTGAACTGCTAAACTGTTCAAGCAACTCTATTGTAACCTTTGGGTCTTCGTATTCCTTTTGCCGTATCGCTTTTACTATAAGTTCAAGCTTTGCCCTGTTGCGCCAGTTTCCTTCAGGTCTTTTAGCTATTTTTTCCAACAGTTCTTTTGCCTTTTCAGTTTCGCCGCAGTTATCCAGAATTTCGCTGTAAAGATATTCGAGTTCTTCATCATTTTTTTTGCCTGCGATTGAGAAATAATTCTCAAAGGCTTTCAGAGTAATTGTGCAGCGACCTGAATCCTGTGCGAATTGATTATATGCCAGTTTTGCGGCCTGTTCGGCGATTTTGTCGGCTGACATTTTCAGATTGGGGTCTTTTTGTATCTTTTGGACTTTGCTTGCTTCTATCAAAAAGCCGACCGCTTTAGCCGGTTCGGTTTCAGAGGTTTTGGCCGCTGAAATATAAAGTATTAACGGCGTTTTTAATTTCTCCGTGCTCGAAAGTCGTTCCAACAGTTCTATATAGTCTTTACCTTCACTTCGCAGGGAGGTCCGTACGGCAAGTTCGGCTTCAAAGACGCTGGTTTGCTCCAGGTCCTGCTGCTGTAAAGAAAGTGCCGAAAGCAACAGCGACCCGACAATGTTTTCTACTATGGGAAGCACCTTTACAGTTTTCTCAAACCCCCTGGGGTCGTATCTTCTTTGCAAAAAAGCGGCTGACAGAATCAACTCTAAGTTTCCCTGACGATAGTCTTGTGTGAGTGTTTTTACTAAGGTTTCCAGTTGGTTTGGGTCTTCCGGGCCGGTCAGCTTGATTTTTTCGATTGCTGCCGAGATTGGCAGCAAACTATCGGAAAGAACTTTAAATGTATTAAGTTGTTTGATTGCCTCGGCTTTATAAGTTGGTTCTGTCCGGGCAAGCATCGCCAGTACTTTGCCCCTAAGCAGTTTTGTATGAGACATCGCATACGGTTGTTTTGCTGAGTCTATTTCGGCAAGAATGTCTTTCAATATGCTGTTTTTTTCCGGCTGGTCGGATGAGAGTGCGAGGTAATAATCAATTTCGCACTTGTTCAGATTTGTCAAATAAAGGTCGGTGGATAATTTTCGCCACAGACCGGTTTGGCCGTATCTCTCATCCCAGTCGGCGCCTTGATAATCCTCTATTGTCTTTTTTAGATTTTGCAGGTCCTGGGCAATTGCCTGCAAATGGCCGATGGTAGTTCTTGCATTTTGTCGAAGATTACTTTTGTCTTTGGGGCTTAGAAATTTATCGTTTAACTCATAACCCATCCGCACTTCGAAGCTCTGCTGCATGAATGAACCGACAGTCTGCCTTGCCATCTCGGCAAGTCTTTTAATATCCTTGGCATCCGGCGACACGTCGGCTGAACTTATCGGTGAAAACAGAAATAAAAGAAAAAGAGTCGCCAAAATTTTGCCCGTGTGTTTAGCTGTGTTGTCCATCATATAATCACTCCGTCATTGGCATTGTTATATCAGTAAGTCCTACCCCGGAAAAAAGATTATATATTTTCGTCAGATAGTCCCATTTTACTTCCGGCTCGCAGATGATTTCTACAGGGTCGCTGACGAATCTTTTTTGTGCGAGCATACATTCCTGCATTTTCTCCATCAATACAGCCAAATCCGCTTCGATTGTCTGGTTTTGTATTTGAATTGTTTCCATTGATCCTATCCGCACAGTGCAGCCGGTCTCGGCGGCGAGGATATGTATGAGCAGCGGCTCAGGTTTGCCGGGCCTGTGTTCCAGGGCCTGTGCGGCCGGAAGTTGAAAGCCGAGAAAATTTTCTTCCGGTCTCCACTTCGCTGATACCAGAAAAAATATCAGCAGAAGAAATATCATATCTATCATCGGCGCCATGCGCATAGTGTTGTAGCGTCGGCGACCGGAAAAAGTCCTGTTAAAAATATCTTGTTGCATTCTGTCGGATTGCATTTTTTATTATTCCGTTGCCTGGTTATTATACTGGAAAATATATTGCAATTACCAGCAAAATCATCGCAATTTTACCCCTGTAGTTACTTTCCAATCTTCGAGAGCTTCCTTACTGCCCGATATTGTTCACCGAAGAAGGCTTTTTAAGTAGGCTGCGAATAGGTTCAATGTCGATGTTGAACCTGGGCGCAAAAGCGTCACTGTTCATATAGTTCAGTAGGCTGTGTAGCATTTGTCGCGCGACCGGACGCTTTTCAATATCACAACGCAGGTCGATGCTACAGACAAGAAGTTTACCTTTGCCGATTCGGGCCTCGAAAATAAGACCGAGTTTCCGATTGGTATTCCAGTCATCGATGACCTGTACTATCGGCCGAAATTCCGATGCAAAATCATCGAGGACCATAAATCTGGATTTGGTCACAAGGTCCCACCATTGCCAGTCACTGTGGAATTCCGTGGGGAATTTTGCAAGTGCCGGATGTTCGGGATTGCACAGGATTCCCAGCGTGTGCGGAGGCTGTCCATTTGTCCACGCCGTGTTCCAGAAAATTGTAGAAAAACCTGCGGGAACATTACTATCAATGGCATCCAAAGGCGGCATAAGCAAAACGTTCATACCTGCTTTCAGGGCGGTCAATACTTTCTCTCCTAAATCTTCGGCAAGTAAAAGGCTCTTTGTCGCTTTCGTATCCAGACCGGCCGGGTATACCCAGATATCCCAGTGGTTTGTAAAGGGTGTATCTTTTATGGATATACTTACTACCAGCTTTGTAGGAGCGGCTATATTAGCCAGTGGCACTTCAATCTTTCCCAGCCCCGTGCCATTACCGATAGGGATTGTGAGCGATGGCAGTTTCCCTGATGCTGCTTCCCGGCCGTCGGGGTAGTTAACAGACCAGAGAATGATTGCGTTCTGGATTGGGGCTGGCCCGAAATGAGCGATTTCAGCATCGGCGCTGAATGTCTCGACCGTCGTCCATATACGTTTTTTCATTCGCAAAAGAGGGACAGTTTCACAGCAGAACCGTTTAAACTCTTCCGGCCTGATATAACCCTTCGAATCCCAGAAGGCATCAAGAACTCCAACCAGCGCCGTACCCTGGCCTGGAAAATCATGAATATCCAGAAGTTGAAATCCTCCGAAGCTTGGTGTGCGAAGAGCCGACTCGATTTCTTCCTTGTACAGCTCTGCCTGAAGTTTGCCCGAGGCCATCAGGAAATTGTCAGCCTCGTCGAGCATGTGGTGATGCGCGAGAGAATCGCGAAAAATCTCGAAGTTTCTTGCCCGAAGGACGCCTGTATATTTCTTGATTTCCCTGAAATTGGGATAAGCACACCACTGGCCGATTTCGTGGCTTACCAGCGGAGCGTCATACTTTTCGACAAAGCTCCGGTAGTCTGTTGTTGTTTCCGGGGGCTTAGCATTAAACCGGCTCGTAAGACCTGCTCCCCACAGATGCCCACGAGGATTATGGTCGCTGTGATACTGGCTTTCAGGGATGATTGGCCAGCCGGCCCCGCTCGTATAGACCCGTCGGGAGTCCTTGTCTTTCCAGTAGTTAATCAGGTTACTGAGAAATTGTCTTTGATTGCTGCCCCCGGGTTCATTCCCGTAAGCAAGCATGCAGAAGGAAGGGTGATTACCATAGCTCTGTAAAATACGGTCGCTTTCGGCGTAAATAAACTTGTCAATGGATTTGCCGTCGCCTACTGTTGACCATGTAGCGCATTCGACGTGAAGTGCAAAT
>Ga0307379_10014131_pt1 | contig 10311 bp, 16 predicted proteins | sample UN2MG_FD_202237 | JGI IMG/M metagenome (GOLD analysis project Ga0307379, IMG submission 202237) | Soil microbial communities from Risofladan, Vaasa, Finland - UN-2 | ecosystem: Environmental > Terrestrial > Soil > Coastal area > Acid sulfate soil | place: Finland: Risofladan, Vaasa | collected... | reverse complement strand
CCTGAGGCACCAGGTATTATGTAGTTTTCATTCTTTACAATCCTGTAACATTTTATAATTCGAGCACAGGGCGTATTTTTAATATAAGCTTAAATACTCGAATACAAATTTTAAGAATTATTAGGTGTGGGCATGTTGTAATGGTAGCAACGCAGACCGTGACTCTGCTAGTTCGGGTTCAACTCCCGATGTCCACCCCTAATAGTTTTTACAGTAGTAAAACAATACACATTTATAAATAATATGAAACATATTTTATTCTTATCGATATTACTTTGCAGCGGTTGCTCGTCTATACATTATGAAAAACAGCAAGGTAAAGTTTACATAACATTTAGTGCATTATCGTATATAACAATCGATAAAGGCATGCAGCAATATAGTTAGAAGAATAGAATTATTTACAATGTTTAATGTCCGCGTGGCAGAATGATAATTGCCTCTGTCTGCAAAACAGGTGTTCTACGGTTTGATTCCGTACGCGGACTCCAGATTTAACGGATTAATGCAGGGAATTGGTATACCAGATATACTTAAAATATATCGTTTCTCGGTTCGAATCCGAGTTAATCCACCATATATGGCTGTCAAATAATTTAGACTACGAATCTAAGTTGCCTTTATCGAGGTCGCTCCTCGGACAGTCCACCGCTTATGCCCGGAGAGTGCAGCTGGTGAAGCCATCCGCCTTACACGCGGAAAATGTAGAGTTCAATTCTCTATCCGGGTACCAAATATGGAAGGTGATTTGACCAGGGATGTCAACCTTGTTTTGAACACAAGTGGAGTCTGAAATATGGCCAGGGTTTCGATTACGCCCACCTTCCGCCAGTTTTAAAGAATACATACAGCAAATTAAAAAAACTTTTATTTGAAAAAGCCAAAAATGTATTCTGATTTATCGCTTAGTGGCAGAGTGGCTAGAGCACTTTCTTCATAAGAAAGAATACGCTGGTTCGAATCCAGCCTAAGCGACCAATTAATATCCGGCATTAGTACAGTGGAAAGTATACGACGCTACGAACGTCGAGACGTGGGTTCGACTCCTGCATGCCGGTCCAAAGGACAAATATGAAAAGACACACATTTAAGGTAGGTGACAAAGTTAGGGTACCTCAGTGGGCAACATTACATAAAAGGTATAATATCGGGGTAATCACTTATAGGAATGGTGCCGACATTTTAGTAACATTAAATTACAAAAATATTATATGGCATCTTTACGTATCAGAAGTAGAATTAATTTAGTTATGTTGGGGTGTTCGTTTGGAACGACACAAGGCTCTGAACCTTGATGACAAGAGTTCGATTCTCTTCACCCCTGCCACAGCTGATGCAATTGACATAACGTTATTTTTATTATATAATTTAAAAACAAAGGAAGACTCCCATAATGGTATTGGAGCGGTTTGCTAAACCGTCGGCCTCTTTAAACAGGTTTCGGGGTCCGACTCCCCGGTCTTCCGCCAAATATTGAAAGGAAATATATGAAACGGGCAAAACTATAGTGTCGACTTAATACCCATGTATGGATTAGGTCGGCACTTTAAATCAACTTAATGTACATATATGGGATTGAAACTTTAATAGTGAAGTAACGAGCTTTTACCTCGTAAAAGACGGGGCAGTACCGTCCAGTCCTACCATATCAAAGCACATTGTGGCATAATATAACGAGCCGTCTTAGCGGTCGGTGTTATGGGTTATATTATTCTACTCTCCAAGGTCAGGAGTAATAAATTGCGCAAACCGGTTCGATTCCGACAGTGTGCTTTGATATGGTGCTACCCACATAATGGGAGAGTTGTATGACAATCGGTAAACTCATGCACAGCAAGTTTCAAAGTCATAGATCTGTAAATAGATCTCTCAGGGCTGAATAGGACAGATGGAGAAAGTGTCGACATACGCGGTAAACCCATCTAGGCGTGGCCTTCTTAACACCGAGCTGTCACTCAGTTAAGAAAAGACTATATGACTTTGAATTTATTATGCCCTTGTACGCTAATTGGTCACGCGGTCAGATTCAAACTCTGTCGATTCCCGGTTCGAATCCGGGCAAGGGCACCAGTTTTAAAGAATTCTTCCAGCAATATCCTGTGGATAAAATTGGTTCAACTCCAATTATGCTCTTAATCTGTAAAAGGGTAGGGCGTATTAAAAGAATTCTGTTTTAGTTTCTAAAGAATGCCTACAGCAATTTTTAACTTTAAATCCAAACCGCAAGCCTGGGTTCGAATCCCAGTTTATAGTGTAGTGGTAGCACAGTGGTCAAAAAAGAAAGAGCATTCTGTTTATTTGTTAAGAGTATAGGGGATAAATCGACTGGATCAGATTGCACTCTTTGAAAGTGACTAAGGTGGTTCGATTCCACCATCCCCTGCCAATAAATACATCGTTGTAAATTATAAACGTACAAATAAGCTCACTACTGTTTCCGGTAGTGAGCTTTCGTTGTTTTACACTTCGATTTCGGTAAAGTATTAGTGGCAAACAACGGGATTGTAATCTATGTAGATAATTTTACCATTTCTTAAAGATTGATAAATAGTAAAAATAAAGGACATGAACTATGTTTATTGCAATGCTATTAAAAAACTGGCAATTTGTTGTCATCGGATTACTCTCAGCTGCTCTAGCAGGCTCGGGAATCTATATAAAAGTTCTTAAAAGTGATGTTACAGCTCTCAACGCCGAGAAATCGTCGTTAATTGTTAAATTAGAAGTTTCAACTTCATCTATTACTGCACTCCAGTCGGCAATAGGTGAACAAAATGCTGCCGTTGAAAAGTTTAAAGCAGAGGCTGATGCAAGAGAAAAAGCAAATCGTAACGAAGCCATAAAGGCAAAGGTCGAGTCCGCAAATCAAAAGAAGCGTGCAGACGATCTTATGGCAAGAGTAATTCCACAGAATACAACTGCCTGCAATGCAGCAAACCAACTATTTAATGAAGAGATTAAAAGTGCAAAATAAACTCATTATACTTGCAATAGCCTCTTTATTAGGAGGTTGCGCAACTACTACACCACCGGGCATTAACACTATAATTCAGAAAGTTGAAATTCCTATCGCAGTTATATGTAAAGCCGAAATACCGACTAGGCCGGATTTTAACTTTGATAAACTAAGCCCGGATCAGGATATTTTCGATAAGTCAAAAGCTGCACTTGCTGACAGAAGATTATATTCTGGATACGAGACAGAGCTTTTAGCAGCACTGAAATCTTGCAAGTGACAGGGATTTGCTTTACAATATAATATTGCCAGACTAATTAATCGCCATATTAGTTTATTTAACGATAGCTGGATAACATAACTACTATTGAAAGGTAAAGGAAGTTCGGAATCAAAAAGAACTGTATTATTGTTCTGTGGAAGTATATTTGTTGATGAGCCGCCAATAAGGAAATGGATAGATGGTCCCAGGTTGAAACAAGCCCTTTCTTATCACTTAACTATACTATAAGTTGTACCACGCTGAACTTCCTTTACCTTTCGACAGTGATCGAACTGCATACTAATGCAGCAAGGGCGCGATTATTAATTTATGAAGCTCACCGAGGACCGGTGTGTACAGTAACTATTTGAAAACAACTTACTCGATTCAGTATTGTCAAAGATAATTGGTCGAGCACTTTAGGTTATTTTATATGAATAAAAGGTACATATTAAAGCAAGATTTAGCTTGGTTAGCTCTGTATGCAGATGGTCACATGAGGATATTTAAACGTATGTATTCTCATGAAAATATGAATGCGTCGATTAGTAACATTGTAGATGGACTATCGACCAAACAGTTAGATTGGGCAATCATACAAGTTCATAATTCGCTCAATGATATACATAAGACATAAATATAGTTACAACTTGACTAAAGGAGGTGCTACATGTTATAGGTATTAAATAATAGTCCATAAATTAATCAAATATTTCGTAAGTTAAACATTTTGATTACATTTTATAAAGGACAATAATCATGAAATTTATTATTAATAAAGAAGAATATTTGAGTGTAAAGGCTGCTTGGAAACAAACTCCAAATCATACAGCGACGGATCACATTTTCTATAACGCACTTCGCGGTCATAACCTTAAACGCGGTTTTAATCCAATTCAAGCAGAACGCAAACTATCAAACGGTATGATTCAGTGGAACTCGTATAAAAACGAACGATTCAATGCACGTTGGGAACTAAGAGATAGTGTAAAGGCACGGAGATACAACACACCCGAATTTATCTCGATGCGTGCAGCAGAACAAAAAGAACGAATAAGTTTGTTAAGTAAAAGATACGGTGTTACTTTTACTCAAGAACTTATTATCAAATTACAGGAGATATTCAATTGAATTCATACATTTATACTTTTATTCGAGAGGACATTCCTCCTGCTCAAAAGATTGTTCAACTTGGTCATGCTTGTCATGAAGGCGGCAAATTATTAAATCACTCGGAACATAAATGTGTTTCAAGTCTTATTCTTCTATCTGCAAAAGATGAGGACGATTTATTAGAAATTGCCAAAAGAATTTATCGTGCCGGCATCGACCATTATGTATTTTTTGAGCCAGATATGGAGTCGTATACAGCTATTTGTACTCGCCCAATTATCTCTGATAAAGAACGATCGTTCTTTCAAAGATGGGATTTATATCGACATACCGATTGACAATAAACAAGTGTACTCTTATAATGGGTACACCTGCTCGATTTTCCATCTCGGTGAAGGATGCGATCTCTAAAATCGTTAAGGTGGGTTCGAATCCCACATCGAGCACCAAATAGGATTTATATGTCGCGGATTAAAAAAGTAATATTTGTTCAGAAACAAGGAATCGAACACTTCGAAAGTATGATACTATGGCTACACACTAATGTAGGCACTGGTAATTTTCGGTGGTTCGGGTGCGACATTAGTTATTACAATAACCATGACGTTTTTCACTTCTATAATGAAGAAGCGGCAGTAGCCTTTAAACTCGTATGGAATGGAAAATCATATGACACAGCAAGAAAAACTTAAATACGTAATCTGCCCCGAGTGTTGTGGATCCTGCTGCACTATGATTGCAGAACAATGTCCGTGGGGATATGACGAAGTAACGTACCCTTGCGAATTTTGTGACGGAGAAGGTGATGACGAAGTAACGTACCCTTGCGAATTTTGTGACGGAGAAGGTGAGTTCGAAGAAAGCGATTATATAATTATGAAATTACAAGGGGCTGTGTGATGAAAAATACAGAATCTAAAAAATTATACACTACAACACTTGTCGAAGACGAAAATGGCGATATAATGCTGCCATTTTCACCGGAGTTTTGCGAGCAAAACGACTGGCAACCTAACGATATAGTAAAATTTACTGTAAATGAAGATCAAAGTTGTATTATTACAAATCTTAGCTGGGAAGAAAGACAGGGATTCGGTTACGAAAGCATAAATAAACTGCTATAATAAAATATGTAAAGTACAAGAAGCACACGCCTCGGTGGTGGAACGGTGTACACAGCGGTCTTAGAAGCCGTCCCCGAAAGGGTTGCGAGTTCGAATCTCGCCCGAGGCACCAGATTTTTTAGAATAGACAATTTAGTTCGTCTATTTAACCTGAGAGAAATATATGAAGAAAATAAATGCAGCACATATCTTAGTAAAAACACTCGAAGAAGCAACATCGCTAAAGGAACAAGTTACAAAAGGTGCAGACTTCGCACAACTTGCTAGAAAATTTAGTTTGTGCCCTAGTAGCCAGGACGGCGGTATTTTGGGATTCTTCGGCGCCGGGCAAATGGTTAAAGCATTCGAAGATGTTGCATTTGCAACAAATGTAGGCGAAGTAAGCGACCCGGTGCAAACTCAGTTTGGATACCATCTAATACATCGGTTATATTAACAGATCTTCATCTTTACGTATTAATTCACAGAACTTATTATCGGTTTTATTGACATATTCTATATCTTAATATAAACTACAAGTCTTAAGGAAGGTACATCCTGAAAAGATGCCTTAATATCCTACTCGGTTTGAGTTGCGGTCTACCGGTATCAGGTAGAGGTATTCCGGACAATCTAAGTTCCGGACGATCACGCTTTTGATCGGTTATCTTGCATCTAGTTTGTTGACGTTGTACAACCTCAACAAACAACCAATACTAACGTAATGGTTATGCAAGAGGCAGTTTTTACCGGATATAGCATTATTTACAGGTAAAGGGCAACGAAGAAAGAGATATGCCGGTGGAGCATGATATTACCAAATAAAGGGAAAGTATCCTCTGCTCCTGTCTTACTATATCTCCTCCCGGGTGTTGGGAAAATGCGTACCACTGAACAAGACTGGCTATTACATGTCCGAATGGGCATGAATGTCGTTATAAAGTTCAGATAAAAAGCTAAACGTTTGTAGTAGCAAAACACTCACCTATTTTATTATGAAAACAACAAACATCAAGAAGTTTCTAGGAACGCCGTTTATAATCGAAAGCCGCGCAGTAAAGAATGCCCACGGAACATGGGACTCGACAAAAATTTCAATTTTTAGGGACGACATCCTTATAGGCGAATATTTACGTAATTATTCGGCCCACGGCACTGACACATTTTATCCATTTTTGATTAATGACGAATGGTATGCATTATATAGTGCTTGCTATACTGCAACTCGTGTTATGAAGCTGCACTCGGACCGAATCGAAGACTGGTGTGGTGAAGAAGATAGTACATTAGGGTTCTGTCCTGTAGACTTCTATATTCCGCGTTATAAGCGAAGTACACATACAGCAGAAATTGACGGAGAAACGCATACCTACGATAGATATTCTGTAGACTGTGAATATATGAACGAAAACGAGTTTCTAACTGACGAATTGTATAGTCTTACGCCAGTAAAAGTCGAATATACAGATTTTGGATTCATGTCCGGTTGTGTATGGGGAGACGATACAAGTTGGAAATTACAATATATCGACTTATCTAAGATTTTAGAAAAGAAACTTATTATTACAGATAAGTTCGGTTATTGGGAGTTACCCCATAAATTAAACCTAAAAGAATGTATTAATGTGTCTGACTGGGATCCAGTTAATAACTGGATAGAATTAACAAGAATGGAACATGTTAATCTAAAAACAGGCGAACGCTATTAATAAACAATAAATAAGTGTAGTTATAATTTCGGATCAATTAAATATGAATGAATATAATCTTCTAATCGAAACATCATGCGTTGCACAAAAATATTGGCAATCGGTACCAGCACCGTGGCGCGGTGAGTTGCTTCGTATATTTTCTAATATACTCCGTGATCGGAAATTTGTTTTAGCAGAACAGATTGTAAAAGATAGTAAAAAGATTATTTCCGAAGGCGAAGGCGAAGTACAGGAAATGATAGATGTATGCGATTTTGCAATGGGGCTTAGTAGGCAGATGTACGGCCTTACAATGCCATCTGAAAGACCTGATCATAGAATCCAAGAAATATGGCAACCCATAGGTGTTGTAGGTGTTATCAGTGCGTTTAATTTTCCTATGGCTGTATGGGCATGGAACCATGCATTAGCAATTGTTTGCGGTAACAGTGTGGTTTGGAAGCCATCCCCTAAAGCTGTAGGTTGTGCTATTATGTGCAAACAAGCATGGGATGCAGCATGTGATGCTGCAAACTTACCGGCCCATGATTTATTATTGATACTTAATGAAGATATTGCTATATCGAATTTATTGGCAAAAGATAAAAGGATTGCGCTATTAAGTGCAACAGGGTCTACCGAAATGGGGAAATCATTGGCACCACAAGTTGCTCAAAGATTGGGTCGGGGTTTATATGAGTTAGGCGGTAATAATTCGATGATTGTATCTCAGTCTGCTAACCTCGAATTAGCAAAACGTGCAATTGTATTCTCTGCTGTCGGTACATGCGGACAGCGATGTACTACATTAAGACGGTTAATTGTGCATAGTAGTATATATGATGAATTGTTAATAAGCATAAAATCAGCATACACTAAATTGGTAATAGGCGACCCAATGGATAGATCCACATTAGTTGGCCCATTAATTAGTTTTGATAGTTTAGAAAAAATGCAAGACGTATTGAATATCTGTAAGGCCAATAATTATATTGTTACAGGAGGCACGCCAATTCCAACATTAGGATTAGGGTATGTTAATCCTGCTATCGTCGAAGTTACAGAGCAATGTCAGTTAGTTCAAGAAGAAACATTTGCGCCTATCTTATATGTTATGAAATATGAAACATTAAGCGAAGCTATCGCATTACAGAACGGCGTTACACAAGGGTTAAGTTCGTGCATTTTTACAGATAATATACAAGAGGCAGAAATATTCATATCAGCTGTCGGTAGCGACTGCGGCATTGCCAATGTAAATATCGGACCAAGCGGCGCAGAAATTGGCGGCGCATTCGGGGGTGAAAAAGAAACCGGCGGCGGTCGTGAATCTGGTTCCGATGCGTGGAAAGCGTATATGCGGCGAATGACAGTAACAGTTAATTACGGAAAAGATTTACCGCTTGCACAAGGTGTGCAATTTGATATATGATATTCCCCCAAAAACTAAAAGTAAAGAATCCGGCCAAATTATGAAAATACAATACGAAGACGAGTATGGTGAACTAATATATGATGCTTATACAGATGTTGTCCCGTGTGCAGGCGACACTATAATATTTGCAAATGAACACTTTAGAGTTAAATGTATATCGTGGGTAATCGAGCATAACTACGTAATTATTGAAGTGACACAAAATATAGTGAAATCAGGTAAAAAAGACGATAATAATTCTGGTAGACTTACAGAAATAAATAATGCTATACTTGCAATTACTAAACGGCAAGAAGCAGGCGAAAAAAAGGGAAGAGCACTTACCGAGCAAGTAGTAACAATTAGAAAGCACATTAACCAAGCAATTCAAAACTCAAAGAAAGACTGAAATGACACCAGATAAGAATTTTAGAATGAATAAGAGCAGCAAGTGTATGTTGGCACTGATGAATGGTACTGCGGAAGCCAGGACTAGTTTTAAGAAAGGTATGATTGACGCACAGCTATGTGAAGAAGCAGCTCGCCGCGCATCGCTAAGATCAAAGGATGATAAAAATAAAAATCCCCGAGGACAAAGTGTCAGCCCATCAGTACCTGAATAAATATAATATATCCGTCGTAAGCATCTTCCAATTTTATTAAATACTAATTAATGTTAAATTGAAATCTTGATAAATATTATATGCTAATTCCGGGGATATAATAATTATGTTACTAGATGATAAATTAAAGTCGTTAGGGCAATTCTTATCTACACTTACGTGGGAGAAAATTGCCCAACTGATAGCACTTGTTATTATTATTGTTGTAACATGGACAATGTATAAAATGAGTGATCGTCTTATCGAATATGTACGGCAAGATAAGATAGAGAACAGGGCGCCTTCCATGAGATCACTGTCAACCAGTACAATAAACGATATAAATCGTACAGCTTCTAAATCTGGTATAATGGCAGGTGTTGCTGTCTCTGTTGTAAATTTTCAGAAAAATACAGGATATTTGATTTATATCAACGGTTACACAAGAGAATTAAAAGAAGAATTTAGCAGACATAATTTAAATTCAGTAGAATTGCCGGCATTTACTCAAAATGCAATGCAGAATAGACGTTTAATAGATCTTATTAATGGCGAATTTACTTGTTATGATTTTTCTACCACATTATTAGCAACACAGATGCCGCTATTACAAGATAAAATATCTTATGCTTGTTCTAGTAGTATTCCACCATATTACGGGAAATTTGTTGGTACAGTAACTATATTTTTAAAACGCGTCCCTACAGCTGAAGAAATTGATCAATTACGAGTAATGTCTAATATTTTATCCGAAATTATCTACAATAAAGAATTAAAATGAAATTCATAACAAATTCGTTAGACTGGAATCGTCTCGAGCATAAACTAAAGCATAAGGCTAAGAAATTAATCCACTGCAACGATATACTGAAAATGGTCGATAATATAGGTACTGAAATAAAACAACTATCTTATGCCGAAGTATTGGCCCGACATGGTAAGAAAAGACCTGCAGAAGAATTATTGGTAAAGATTAATCAAGATATAGAAATGGTCGAAGAGTATATCTTAATGGCTGTATTAATGGGGCAGATATGAAAAAAATAGTTTGTTATAAAGCTATAATTATTATATTAATAGCAATGAATGTTTATTTAGGTGTTACTTCTTATGTGAAAGTATCGTCGAAATATACACCTGCACCGATACCAGTATTGACTGAAGAAAATA
>Ga0307379_10014130_pt1 | contig 10311 bp, 9 predicted proteins | sample UN2MG_FD_202237 | JGI IMG/M metagenome (GOLD analysis project Ga0307379, IMG submission 202237) | Soil microbial communities from Risofladan, Vaasa, Finland - UN-2 | ecosystem: Environmental > Terrestrial > Soil > Coastal area > Acid sulfate soil | place: Finland: Risofladan, Vaasa | collected... | reverse complement strand
TCCTGGCCAAAGTGCATCAGAAATGGCGGGGGGAAAAATCCGGACCTGACGGTCTGCCAAATTCGCACAGCCTCTTCGGCGCTGGTTCGGTCTTTGTGGCTGACAGGCCGGGTGAACGAAAGATTTTTGGAACGGGCGGCGCAAGTTATTGCAGTGACACAACGCCGCATAGCCCGTTCTCGTCGCTGCCATACGAGGAAAAAGCGGAGGCAGTTGCGTAACATGGGTATTGATCTATCGGCCATACGTTGTTGCATTTTTGAACCCTAAGTGGCGTTGTAGGATTAAGGTTCTCCGGAGACTTCAAGAGCAACCATCGACTGCCCTTGAGCACGGCCTTCTGCATCTGGGTGGCCTGATGATATAACTGCCGTCGCAGCAGGGATAATTTCTCGTTAAACCACTTAACAAGATGGAAATGATCCAGCACCAAATCGGCCTTCGGAAGGTACTCCAAAACCGCAGCGATATACCCGCTCGCCATGTCGGTTGCTACGGCTTGAATCTTTGCCTTAGACCGCCTCAAACGCTTCCATAAGCCCTTCAGAGCATCTTTTCCTTTCCCCCGGCCAACATGAATGACCCGTTCTGTTTGAAGATCAAGAACAATAGTGATGTACTTGCGTTTCTTGTCGAGTTAGACCTCATCAATGGCAATGTAACAGACTTTCTTAAGGTCAAATGATTTGTATTTTCGACGTAAGTGCCTATTGTGAATCTTTTTGACGGTATCCCAGCCCAGACCTGTCAGTTCCGCCGCATCCTGGATTGACATAACCCGGCAAAGGTCAACTACGAAACGTTCCAGCGATCTTGTGTAATGCTTTTTCGGCTCAGCAAATGCAAAGTCTGGTTGCCTTATTGTTCCGCAATCCTTGCAGTGGAGCCGAGGTATATTTACAACCAATTCGACCTTGCGGCGACCGACAGGAAGCATCTTGAAGACCCTCGGCTTGTGACCGAATCGGATGACTCGGCGAGATTTGCTGTTCGGACACTTCAGCGTGTTCTGATGAACATCTCCATAGAAGACCGTCTTGTCCAATAAAGCACCTTTTTGTATTGCACACCGGATACTCCAAACGTATGATATAGAACAATTGTGGACATGGTTTTACCTTTCGAATTTTTCCATTAAGTGTAAAGCCATGTCTTTTTTATGCAAGACCACCTACTCATTACCCGGAAGAACCATCTTTTTCAAGTGGATCAAACAATACCTTCGAATCAAAACATTTTTTGGCACCAGCGAGAACGCGGTGAAGACTCAAATCTGGATTGCCATCAGCGTTTACGTTTTGGTCGCAATCATCAAGAAAGAACTCAAAATCGAACTGAGTTTGAGCGAAATCTTGCAAATTATCAGCATTGTACTTTTCGAGAAAGTCCATATTAAACAAGTACTTACGAAAAATGTTTTGCAAAACAGAAATAGTCAGTTTCATAACCAGTTGTTATTATTTGATTTATAATGGGACAGTACTGAGCCATTATCTTATTAAAATAAAAAATCAGCGGTCGGCTTTTTTTCATCAGATGGTGCTTTTTTTACATATCTCAGCAGGTCCGAAATGTCGTGCTTTTCCATTAGGCGAGTGAACAGAGCAATCCTTCTACCGGCAGATTCGAGAGAACTGCTTCTATTAACTTCAATTTTTAACTCAAGAGAAGGGCCGGTTCGGCGGTCTCTAATAGGAACATTAACTTTCAATACTTCGTCACCAGAGTCTGTGCTCCAACCATTGTACCGCCAAGTCAGGGTGCAATGAGTACCATCTCGTTTAGTAAGAGACAGACTAAGACTCAAAAACCCCAGTCTGTTTGCTGCCGTAGAAGCAGCCTGCCACCATTGCTTAAATGTTGCAGCCCGGCGAAAGCCCAACTCAGCGTCCTCAAAGTTTTTTATTTCTCCTTTCATTTGATGACTAATAGCGTATTTTTTTTGCAGGCCGACAATGGTTTCTCGGAGTCGGATCGTGCCGACGACCTGGAACATAAGAAGCAGTAACAATAAGATACAGAAGAAAACTATCAGAGAATTCATATTGCGGGTAACCATCATAAACATACCCAGCCCGGCTGCAAGAATCGTCACTGCATACATTGCAATCACCACGTGACGCTGCTTAAGGCCCAAATCGACCAGCCGATGGTGGAAGTGTCTGCGATCGGGTGAAAACATTGAACGTCGCTCCAGATATCGTCGAAGCATTGAAAAAAAGGTATCGAAGATAGGTATTCCCAGAGCTAAGACCGGCAGGGCCAGACCAACCAATACGGGAGATTTGGTTGAGCATAAAACGCTGGAAGAGGCGATTGTAAAACCTAAAAACATGCTGCCACAGTCGCCCATAAAAATCTTTGCCGGATTGAAGTTGAAGAACAAAAATCCGGTCAAGCTGCCGAGCAGAGCAAGCATTAATATCGCCATTACAAGCTGGTTGCTATAGACAGCAAATACAGCAATGACACCGCAGGCTACAGCAGAGATCCCTGCGGCAAGGCCGTCCAGACCATCGCTTAGATTGATAGCATTGGTAATGCCCACAATCCACAGAATAGTTAGTGGCCAAGAGAACCATTCAAAATCAAGCGTAAGCCAGTCGGCAATAGCAATTGATTTTATTCGGATACCTGCTGCACAAACAGCGGTAGCAGCAATCAGCTGAGCGACGAACTTTATGCGTGCCTGCAGGCCGTCAGTCTTAATGTCATCGATCAGCCCTACAAAGAAAATGAACCCGGCGGCGCAAAACAACACGATTAGTTGAGGTAGAATATCCCGGAAGGTATCGCCGATGGCGTTCGAGAGGAACAATACGCCAATAGTAACACACATCATAGAGAGAAATATTGCTATACCTCCAATGTGCGATATGGGCCTTGAATGAACGTGCCGCGTGCCAGGAACAGTAACAATATTAAGTCGGTGAGCGAGCCAGATTACGACTGGCGTAATCACTAATGCAAGGAAAGTAGAGCCAAGATATACATAAAGGTAGGTCTTCATATTTAACTGTTAGTCTTCTGCTTTCATTCCATTGGTTCCAATAAGTCGGCATCGACTTCGACCATGGCGCCTTGGCCGAGGATGGTGACCTCAAGGACCATTCTGGCTTTTGCATCTTTTCTTTCGATAACCACACCTTCTGTACCCATCATCGGGCCGGAGATTATTCTGCAGCGGCCACCGACAGGAAGACGGGGATAGTTGTCAATAATAGCCTTGTTCAAAAGAGCTTTTTCTATCCTCGCAAGCTCCTTAATTAAGCTATCCTGGTCAATCACTTCAATTGTTTGGCAAAGACGGTTCGTTGTCATTGCCGTATAGCGATCATTGTCAGTTCCACAAAAGAACACATAAGAAGTAAAAAGAGGTACCATTACACGACGCTTGCGACCACCAGAGAAGACAATCTTCTCCCGCATAGGTAGAAAATATCCTATTCCGTGAGTGAATATATCCCTGGCAAAGGCCTTTTCAAATCGCGCCTTCGTGTGTGCCAACCACCAGGTGCCACTTAGTTCGGTCAGCGATTGAACTTCTGGTGTTATAATAGCCGGATTTTCGGATAGTTTAAGCATTTGTTAGCCTAGCGCGCACTCCGTTCCCGTCGGTGCACCGACAAGGATTTCTATCTTATTAGCATTCATTTATAAGGTCTCAAAGTCCGTAGAGACCTTATTATTTACTACTTACAAGGTGTTCTAAGGCACCTGACTCTCTTCGGTTGCTACTCCCTGGCCTCTCGTCTTGAGAAGTTCGACTATCTGGGCTCGAACTTCTTCGTACAGGGTCTGGTGTTCTTCGCTATCAGCTAAGATATTGGCAATTTGAGACAACCAGCTCTTGTTTTCACCAGCGACCAATACAGCCAAATCAGGGCGGCCTAAATCGTTTATGTAGATATTGGCTACTTCTTCAAAGAGTCTGCTATCGAGCTGCACCGCCCTGCTGAATTTTGCTAATGAAGCGTCAACATGGCCCTCTTCTGCATCCAGCAGCCCAGCTACGAAACAGGCTGTGGGGTCGCAAGGTGCAAGCTTAAAGCCTTTTTGGATATGCTCTGCACCAATGGGATCGTCTAAGGTGTGCTTTTCAAGCTGGCCAACAACACAATAAGTGGCTCCATAAGTAGGGCAGAGCAAGCGTGCATTATGAAGTTCGTTAACTATACGATGTACAAGCTTAATTGACTGTTCAGGGATAACAACTTTACCTGTATTCGGATCAGTATTACGGCTTATGGTCTCCCAACGGTAGACGTTCAGCCAGTGTCGGTACTTGACATTGTCGGGCTGATAATCAGCCGCAGCGGCTGCATTTGAGATTAAAGCTATATATTCGTCGTCACTTGCCTGCAAACCTTTTTCCTTGATGCTTTGCTCGGCAGTAAGGGCCTTTTTCCAGTGAGCTTCGGCAACTCGAGCACTATTGGCACCAAGCAAAATCCAAGCCCAAACTCCGGAGAAACAAACTAAAGTGGCAATATGCAAAGCTCTGGAGCCGTTAGATGCTTCAGTAGCTTCTAAGGATGTTTTGTTCTCCTGCCTTGTATGAGTCAAACTTAATAAAATCGCACAAGATATTATTGAAAGAAAACCATTGGCGGGCAAGTGCTGGCCAAAGTCACTTAGGCTGTGAAGCATTATTGCCAGAAGCCCGAATCCGAGCCCATAAGCGGCTGAGCGAATTGGTACATAGGCACTTCTTACGTTGCGGATATAACTGAGACATACTATGACGCCAAAGACTATCAATATTGTTAGGCCTATAATGCCAGTTTCCTCTGCGACTTGGGCATATTCGTTTTCTGCATAGGCAGCCAAGGCAGGCATCGTGGAACGATCGAACATCGGGTAGACTACTTCATGGGTCCCAAGCCCCGTACCAAGCAAGGGGAATTTGGTCCATGCAACAGCTATGTCTTTGAATATCTGCCAATGACCTTTGTATTCGTGCAATTCCCTAAGGGTAGCTAAGCGGTCATAAACTGCATCGAAACCTATATATAATACGCAAATAAATGCCCCAAGTGCCATCAAGACCATTATCCAGCCGTAGCCCCTGATGGACCTTCGCGAGCTAAGTACGAGCGTAGTAAAACCTGCTGCGATAAGCATGCTGATCATTCCACCTCGAGTCAGTGACACGAAAACCGTAGCTGCGCAAATGATTATTATTACCATAAAAAACCACATTGGCTTGGAAGCTGAAGAACTGAGGTATTCAAAGACAACTGGGGGCGTAACTTTTTTTCGTGTAAAGGCTTCGTGGACATTTACCATAATAAGGCCAAGTGCTGCTCCAATAGACAAATTCATAAACTGGCCGTAATGACTTTGGTTAATGAACGTTCCCGAGTAGGCCTTGCCGTGGCCAGTGGGAACTATCCAATAGATTTCTCCATTTCCGAAGAGGTTTTGTGCAATCGCCAGCAAAGCGATTAAACCACCGATGATAGCAATTGCTGCCAGAAGCCGCTTTATCTGGTCTTCTCGCTGGTATACATTTATAACCACTAAAAAAACTGCTGAGATGGCAAGCACCAACCGCAGGTTATATTGTGTAGCGTTCGGATAAAAGCTAAGAGTCATTGAGTTTAGCAAGGTGCCGGAATTGGGCAGATCGCTCAAAAGCTCTTGCTTAGTTGCTGCAGTATTTGGGGAAATTGCACTCACGAGGTTAGTTTGCAGAGGAATAAGCTGGAACACTACCACAAGGATAAATAGCACTATCGGAATGTACGCCCAGGACCAAACAAGTTTTGTTTCTTTTATAAAGGTAAGTTTCAGTAAAAAGCAGATAAAAATAGCAGCTGCAAGTGCTAAGACAATCTGTTCGCTCCAGGCTTCCACGGCTCCAAATGCAAAGGGCATAAATGCAAAGAGCGATATCAGCAGCCATTCGACCACCGTATCGTACTGTGTAGGTAAGTAGTAACTGTCTATGCTGGCCAACGTGTCTTGTCTGCGTCCTCTGAGATGGCCATTTTGAGCATCAATTATATTGCTGTTTACGGACTCAATCATCTGCTATCCGTAATCATTTGACATTGTTTAACTGCCATGTTTTTTCCTTACCGTAACGGCCGTAGAGACCACCTTTTCCCAAGACTTCATCGTTGACAACCACTCCGAGCAGGTGTGCACCGACGCTAAGCAATCCATCACGGGCCTGTTGACTCATCTTTCTTGTAGATTGTTCCGCTCTCAGTACTAAAAGTGTTACGTCGCAGATAGCAGCAAGTATCTGGGCATCGGTGACTGGCACAACTGGCGGTGAATCGATTACGATACGGTCATATTTGTTCGAAAGGTTCCTCAAGAGTTTAGTGAAAGATTTACTATTGAGAATTTCGGACGAATTGACTAATTGCGTCCGACATGGCAGCAACTCCAAACTTTTAATCCCAGTAGGTCGGATTGTTTCTTCCAAGGTTGAATTCTTGGAAAGCAAGGATACAAGCCCCTTGTTCCCGTTCAATTCGAAAATACGATATTGCGTAGGATTTCGGAAGTCGGCGTCGAGGATGAGTGTTTTTTGTCCGGCCTGGGCCATAGCAATGGCTAAGTTACTAACGAGAGTCGTCTTGCCTTCAGCTGCTCCTGGCGAGGTGACAAGTATTGTCTTTGCCTTGCCGTTGGGTACGCCGAAAAATATAGCCGTACGTATTGTGCGATAGACCTCTGAAACACGAGAATTAGGATCTATGTGGACTTTCTGCCCCCGGGCCACAATGCTTTGCTCTTTGAGCATTGATGGGACTACACCCAGAATCGGCATGCTCAGGAGTGCCTTCACCTCTTCTGCAGATCGCATTCTTTGATCCATCAAATCGTAAAGAAGGGCCAAGCCACAGCCGAGCATAAGGCCTATCAATACCGCGATAGCCATAAATTTGTACTTTTCAGGTTTTGATGGTTTTACTGAAGCTTCAGCAGCTTCGAGGATACTAATATTAAGTGCTCCAACATCTTCTGTGATATTCAGCTCTTTGATCCGATCATCGAGAATATCACAAAGCTTTTTCGTCTGTTCCCAGTCAGACTCCAATATTGTGTATTGAGCGAGCTGCTCGTTAAGGTCAAGGGTCTGCTGACGCTGTTCTTCAAAGTTTTTGGCTATTTGTTCTTCTTTTTGTTTTGCGGTTTGATACTGTTGTTCCACCACAGCAAGCCGCGCCTGTGCGAATGCGGTGTCCATTTCAGCTATCTGAGTCTTTATTTGGGCAATTTCACTCTCCAGTGCCTCAACTGCAGGATGGCCGGACGTGACTTGGCGTAAACGGTCTGCTCGTCGAATCTGCAATTCATCAAGTTTGGATTTGAGTTTTGCTCTTTCACTGCCTGTTGAGTTATATCTTATCTCTGTAAGTTGAGCCTCCACATATTGCTTGAGTCTGGTTGGTTCGCTAACCATTTCTTTCACGGATTCATAGGCTGATTTGCTATCGATGGTTTCAAGTTGAGCCTCTGTCAGAACCGCTGACAGCCTTTCGAGCCTTTGGAGTATGATATTTCCCTGCCGGCTTTCAAATGCCAATGCCATGTTGTCCTTTTTGAAGTTCATCATTGCCTCAAGCTTCTCTGAAAGCTCTTTGTTTCGTTTTGTCTTTTCGTTTTGGAGGATTTTTAAAACTTCTTCTGAAGTACTGCGTTTGCGGGTTGAATGATAGGTCACGTATGAGTCGACGACCGCATTTACTATCTTGGCAGCTTCAAAAGACCAAGGCGAATCAAACGATATGCTGATGATGTCATTCTTCTTGCCCACTGTGACATCCAGTGTTTTTTTCAAATAGTTAATGTGGTTACGTACATCAGCAAAAGTCTTCATCTGTCTTATATCCGGCTCGTTAAGAACTGCAGAGAGAATAGGCGTTGATTTAAGCAATTCTGCCTGGTTGTAGAGATAGTTTTTAGAGCGTGTCATTACGCCCTCTTCCATCTCGTTGATAATCTTAGGGCCGCTCTGTTCGACATATATCTTGGATGTACTGGTATAAATAGGTGTGGCCTTGATAAGATAGATGAGAACTCCTGCCAGTACTGCAAGCATACTAACCAACACGATCAAACGGTTACGCCATAATATTTGGATTAAGCTCTCGGGAACAGGCGCAACTGTCGTAGGCATTTCAACGTGTGGGACGCTTTCATCGGCCGAGCTTTGATTTTCATTTTGCTTTATCATATTATTCCCCATTGTTTTTTAGTCAAAAGCATCTTGTTTGTTCTTATTGCCAGAAAGGAAAATAAGCGCCGAAGTTGACATTGAACATGCTTTCCAGAAAATGATTCGTTCTTGTTCTGGGCGTATGTTCTATAGCGACGATGTCACCAGGCTTTATAAGGATGCTCAAAGCATCTGAAAGCCTTGAGTGTTCTTTTGTCTTTACAATTCCGAAAGTAGCACTAACAATCGTGCCGTCCGGCTTTAGGCGGTAGACCGTAGCGTAACGAGGATCGGTATTCTTGTCCAATCCACCAGCAAAGCCCACTGCCTGCATGACGTTATATCGGGCATCTTGCGGATATGGGAAGTTGCCAGGTCTATTAACTAGTCCGATGACCGTAAACAGTGGTTGCTCAACTTGTTCAGATAGGCGGACAAACACAGAAGGACGAGTCGTAGCATACTTGGGATAGTACGCATCAATAATAGCTGATTCTATCTCAGCTAAGGTTTTTTCTGCAGCTTCGATTTCGCCAACTACCGGAAGCATGATAGTCCCGCTTTCACTGATCCGGCATGCGTATGGAGCAAAACTTTTAGTGCCGTCAATCTCTTCTGCTGTGACGACCTGCAATATTGTCGGCATTGTGATCTCGAGCACTTCACCGGGCAATGGCGCTCCGCCTATCTTGGCCCTTATCAGACGGTCAACATCCACAGTGGGTAGTATAGGCCCAGCCCTTTCGAATTCTGCCAACTGCTTTGCAGAGGGCAGGCGCACTTCGTCACTGCATCCTATTAGGCAGAGGGATATTAGAATCGTTAGAAAAAGGCTAAGAGCAATCTGTATCTTTGATATGGATACGCCAGAAGAACAGCATTTCACGAAGTTCACTTTAATATTTCCTCCAAACTTTTTGCGAAGTGACATTATCCTCAAACGCCACTGCGCTTCAAATATATTAGGAAATCAAGTTTCTCTCCTTAAATAACTCACAAATAAACAGTTCAAGTTAAATATTTTTCTGCACTTTACTCACAATGTCATTACTTCGACCCGTTTTCAGGTGTGCTTTAACATAAATACACCCCCTCGCCCCGAAAATACCTTCCATTCGTAGAGGACGAAGTTTATCGATTCACAAGAGGCGGCCGAATGGGACTGCGTAATGCCGGTCTATATGGTATTCGTATTTGAGGCTGCGTTTTAGCAGTATCTAAGGTTAACATGCCTGCATCCTCGCCCGCTTCCGTTACAGGCACGGTAAAGCTCAGAGTAAACGGATTAAGTATATCCGTTTCACTCAATGGAGATTCTGGGGTCATGTTGTTCGGAACTACTTGCACTGCAGTGCCGAATCCTACTGTAACCGCTAAAGCCATTAACCCTAATAATAATCTAGATTTAAAACCGAATTTCCTTCCTTTGTTCCTTATCCAACTATCCTTCATTCCACCTCCTCCTTGTTTGTTGTAGTAATAACAACAGTTGTACCGACAACTATAATCGAGTATCCATATCTCTTTCACTTAACGAGATATACCGAATTCAACGATAGTCTTAATACTAATATTGCCCTTCCTGGGATTTGCAGAATTGAGTACTAAAGAGGAAAGCCGAATACCACGACACCTCTTTCTTCCACAAGACTGTAATAGTGAGCCTCCTGCCATATGGCCTTGATAGATGCCTCCTCCACAAGGCCATTATTCTGCTATTATATTAGCTCTGTGTTTTGGTGTCAACTAAAATATTTACTTACTTTACTTGTTTTGCCTATGTTCCTGTAAATATAGGCTGTATATTTAAAAAAAGCAACCTTTACAAGGCGAAAATAATTAGATTTTTTAGAGATTTTTCTTGAAATCTACTTTCATAGCTTAGCTTATTGCTGTAAATATACTCTTGATCTTCTTTTTCAGGGCCCTATATTATGCTGTGGTTTGGACATATAACCCTGATTATTGATAACTTATTTGAAGTAGCTTAGTCCTACAACGCCACTTAGGGTTCAAAAATGCAACAACGTATGGCCGAAGAGGCTGTGCGAATCTGGCAGACCGTCAGGTCCGGATTTTTCCCCCCGCCATTTCTGATGCACTTTGGCCAGGAACAAATGGCTCACTGCAGT
>Ga0307379_10014125_pt1 | contig 10312 bp, 13 predicted proteins | sample UN2MG_FD_202237 | JGI IMG/M metagenome (GOLD analysis project Ga0307379, IMG submission 202237) | Soil microbial communities from Risofladan, Vaasa, Finland - UN-2 | ecosystem: Environmental > Terrestrial > Soil > Coastal area > Acid sulfate soil | place: Finland: Risofladan, Vaasa | collected... | reverse complement strand
AAAGTGCTCGTTAATGAGTGACATCGTATCTTCTCCTGAGATTATGCTTTATCGTATCAAATCCACGGCTCATTATAGCAGACTTCCGCCGGCGGACAAGAACCTGATGAAGCTTTGGAGGCAGTTGAACTGGATGGAAGATCGAGGGGATTTCAAATCACCTCTTTCAAGAACGAAAAACACCCTGATTTTCAGGGTTGAGTAGGCCGAGGGAATTTCACCCTCAGCCCCTCCGAGAACCGGACGTGAGTGGCTAGCAAAACTACCGAAAACAGAATCTATGATAAAGTGACATTACACCACAAAATGGCCCGATTTTCACTCGAAAAACCGCTACAACCAACCTACAACCCGAAACCCTCTTATCTACCTATTTCCAGAAAATACCAACTCCATAAGCTCTTATTTACAAAGGACTTGGGCGGTGACCAAAAATTTAGCAACGTTTTCAATGACCTTCGTTAAAAAACAAAGAGCTGATAACTCTTTCAAGCTACCAGCCCCTTAACAATATTTGAAGTTGTGTTTCTTCCTGAGGTGGCTTACTCTGCCAGGGTTGCGATTTCGGACAAGGCTGCGTTGATTCTGAAAATTTTTTATGAAATTTTCTCTGGGTATATACGCGAACACCCTACTTTGGAGTTTAATAGGGTAAAAACTCGTGATACATCAGTAGGTTGGGAGCCATGTAGCGAAATAGACAGCTTATTTGGAGACTCCAACAGGGCCGTGTCGATGCGCTGCGGCTGATCTATGACAAGTACAAGCTCGATCTGCTCAAACTGGCTATTGTCCTGACGGGCGATATCGGTCTATCGGAGGACGTAGTTCAGGATGTATTCCTCAAGCTGGCCGAGTCCTACGACAGACTCGGGGCTCACAGTAATTTGAGGAACTTCCTAATCACGTGTCTGGTGAACCGTATTCGCACCCTCAGGCGCGACAGTCAACGTCATAAGGCAGCCGAGCCTGATCAGTCAGTCATTGAAAGAGGCCAAGTCGGCCGTCCTGATCAGTGGGCCGTTGTTAATGAACAGATGCTGCGGATTAGTGAGGCGATGGCCGAGTTGCCCTTGGAGCAGCGAGAGGTGATTACGCTGCGATTCGAGGGTGGTATGGGATTTCGGCAAATTGCCCGAATTCAGAATGCATCGATCAATACAGTCCAAGGCCGATACCGGTACGGCATGGAAAAGTTGCGGTCATTGCTTAACAGTGAGGCGGAAACGTGAATATCGCAGACAAGTTGAGACAATTATTCAACAGCGCGGCGGTGCAAATCAACACCGCACCCGACATTGCTGTCTTTCAGACGATTAAGACGGCTTACACAAGGACATTACAAAAAAGATCGGCCCAACTAGAGTCGAGGACGTGGAGGTTAATTATGAAGAGTCCATCAACCAAACTTACCATTGCTGCTGTTGTTATGATCGTGTGTTTAATCGGTGTATCTCTCTGGAGAACCACGGGTTCGGGAATCGCCCTGGCGGATGTGCTCGCCCGCGTTGAGCAGGTCAAAGCCTTCAGGTGCAAAATGAGCCTGGCAATGTATAATCCCGGCAAGCCGGACCGATTCGAACAACACGGCACCGTAATGATGTCGCGAGACTATGGCTATAAAGGCACAGTTGAAGTACGAGACCCGAATGGAGGATGGGTGGCATTGGGAAAACGCTATTTTTACCCGAAGAAGAAGACCCTTATTCAAATCGGACACCCGATAAAGACGTACTTCCGCTGGGAGGTTGACGACTCAGAGGCTCAATGGAATCAAGAATTTCTCAGTCAATATAGTGATCCGGGCGCGCTTCTGAGAGATATCATGGCCTGTAAGTACGAAACTCTGGGCCGATCTACCATCGATGGTGTTGACGTGGAAGGATTTCGTACCACCGATCCCAACTGCCGCTCGTCATTCAGCAGGTCTTTGTTCAAAGACCCTAAGGTTGAGCTTGATGTCAAGGTATGGGTAGATGTGAAGACACGCTTACCTGTACGATGCGAGGATCTCAGCAGAGGCCTTGGCGAGATGGGAAATCCTGCGGTAATCGAGAGTATTACGACTGATTTCGAGTGGGATATACCCGTTACGCCAGCCGAATTTGATCCGCCACCCGTACCCGATGGCTATGCAGTTGTAAACGCACGTCCGGAACCAAGTGATGAGGAGGTAGCCATCCAGGGTCTAAGACAGTGTGTCGCGCTCTTCGGCGACTACCTCGAGACGATCGGTGATGGTATAGATGCAACAGAGTTGATACTCTTGGCAATTGAAAAAAGTGAAACTCCCGCAGCCTTACGGCTGAAGAAAAGGGTAGAAGAGCTTGCGGAAGGCAAGAGACTCGACACAATCAAGAGTGCCGGGAGTCTCTTGCGCCAGCTCATTTGGTTCTACGTTAGACTCATTCAGAACAAGAAGGACCCTGCCTACTATGGCAAGACCGTCACCCCAGAAGACGCTGATAAGGTCCTGCTCAGGTGGAAGCTTTCCGAAAATAAATACCGTGTGATCTTCGGGGACCTGCACACAGATACGGTCTCTCCTGAGAAACTGGCTGAGCTTGAAAACCTGGTACCACAGCCCAGGGTAAAAGCGACACCTACCGCAGAGCAAGAAACTCCCCCTGCCATCAAATCTGGGAATATTATTTGGGTATCCGATGCTGTCGATCTGACAGGTGATGGCAAACCAGATGACCAGGCATGGGTGGACATGCTTAAATCGCGAGGATATACTGTTGACTACACCAAGGGCGCCGCACCGAAGGAGGGTTATTGGCGTACCCTTGATAATGATAAGATAGCTGCTCTTAACGCCAGCGATTTGATAATTGTTAGTCGTTGCATTGGGCCGGTCCCCCCTTACGTTAGAGATGGGGAATCCACGAAATGGAATTCGGTCAAGACGCCTATGATACTCATGCACACTTATTTCGCAAGACGACGGTGCTGGTCCTGGCTCGACACACACACTCCAGCTATTGGGGTGGACGGCCCTCCAGGTCGTAGTGATGTTTCTACCTTACTGGCGTTGGTGCCGCACCATCCCATATTCAAGGATGTACAGCTCGATTCGAAGAACCAGGTTAAAATATTTGATCAAACTGTAGGTTCGGGAAGGGTATCGTTCAATGCCATTGCCGATGTCGGTAATGGGACGCTGATAGCCAAACCAGCAGATCAGGATTGGACCTTTATCGCTGAATGGGAACCGGGATCGGAATTCTACCCTGGAGCTGGTCAGACGCCTGGCGGTCGACGGATGATATTTGCTGCCGGGACAATTGAATGGGCAGCAGCAGGTTGTGGTCGAGCTGAGTATAACCTGAACGCACAAGGCGAGAAGCTGTTCATTAACATGATCGAGTATATGCTCGGTAACCTGGTACAGAAACCTAATGACTATTAGTTTGGCATGATTCGGTTGCGTCTACGCCTCTGATGGTTGCTGTTGCTGATGATTAGTCTTCAGATACCCGAAGCCCTCCGGTCTGACTGAGTCAATCGTATCTGAGCAACGCAACGGGCAGGTTCGGGGCCCCATTCAGTTCACCTTTGGTCAGTCCTGCCATCCCATTACCCCGCTCGAAATCTCCATCACACGGTGCGCGGTCACCAAGCCCGAAGACGAGAAAAAGGAACGCACAATGGGTAATAAACATATCATCCCATATGCTTTGTATACAGCTAAGGCATTTGTTTCCCCGGTTTTTGCCGAAAGAACTGGTTTTACGGACGATGACCTTGCTTTATTTTTTGATGCCCTCTATGACTTATTTACCCATGACCAGTCGGCAGCAAGACCGGAAATGGTTGTCAGGGGTATTTACGATTTTGAACACGTCGGCACTCAGCACCCAAATAATTCTGAGCAAAATAAAAAGGAAGCGAAGCTTGGTTGTTGTCATGCCTATAAACTGTTCGAAGGCATCGATATCAAACTGAAAGAAGGCAAGGAATTCCCCGAATCGTTTGAAGATTACAAAGATGGTACTAAAAGCACTTGGACAGAAGACAATTTGCCCAAGGGTGTTGTCTTACATTCGCGTCACGAAAAACCGATTAAGACAATAAGGTTTAAGCAATAAGATGTATACTGAGGAAGATTTATTACCTCTGTCGAAATTGGTTGACCTTGTGTTTTGTCCACGCAGGGCTGCGCTGCATATAATCGAATACGTCTGGCAGGAGAACATATTTACAGCTGAGGGTAGAAACGTTCACGACAAGGTTCATGAGGCGAACGGTGAATCGAGAAGCGACTTGCGAATAGTTCGGTCATTACGGTTGGCTTCTTACCGATTAGGCCTTGCCGGCGTGACCGATGTTGTTGAGTTTCACAGAAGCAATAAGGGAATAACGCTCGATGGAGTAAACGGATATTGGCGGGTGTTTCCCGTTGAATACAAACGAGGAATATTAAAGCACGATACGAGCTTTGAAGTTCAGCTTTGCGCTCAGACGATTTGTCTTGAAGAAATGCTTGACTGCTCAATTGAAGCCGGGGCAATATATTACGGAAAAAGCCGAAGGCGAAAAGATGTTCAGTTCACTCCGATACTTCGTGCTATGACAGAAGAGTCAGCGCAAAAATTACACCAACTGTTTGACAGCAGAATAACTCCGAAGGCCAAATATCAGAAAAAATGCAAGAGCTGCTCGCTTTATGAAATATGTATGCCCAAAGTGACAGGTATAGCGAAGAACGTTCAACATTATCTGGCAAAGGCTGGAATCGACGAATGAAGAAGTTGTTAAACACGCTGTTCGTATGGGTGCAGGGGCTTATATCATATTCTGTGTTTGTTTGATAGCAGCGTTTTTTGTTCGGAGAAAACTTATACACTGGCGAACGATAACCATTCTCGGATTCTTTATTGATACTCCTGAACTATATTATCGCTATCCTCTTGTGTACAACTGTGTCTCTTGGTTGCTAATCTTCGTTTTGATGATGGTGGTTTCCTCTGATTTTAGCTTCTGGATTAGGATATCGCTATTTGTTATAGCAGTTCTCATCGCCGACCTTGCGGGTAAAGTCAGAGCCCTCGATGATTATAGACGGAACCTGCGAGAGATGCTTGCGGAAGATGATCTCGATGCCGAGAGGAGGGAGACGATTTCGCGTGATCTTTCAAAATCAGATTCTCAACTGTTACAAGAGAAGCGAAAAATATACCGCTTGATGTCCGGCAAATTCTGAGGAGTACTTTGGTCTTTTGAGTATGAGTAGGATTGCAATGTGTTGGAACCGACCTCTGTTCAGCAGGTCAAATTGAAGCCCTTCTTCTATGTAAAAGCAGGCCCACAGAATCTCCCAAGATAGCCCTCAGAGGTGTTTTGTGGCCGTAGAATGGACGATCTGGCTTCACCGCACCATCCTAACAATTGCCCGCTTCAAATCATTCTCAATCTATAGCTGTTCTCTTGAATATATAGGTTATTCTTATTTGTTATTTCGTATTCGTACCAGCGTTTCAATGGCTCTGATAGCGGGCCGCAACTGCCGATCAACACGCCGTCCCAGCGCCGCTCGATGATGAAGATTTCGCCGGTTTCACTATGTCTATAGAAGTACTTGCTTGTCTGATTTTCGGGTTTCATTACCGGCTTATCGACGTCATAAGAATCGACATAACAACCGGCCGGGCATTTCTTTTTGAGTAAAAACTTAACCCGTTCGGCGTTTTTTTTGGTAGCCGGTTTTTGGAATACAATTTTACCATCCGCTTTTCGTCTTATGTAAATTCTATCCATTTTCAATTCTTCTAAGCCGACCTTCTCTTACGAGACTTTTTGGCTGGTTTGTATGTACATTTTGTGCATCGGTCTTTTAAGTCGTCCTTCTGTGATCTATCCTTGTAAAACCCAGTCTCGCTTTTCCATTTTCTGCACTTCCTGCATAGCTTCTCTTTGACTCCATTAACTACCCGATGACGGTCTTCATATCGGAGGTTCCTTCTGCCATCTTCCCTAATCCGCTCGTAACGCTTACTCCCACATTCTTTGCACCACAATGATAATCCGTCTTTCGACTGGCGGTATCTGTAAAATTCACTCTGGTACTTCCACTTTTTGCAGCGGCTGCACAGCTTCTCTTTGAAACCTCGAATTGCCCGATGACGGTCCTCAAATCTTAGATAGACTCTTGCCTTCTTTCCCTTCTTGTTTTTCCTGCGATGCTTGAGTGCATACGCATTATTGCAGCCATTGCAGTAAATTTTCAATCCGTCCTTACGGGCACGATCTTTGCAAAACTCACTTTCTTCTTTCCATCTCTGGCATTTTGTACAGCGTTTGTGCTTGACGCCATTAAACGTTTGATGCGTTTCTTCGCACTTGTAGTATTTCTTTGTCATTCTCTCTCAATTCTTCTTAGCAGGCCGCCTTTTCTTAAGACCTAATTTGAATAATCTCGTTTTTGTCGCCTGTACCGGCCTTCCAAGTTGCTCGGCTATTTCCTGTGCCGTTCTGCTTGGATATAGTTTTTTCAGCAGATTCAGTTCTCTCTTCGACCAGAGACGAGGTTTTTTGCCAAGCCCCAATAGGCCTCCTCTGGCTACTACCGCCGAAACAGTTCGTCCAAGTTTGTTCGCTATATCTCGTTTGCTATTATCTGGGTACATTTTCTTGAGCAGCCTTATCTCTTGGCGTGACCAGGGGGGACACTTCTCCTTCTTAAGGCCGATTGTACGTGCTTTATATCTGACAGCCTGCTCAGACCGCCCAAGTTTATGGGCTATGCTGCGTACAATCTCATTTGGGTACAGCTTCTTGAGTAGTTCGATTTCTTCGACTGACCAGAAACGACGACGATATTCCCTTGTTGTAATCCCCATGCTATATGCTTGTTGTCTGACCGATCCCAAAGGATGTCCAGTCCGCTTGGCTATTTCCCTTGCCCTGCCGCTCGGATAAAGTTTCTTGAGCAACTTGATTTCATCTTCCGACCACAGATGACGACCGCTTTTCTTGACTTCATCTTTTTGCATGCCCTGAATTCTATAGAATTTTAGCCACAAAATACAATATTTTCCCTTGATTGATTTCCATCTCTCTATTGCCTGTCCGTATCTTCGATTTGGCATACGATTTGACAACCGACCGTCTCCAGAGTTAAAGTAATCTTACCAGTATCTCTGAGATGAATCAGGTAATCAGCAGCATTTTCGGGCGCCATATTCGCAATTTCCGGATAACCGGCAGATATGGCCTTATGGCAACGTATAAGATAGCTTCTTAGCACTGTCCGTGCTCTTTCCTCTAATGTCATAATATCTTTCTCATTTTATTGGCCAGCCGCCGTAAGCCGTGATTGTCTATTTCTGTTTTCTCTTCTTACGAAGGCTTTTGGCGCGGTTCGTCTCATCAAAGATCGATCGTTGCGATTCCTGAACAAAAAAGCCGGTTCTTTTGAGCAGCTCTTGGTACTCAACTTTCGATAATAACACAAATTCACTCAAATGTGCCGTTACATCATCATCCCAGTAATTATCATAATCAAGCTCTTCCGGATTCAGGTCTTTTACAAGCAGCGGGCCACTTGTCGAAAGTACTCTGCCTGTGAGTTTGCTCTGAGTTTGCTCAACCCATTCTCTGCCTTTAGGCTCGCTGTTCTGATTCGAAGCTGCCCCGGCAATGACTACGACCACACTGCCAAGGATCAGTCCGATCCAGCATCTTCTCGCTTTCATTTCCATTCCTTTCTAAAAGCCCCCCTTGTTACCTACTATTACAGAAAGAATTTCTCCATATGATATTATAATCCAGTAAACGTAGCCATGCAGTATATTTCTCCTTTTCCCAATAAATAAGCAAGTTTCAATCCACGCCCCCGCGAAGAGGGCGACGCCGTAGCTTGGATGGAACAGGTGTGTTTCCAAAGTTTCAATCCACGCCCCCGCGAAGGGGGCGACTCCAAGCGGCTGGGCAGTAAGTGGAATTCTGACTGTTTCAATCCACGCCCCCGCGAAGGGGGCGACCAAGCCATGTACAAGGATGTAGATAAGCAGAAAGAGTTTCAATCCACGCCCCCGCGAAGGGGGCGACAAAGTCGCCCGGTCCATCGAGCCCAGCATGTGAGTTTCAATCCACGCCCCCGCGAAGGGGGCGACATTAACGGCCATAGACATGATAAACAAGCATTTAGGTTTGCCATTCGGATCCGTATGGGCGTAGAATCGCTTATCACTCATGGGGCATACTTCGTTAATTTAACTGGCAAATGGGTGTGAAATTTTTTTCTGGCGCTTTGTAAGTAGCTTTGTATACTAATCTTATGATTTCTTATTTGAGTAGACTTTTTTTATTCTTCTAAAAGGAGATAAGATTATGTACAAGGACGTGAAAATTACAACAGAACACCTAACAAAAGCGATGGACGCAGAATACCAAAAGTTGGTACAACAAGTTAAGGATGCGGTTAATCTGGCTCCTGACGGAGCGGTGATTTCAGGCAGTGAAGAACTGGTACGTGAGGCAATGGCGAGGTTTCGACAAAAGGTTTACGAAAAGGCAGTTCAGTTGCGTACGCAAGCCGCTCAAGCGGCTTTTTCCCCCTCGGAAGAACAAAAAGAGTAAACGGTGGAAAAATAAGGGTGCACAGGGAGTAGATCATCTAACCGCCAATGGCACAATTCGAATCTGTCGTACAATTTACTGGCGACAGGAAGAAGGTACAGATTCACAGATAGATCGGTGGCTGGGAATTGCAGACAAGAGCGTGTCGGTAGCAGCTCGTGAGTTGTGTTGTCGCGTGACGGTAACAGGTCCCAGTTTTCGTAAGTCTGCGGAGAACTTGGGGCGTTTGGGACAGATTCGCGTCAGTTCCAACCGGTTACGACAGATAGTTGAGGACGAAGGCCAAAGGGCACTTAAGGCTCGCGACAAAGGTTTGATTGGTCCAAGTTGGGATGCACTGGATTGTAAAACCAATGCCAACGGCCCAACCCGTGTTATGGTAGGTGCCGATGGTGTGATGGTTCCATTGGTCACTCAATCGGAAAAACAGAAGAGACGTAAGAATAGACGGACTCGTCGTAAGAAAAAAACGAAACGCAATGGTACGGTTGTTCATCGTTGTCGAGCAAAGCGAAAACGATGTCGTGGTGCGGATAACCCTTACAAAGAATTCAAGATTGTGACATTTTATGATCAGGCCAATAAACATCAGCACGCAGCCGGTACGGCAGGCAATCACCAAGCCTTAGGCAAATTGATGCGTCGAGAAGCGGCAAAGCTGAAGTTCACTCAGGCAGATGAGAAAATATCAGTCAGTGACGGTGCAGAGTGGATTCGCAAACAGCTACAAGTTCGCCTACCAATGCTGGATGCTATGATTTTGGATTACTATCACTTGACAGAGCATGTCGCCAAGGCTGCAAATACCTGTTTTGGGCAAGGTGGTGAAAAGGCCAAATTGTGGAGAAAGGAATTATTGGGTTTGGTTTGGGAAGAAGGCCCAGCAGCAATGTTGGTGCGAATTCACGAAACGCGCCGGTTACTTCGCTCGCCAACGAAACGTGAGGAATTGAGGAAGTTGGAGCAATATGTTTCCAAGCGAGTGGATATGCTGGATTATCCAACATTTCGGGAAGCTGGATTTGATATCGGCAGCGGTCCGACAGAAGCATTTTGTAAAACACTGACAGCAAGACTCAAGGGTAGCGGAATGCGATGGGATTCTCCCAATGCCGAGGGTATTATGGCTTTAGCCGCAATGGATCAAAGTGGACAATGGCAGACTTATTGGAATCTACAAAATGCTATCGCTGCATAAGTGCCAGAAAGTAATTTCACACCCCTGGCAAATTTCCTCCTTGCGCCATTTCATACAAACATCTCTTCGTGATGCAAATCTCCCGGAAATTTCAACTTAGTACTTTGGGCATTGGAATTCAACCAATTTCTCCATGACAAACATCCCATTAACTCACACAAACTCCCACCTCTCATAATATACAGCGTTTCTCAAACCAAAATGTTGATAGTCTTTTTACTATTTTTTCAAAATATTTCACTTTTTTTTCAGTCTGGCCTACAGAACTCCCCCAGAACACCATTAAACAACAAAAGAGCCTCTGCAAATGGGGATTTTCTCCACGAAATTACGTAGATGTTCTCTATGTTTGAAAGAGCATTTTTTCATATTTCCTAACAATTTTCCTCACAGGTCATTTGGAAGCAGTCAGAGCCAGTACCCATGACCCATGCTTGATCTGATTCCGTGTATGCATTTGCTCATCGTAGGGCGTCTTTGTTTGCCACATCTTCCATAGAATTTTCAACCAACGTTGACCCAAGCATCGCA
>Ga0307379_10014123_pt1 | contig 10313 bp, 7 predicted proteins | sample UN2MG_FD_202237 | JGI IMG/M metagenome (GOLD analysis project Ga0307379, IMG submission 202237) | Soil microbial communities from Risofladan, Vaasa, Finland - UN-2 | ecosystem: Environmental > Terrestrial > Soil > Coastal area > Acid sulfate soil | place: Finland: Risofladan, Vaasa | collected... | reverse complement strand
TCACCACGGATCAGGTTCAGGCCGTGCGTAAACGCCAGTTGCGCTGACGGGATGTTTCTGAAGTTGAGGATCTCGAGGGATTGCAGCCCGCGATAGAGTTCGGATGCCTGACTGGCAGACAGGGGCTGCTCGTACGTCAATGCCTGTCCCGCTACAGCCGCATGGGCATGACGACGTAGCGGCAGTCTTCCGTGCCCGGCTGGTTAATCAGCGCGCTGCTGTTGGCATCACTCAGGTGGATTTCGACATTATCGGAGTCCAGCACGTTCAGCACGTCCAGCACATAGGTCACATTGAAACCGACCACCAGGTTTTCGTTGCTGTAAGTGGCATCGATTTCCTCGATCGCCTCTTCCTGCTCAGGGTTATGTGCTTGAATTTTAATATTATTTTCTGAAATATCCAGACGAATTCCACGGTATTTCTCATTCGACAGGATGGACGTCCGGGTCAAGGCCTGGCGCAACAGGTCGCGATTCACGAGCAGTTGCTTGTCGGCATTCTTGGGAATCACCCGCTGGTAATCCGGGAAACGGCCATCGATCAGTTTCGAGGTAAACCGCAGGTCGTCGGTGGTGATGCGGATATGGTTGGAACCGAGCTCAAGCTGCAGGCTGCTGTCGCTGTCGTCCAGCAGGCGGTGCAGTTCCTGAATGCCCTTGCGCGGGACGATGACCTGCTGCTCGTCACCGGCACCAACATCGACTGCTATCTGGCACATCGCGAGTCGATGACCATCGGTGGCCACAGCGCGCAATACATTACCGCCAGGTTCCAGCATGAGCCCGTTCAGGTAATAGCGGACATCCTGCTGCGCCATGGCAAACGCAGTGCGTTCGATCAGTGCATGCAAATCGTTTTGCTGCATCGCAAACTTGCGTGCGCTCTTGATCTTGTCGATGACGGGAAATTCACTGGCCGGCAATGTCGCTAGCGTAAAACGGCTTTTCCCGGAACGCACCAGCGCGCGTTCGTTCTTGACCGAGATATCGAGTTCCGCTGCTTCAGGCAATGTACGACAGATATCGAGGAGCTTGCGTGCCGGTAGCGTGATGTCGCCGATCTCGGTAACCGGTGTGGCAATCTGTGCCTGCAATTCCACTTCCAGATCGGTAGCCGTTAGCTTGATGCTTTTTTTCGTTGCATTCACCAGTACGTTACCGAGTACCGGTAATGTCTGTCGACGTTCCACAACGCCGATCACCTGCTGGAGCGGTTTGAGAAAGGCTTCTCTTTGTATCGTGAATTTCATATTTAAATATCTTTAATTAATCTTTAAGTTATATTTACTATGTTGTTTGTTAGTACACACGATATCTGTTGATAAGCTGTTTCCTGCCTTGCTTATCAGTTACCTGATGATTTGATAACTACAATCCCATTCACCGTATGTCTTGTGTGGCGCCTGTGGACAAAATGGGAATAAATATTGCCTGAATACTTATCCACAGTTTTTTCAGCTTATGCTGTCAGGGTTCTCAACAGGTTGTTGTAATCCTCGTTGATACGACTATCGGTTGCACGCAATTCCTTCACCTTGCGGCAGGCATGCAGCACCGTCGTGTGATCGCGTCCGCCAAACGCCTCGCCGATTTCCGGCAGGCTGTGCGTGGTCAGTTCCTTGGCCAGGGACATGGCGATCTGGCGTGGCCGCGTAATGGTGCGGCTGCGGCGGGCCGAGGACAGGTCCGCGATCCTGATCTTGTAATACTCGACAACCATCTTCTGGATATTACTGATCGTTACCAGTTTGTCCTGTAACGCGAGCAGGTCGCGGAGTGCCTCACGGGTAAGATCCAGGGTGATGGGTTGCCCGGTGAAGCGCGCGCTGGCGAGAACGCGGCGCAAGGCGCCCTCCAGTTCGCGAATGTTGGACTGGATGCGCTTGGCGATGAAAAACGCGACATCGGATGGCAACTCGACATTGACCTGGCTGGCCTTGCTCATGAGGATCGCCACCCGCGTCTCGAGCTCGGCCGGCTCGATGGCGGCCGTCAGGCCCCAGCCGAAGCGCGACTTGAGGCGGTCTTCCAGCCCGTCGACCTCCTTCGGATAGCGGTCGCAGGTCAGGATCACCTGTTGCTGGCCTTCAAGCAAGGCATTGAATGTATGGAAGAATTCTTCCTGGGAGCGCTCCTTCCTGGCGAAGAACTGGATATCGTCGATGAGCAGCGCATCGACGTTGCGGTAGAAGCGCTTGAAATCGTTGATGGCGTTGTGCTGCAGCGCCTGCACCATGTCCTGGACGAAACGCTCGGAGTGCAGGTAGATGACCCGCGCATCCGGCTTGTTTTGCAGGATCATGTTGCCGACGGCGTGCATGAGGTGGGTCTTGCCCAGTCCGACACCGCCGTAGATGAACAGCGGGTTATAGGCGCTGCCGGGATTTTCTCCGACCTGGATGGACGCGGCGCGGGCGAGCTGGTTGGACTTGCCACCGACGAAGCTCTCGAAGGTGAAATCCGGATTCAGGTTGCTCTTGTGCTGGACGGGCGCGGCCGGCTGGGCTGCGTAGCTCGTCGGGACGGCCGGCGTCACCGGGGTGTTGCCGTTGATCTTCTTGCTGCTGCCAATGTCGAGCTGCAGGCGGGTTTCATTGCCTGGGCCGACCTCGTGCAGGGTCTGGGAGATGGTCTCGAAGTGGTGTTTCCTTACCCAGTCGAGGACGAACTGATTGGGTGCCAGCAGGCGAAGATTCTCGCCGTTTTCAATGGCATGCAGGGGGCGTATCCAGGTGTTGAATTGTTGCTCGGGCAAATCGTGTTCGAGTCGAACCAGGCATTTTTGCCAGAGCGTAACTTCCACCTTGCTCCCCCCTCGGTAATCCAGCTGTTTACGCAGGTGGGGGAGTCTATACCTGTCGAATCAAGTTATCCACACCCCGGGCCAAGTGCCTGTGTTGCCTGACAGTTGACATTTCAGCCCCGCTGACAGTACCCTTTGCGCCCTTTCACGCCCTCGTTCGGGTGTGGTTTTCAAACAAGCATGACGTGACGTGCCATGAAAAGAACCTATCAACCCAGCAACCTGAAGCGCAAGCGTACGCACGGTTTTCGTGCACGTATGAGTACCAAGAATGGCCGGCGTGTTATCAATGCCCGGCGCGCGAAGGGCCGGGCGCGGCTGTCAGTCTGACTGCATTACCTTGTGCCCGGGCTCGCGCGGTTTTTCCAGACGGGTACGACTCACCGAACCGGCCGACTACCAGCGTGTTTTCAAGCATTGCCAATGTAAGGCAGTCAATCGCTGGCTGACGGTGCTCGCAGTCGTGAATACGCTTGATCATCCACGGTTGGGACTGGCGATCTCGCGCAAGGTCGCCAGGCACGCGGTGGCACGCAACCGTATCAAGCGGGTGGTGAGAGAAAGTTTTCGGCACCGCCAGTCGGAACTCGGCACCCTCGATATCGTGGTACTTGGACGCAACGACGTGGCCGGCCAGTCCACGCAGGCGCTTGCAACGGCAATGGAAAAGCTCTGGACACAGTTGATTCAATCATGCGCTGGCTCATCATCAAACTGATCAGGGGTTACCAGTACCTGCTCAGCCCCTGGCTGGGCAGCCACTGCCGCTTTTATCCCAGCTGTTCCAGTTATGCCCTGACCGCCATCGAGCGCCATGGTGCACTGCGCGGCACCGGCCTTGCACTGCGGCGCCTGCTGCGCTGCCACCCCTGGCACCCGGGCGGCATCGACCCGGTTCCGGATACGGAGCACCGTCACAGCCATGGATAACCAGCGTCTGTTCCTGTTCGTCGCGCTGTCCTTCGTCCTGCTGCTGTTGTGGCAGGCCTGGATGAAGGACTACGGGCCGGCGTCCGAACCGGCTGCCACCGCGCAGCTGAGCGAAGCGGCCATTGCCGAGACCCCGGCCGGCGCCGATGACCTGCCCGCGGGCGCACCACATGACGCTGACGTGGCGGCTGCCACACCTGCGGACGCCGGGCTGTTGAAAACTGCTCAGCAGGTCGTAGTGGAAACCGACATGTACCGCGCGGTCATTGATACCACGGGCGGCGACCTGCGCCAGCTCGACCTGCACGATTACAAGGCGACCACCGCGCCTGACTCCCCGCCCTTCCGCCTGCTGAACGACAGCCTGCCGAACCTGTTCATTCTGCAATCCGGTCTGCGTACCTCCGCGGGCGAGGAACCGACCCATCATGCGTTATACCGCGCGGAACAGGCCAGCTATCGCATGGCCGACGGCGCCGACACCCTGCAGGTGCCGCTGACCTGGCGCAGCAGTGACGGCGTGACGGTCACCAAGCGCTATATCTTCCATCGCGGCAGCCACGTCGTCGACCTCGAGTACGAGGTCATGAACAACAGCGCGAGCGAATGGAGCGGGCGGCAATACCGGCAGCTGCAACGCACCCAGGTGGCGGAGACCGGCCAGAGTACCTTTATCTATACCTACATGGGCGGCGTGCTCTACAGCCCGGAAGAGAAATACGAAAAGGTCAAGTTCGAGGCAATGCAGAAGCAGGACCTCGACCGCACCGTTACCGATGGCTGGGCCGCGATGCTGCAGCATTATTTTCTCGGTGCGATGATCCCGGAACGCGGCGTGGCCGAACACTACTACACCAAGAGTCTCAGTAACGCGCGCTATGTCATCGGACTCATTTCACCGCCGCGCACGGTCGCGGCCGGCGAGCGCACGCTGTTCGGCACACAGCTGTTCCTCGGCCCGAAGCTGCAGGACGAGATGAAACAGGTTGCTCCCGGTCTGGAGCTGACGGTCGACTATGGCCGCCTCACCTTCCTGGCACAGCCGCTGTTCTGGCTGCTGAAGCATATCCACGGCCTGATCGGCAACTGGGGCTGGTCTATCGTGCTGGTTACGATGCTGATCAAGCTCGCGTTCTACAAGCTGTCCGAGACCAGTTACCGCTCGATGGCCAACATGCGCAAGATGGCGCCGCGCCTGCAGTCGCTCAAGGAACGCTACGCCGACGACCGGCAGAAACTCAACCAGGCGATGATGGAGCTGTACAAGAAAGAGAAGATCAACCCGCTCGGTGGCTGTCTGCCGATCGTGGTGCAGATCCCGGTATTCATCGCGCTGTACTGGATGTTGCTGGAGAGTGTCGAGCTGCGCCAGGCACCGTTCATGCTGTGGATGAATAACCTCTCGGCACCGGATCCCTACTATGTCCTGCCGCTGCTGATGGGCGCGACCATGCTCATCCAGCAGAAGCTGAACCCGGCGCCCATGGATCCGATCCAGGCCAAGGTGATGATGGTGCTGCCGGTTGTGTTTACGGTGTTCTTCGCCTTCTTTCCGTCCGGCCTGGTGCTCTACTGGGTAGTCAACAACACCCTGTCCATTTCCCAGCAGTGGGTGATCACCCGGCGCATCGAGCGCGGCGGTAAATAAGCCGCAGCATCGACTCCGGCCGAACCTCATCGCGATGCCCCGTGCCGCGCCGGATACCATTGCCGCCATTGCCACACCGCCAGGCCCGGGCGGGATAGGCATTGTGCGCCTGTCCGGACCAATGGTCCCGGACATCACGCGCCAGCTGCTCGGCACGCTGCCATTACCGCGCCAGGCCGTGTTACGCGATTTCCGGGATGCCGATGGCACACTGATCGATACCGGGCTGGTGCTGTATTTCGCCGCGCCCGCCTCCTTCACCGGCGAGCATGTGCTGGAGCTGCACGCCCACGGCGGTCCGGTGGTGCTCGACCTGTTGCTGGCACGCGTGCTGCAACTCGGCGCACGCGCCGCACGTGCCGGTGAATTCTCGGAACGCGCCTTTCTCAACGACAAGCTCGACCTGGTCCAGGCCGAGGCGATCGCGGACCTGATCGAAAGCGGCACCGCCCAGGCCGCGCGTGCCGCGGTACGCTCCCTGCAGGGCGAGTTTTCCCGCCAGGTGCACGCCCTCACCGCGCAGCTGACGCAGTTGCGCATGTACGTCGAGTCGGCCATCGATTTTCCGGAAGAGGAAATCGACTTTCTGTCGGATCGCGGCCTGCAGCAGGGCTTGCAGGCGCTGCGTACGGCGCTCGACGAACTGCTGGCACGGGCGCGCCAGGGCCGGCTGTTGCGCGACGGGCTGACGCTGGTCATCGCGGGCCGCCCGAACGCCGGCAAGTCCAGCCTGCTGAATGCCCTGTCGGAACGCGAGTCCGCCATCGTGACCGCGATCCCGGGTACCACCCGCGATGTGTTGCGCGAACAGATCCAGCTCGATGGCATGCCGTTGCACATCATCGATACCGCGGGACTGCACGACAGCACCGACCCGGTCGAACAGGCCGGCATGCAACGTGCCCGGGAGGCCATGGCGCAAGCCGACCGCGTGCTGCTGGTGATCGACGACCAGGCCGGTTTCACGACCGCCGATGCCGCCATCCTCGCCGGGCTGCCGGCAGGCGTGCCGCATACCCGCATCCATAACAAGGCGGACCTGAGCGGCCGCCTGCCCGGTCCGTTCAAGGCGGACGGACAGGCGGCCATCTCCCTGTCGCTGCTCAGCGGGGCCGGCCTGGACGACCTGCGCGTCCACCTCCGGCAGGTCGCCGGGTTCGCCGGACCGGGTGAAGGCGAATTCAGCGCCCGCCGCCGCCACCTCGATGCCCTGGAGCGTGCCCGGGCGCATGTGCTGGACGGCGTGCGGCAACTCGAGGAACAGCGTGCCGGCGAGCTGCTGGCGGAAGAACTGCGCACCGCCCAGCAGGCGCTGGGCGAGATCACCGGCGAGGTCAGCAGCGACGACCTGCTGGGTATGATTTTCAGCAGTTTCTGCATCGGCAAATGACGCTGCCGGGCACCCGGCCCGGTTTTCTGTCCTGACCGAAGAAAAATAGAGCGGGCACAAAATTTCCGGTTGACCGTTATTCACGCATACCGTACAGTGCGCGGTGTGTCGACAATTTTTATTTGAATGACCAAATTTATATTATCATGTAAATAATATATCATTATGATTTTATTGGAAATGCTGTGGGAGTCCCGGGTGGCGCGTGCCTGAGACACGGTCATGGCGGGCTGATTCCAAGGGTTTCCGGGTATTTCCCCGATTAAATTATGTGTTTTCCCCTGGGCAGATCCAGGCCGGGAAAGAATCGCAAACATCTTTTTTAAACAGCGCGTTATGAATATACATTTTTATACAAAATTAGGGAGCACTGCAGGTTATGGCTGAGGCGGCACGTCCCTCGCTGCGCGAGCGTAAATTCGCGCGTACCCGGCTGGCCCTGGCGGAAGCGGCCACCCGGCATCTGGAGGCGGCCTCGTTCGAGACGCTGTCGGTCAGGAATCTGTGCGAGCGGGTGCAGGTTTCCGAGGCGACCTTCTTCAATTACTTCCCGCGCAAGGAAGATCTCATCATCTACCTGGACCGGCTGTGGACGCTGGAACTGAACTGGTACGGCCGGCAGGCCGCGCAGCAGCAAACGGGGATTGCGGTGATCGAGGCGCTGTTTCGCTACACCTCGATCCAGATCCAGAAGAAGCCCGGGCTGATGGGCGAGATCATTGCCCACGAGGCGCGGGCGCGCGAACGCACCCCGGGCATCGAGATCACGCCGGCCGAGCGCATGATCGCGTTCTCCGACCTCGACGGGATCGACCAGTTGCCGGACGACAGCCTGGAAGCCTTGCTGAGGAATTCGTTGCAGGCGGCCATCGACCAGGGCGAGTTGCCGGCGAACACCGCGATCGCGGCAGCCATGGTGGGGCTGGTGTCGATTTTCTATGGTGTGCCGCTGGCCATGCAGCATGCCAACCCGGCCGCGATCGGAGCCATGTACCGCCAGCAGCTGGCGCTGTTGTGGGCAGGGTTACGGAGCGTTGCGGCCAAGTAGCCCGCACCTGGCGGGCCGCTGCGGTGGCCGTCAGTGGCGCGCGCGCGTCAGGGCTTCCTGCCAGGCAGCGGCGAAGCGTGGCCACCACATGGGCTGGGCATCCTCCCACCAGGCCAGCCAGGCGGAGTGCAGGCAGCGCAGGGTGGCGAGAGGCGCGGTGCGCAGGAAGCGCGTGCAGTGCTGTTTCACCAGGGTCTGGAAGGGCGGCCGCGCCAGCATTTCCAGCAGGGTGTGTTCGCGCTGTTTGGCCGACCACAACTCCCCTTCGACCCGCCGCTCGAGCAGTTTCATGCGCTGCCGGAGTTGTTCCAGTTCCCGGTTGGCCGGCTGGGCAGCCGCACTCTCGGACTGGTTGCGGATGCGTTCCTGAATGCGGCGCTCCAGTTCCTCGATGCGTCGCTGCAGCTGCTCCAGGTCGATCGGCCGGCGGCGCGCCGGCTTCTCTGCGGGGCGTGCATTGATCGGGAAAACCCTAGCGTCCTCAGGGGATTCCTTGATCTTGACCGGCCGCTTGAGGACGTGTGCCCCCATGGCTGGCTTCCTGTCCGGCTTGTTGAGCAAGCCGGTGCGCCTGGGGTCGGCATCGCCTTCCTTACCCCTCAGCTCAAGAAGTCTCATCCAATCTACCCTATATGGTGAAATTCGGCGTAGTCTATCACAATATATTCCAATATATAGTTATCTATATATAGCTATCATGGTCAGGCGGCAAAGCAGCGTCCGCGACCTGCGCATTGCCAGCTTTTTCGCGTGGGGCGTAGAATCCCGGCTTCTTTATAAGGGGGAATCAGCATGAGCGCAGGCCCGGCACACTATGACGTCATCGTGGTTGGCGGCGGCCATGCCGGCACCGAGGCGGCGCTGGCGGCGGCCCGGCTGGGTGCGCGCACGCTGCTGCTGACGCATAACCTGGAAACGCTGGGCCAGATGAGCTGCAACCCGGCGATCGGCGGCATCGGCAAGAGCCACCTGGTGCGCGAGATCGATGCGCTGGGCGGCGTGATGGCGCGGGCCACCGACCTGGCCGGCATCCAGTTTCGCGTGCTGAATGCCAGCAAGGGGCCCGCGGTGCGGGCCACGCGTGCCCAGGCCGATCGTGTGCTGTACCGGCGCGCGGTGCGACATGCCCTGGAGCACCAACCGGGACTGCAGCTGTTCCAGCAGGCGGTCGAGGACCTGATCGTCGAGGGCGGCCGTGTCACCGGGGTGCTGACCGCGATGGGCCTGCGCTTTCATGCCCGCTGCGTGGTGCTGACGGTCGGCACCTTCCTCGGCGGGCGTATTCATATCGGTCCGGCCAGCTATGCGGGTGGTCGGGCCGGGGACCCGCCGGCCAACGCCCTGGCCCGGCGTCTGCGCGAACTGCCGTTGCGGGTCGCGCGCCTCAAGACCGGCACGCCGCCACGCATCGACGGGCGCAGCATCGACTACCGCCAGTTGCAGGCGCAGCCCGGTGACGAGCCGCTGCCGGTGATGTCGTTCCTGGGCAGCGCGGCCGACCACCCGCGCCAGGTCTGCTGTCACATTACCCGTACCAATTCGCGCACCCACGACATTATCCGCGACGGCCTTGACGATTCACCGCTGTACAGTGGTGCGATCGAGGGCGTCGGTCCGCGCTATTGCCCGTCCATCGAGGACAAGGTGGTGCGCTTTGCCGACCGCGACTCGCACCAGATCTTCATCGAACCGGAAGGTCTGGATACGCACGAGGTCTATCCGAACGGCATCTCCACCAGCCTGTCCTATGACGTGCAGCAGACCCTGGTGCACTCCATCGCCGGTTTCGAGCGCGCGCACATCACCCGCCCCGGCTACGCCATCGAATACGATTTCTTCGATCCGCGTGATCTGAAATATTCGCTCGAGACCAAGGTCATCGACGGCCTGTTCTTTGCCGGCCAGATCAACGGCACCACCGGTTACGAGGAGGCCGCCGCCCAGGGACTGATCGCCGGCCTGAATGCCGCGCGTCAGGCGCAGGACAACGAACCCTGGACGCCGGGCCGTGACCAGGCCTATATCGGCGTGCTCATCGACGACCTGGTGACGCGCGGTACCGGCGAACCCTATCGTATGTTCACCAGTCGCGCGGAATACCGGCTGTCGCTGCGCCAGGACAATGCCGACCTGCGGCTGACCGAAACGGGCCACCGCCTGGGCCTGGTGGACGAAGTGCACTGGACGGCGTTCCGTATCAAGCGCACGGCCATCGAACAGGAACAGCAGCGTCTTGCGGCCGTGCTGGTGCGACCGGACAGCACGGCAGGCCGCACCGTCGCCGGCCTGCTGGAGAAGCCGCTGGCCCGCGAGCAGTTCGCCGCTGACCTGTTGCGCCGTCCGGAGCTGGATTACCGCACACTGACCGCCGTCGAGGGACTGGGACCGCCGGTCGCCGATGCAGTGGTGGCCGAGCAGGTCGAGATCCAGGCGAAATACGCGGGCTACCTGGATCGCCAGGCCGGCGAGATCGACCGGCAGCGCCGCCACCA
>Ga0307379_10014122_pt1 | contig 10313 bp, 8 predicted proteins | sample UN2MG_FD_202237 | JGI IMG/M metagenome (GOLD analysis project Ga0307379, IMG submission 202237) | Soil microbial communities from Risofladan, Vaasa, Finland - UN-2 | ecosystem: Environmental > Terrestrial > Soil > Coastal area > Acid sulfate soil | place: Finland: Risofladan, Vaasa | collected... | reverse complement strand
TGTGCGATTATGCCTTGCCGGCCGCCGCCTTCATGCCGGTCGGTCTCGTCGCCGCCGGGCTAACGCTCGCCGCCGTGTTGTGGACCTGGCGCCGCGCGGACCCACGCGGGGATGCATTCGCGCTGTACTGGGGGATGGCGGTCTGCGCCACGTTGGCGGTCAGCCCGCACACACAGTGGTACGACGTGGGCCTGGTGTTGCTGGTTGTGCTGCCAGCGCTCAATTACCTGCTGACGACCGGGCAAGCGATCGGAACGGGTCTGCGGGTGGCCCTGTTGTTGGGCTTCTTTGCGGTCCCCATTTACCCGATTGCGACGCACCTCGGCTGGCAGCCGCTCGCCTTTCTGCCGCTGTTGATGCTGCTGTGGCTGCTGCAACTCACCCGCCGCGAGCGCCAGCCGACACCTGACTCGGAGGCCGGCCCTGAGCAAAGCCGAAGGGTCCGGCGCCACAGCCTTGTGGCCGGTGCCTGAACGCGTGCCGCCTAACGGGTCGAGCGAACCTCGAACGCATCCCGCAGCCCGTCGCCCACGAAGTTCAAGGCCAGCAACGTCGCCGACAATGCCACGCAGGGAAACGCCACCAGCCACCACTCGAATCTGACCGGGTTGAGCATGCGGACGCCGTCGGCGGCGAGGGAGCCCCACGTTGCTTGCGGCGGTTGGACGCCGACGCCGAGGAAGCTCAGGAAAGACTCCTGCAAAATCGCCTGCGGGACGGTCAGTGTCGCGAAGACGATGATCGGGCCGATCAGGTTCGGGAGGATGTGGCGTAGCAGGATCCGCCGCGTCGGCAGGCCTAGCGCCCGGGCGGCTTCGACGAACGGTTGCTCACGCAGCGAGAGCACCTGCCCGCGAATCACCCGCGCCATGGTCAGCCAGCTCACGCTGCCGATCGCCAATGCCAGCACGATGAACCGCGACCATTCGCTGCCCACCAACTGCCAACCCTCCAACCACGCCCCCAACGACACGGTCAGCAGCATGACCAGCAGCATGTACGGCAACGCGTAGAGGATATCCACGATGCGCATCATGATCTCGTCCCAGCGCCCGCCCAGATAGCCGGCAACCGCCCCGTACCCGGCCCCGATGACCACGGCCACGCCCGCGGCCAGCAGCCCCAGGCTCAGCGAAATCGCACCCCCGTATAGCGTCCGGGCCAGCAGGCTGCGTCCCAGTTCGTCGGTGCCGAGCGGATGAGTAGGGCAGGGTGCCTGTCGAACCGCGGTCAGCTTGGTCTGGCGCATGGCGGTGGCCGACCAGCCTAACGTCAGGAAACACGTCGCCAGCATCGCCCCCAGCACGCAGAGGCTGGCCATTGCCGTCCGATCGCGACGAAACCTGTGCCACACGCCCGGCCGTCCCACGCTCATGTCGCCTTGGCCCCCACGCGAATCCGCGGATCGAGCACGCCGTACACGACGTCCACGATCAGGTTGAAGCTGGCCAGGAACACGCTGTAGACCATCACGGTTGCCAGGATCAGGCTTTGGTCGCGGTTGTTGATGGACTCGACGACGTGCGTGCCCATGCCCGGGACGGTGAAGATCTTCTCGACCACGAACGAGCCGGTGAAGATCGCCGCCGCCGCCGGGCCCAGGTAGCTGAGCACCGGCAACAGCGCGTTCGGCAGGGCGTGATCCAGCAACACGCGCCACTCAGGCAGGCCCTTCGCCTGGGCCGTGCGGATGTAGTCCTCCGCGTACGCGTCGAGCATGGCGGAGCGTGTGAGGCGGGCGATGTACGCCGCGTAGGGCAGTGCCAGCGTGATCGCCGGCAACAGGGCCTGCGTCGGCCGGCCCCAACCGCCGACCGGCACGGCCCGTAGCCACAACCCGACCACGATCAACAGCGCCGCGCCGACCACGAACGTGGGCAGCGAGATGCCGACCAGACACAGGCTCACCGAGGCATGGTCCAGCCACCTGCCGCGCTGGGCCGCCGAGATCACCCCCACGCCGATGCCGAGCATCACCGCCACCGCCAGGGCCAGCAGGCCGAGTTGCAGCGAGACTGGCAACGCCGAGCGCATGATCTCGACCACGGTCCAGTCTTCGTACTGGTGTGCCGGCAGATCGCCGTCCCACAGCAGCCGCTTCGGCCAGATCCAGAAGTACCGTTCCCAGGCCGACACCGGCTGGATCTGACCATCCACCGGCGAGATGCGGTCGTAGTTGTAGGCGATCCGCTTTTGCTGGAGCACCTCCGGCGGCAGCTCCTTCTCGCCGGTCTCGAGCCCTTCTCCCGGGGTGGCCGTCACCAGCAGCACCGCGCCGCCGTAGATGGCCAGCAGCAGCAGGGGGAACGTCAGCAGTCTGCGGAGGATGAAGCGGAACATGCTCTACCGGGAAAAGGGCCGGCCGCGCCGTCACATAGAGTAGGAGTGTAGGGCGGGTTCTCAGGGCCGACAATAAACCGGGCCGCGACAGACAGTCGTCGGGTGAGCGTCACTTGTGTGGGTACCTTGTCAGTCCGAGAAGCCCTTCGACGTTGCTCAGGGGAAACTCCGCGCCGAGGAATCTTGCCCACTCGCGCGTTCGGGCCAGATCCCTCCGCGCGTCCGCCGTTGGCGGACGGGGTCGGGATGACAACTGAGCCTAGCCACTTTCCTGACGCTCACCCACAATCGTCGGTCTTGGGCCCCGACCCGCGTCTTGCCCGCGGGTCAGGGCGGATTGATGTAGGTCTCGTAGATGACGCGCTTGACGTCGTCCGGGATCAGGAACCACAGCGCCGCCGCACACGCCGCCACGAACAGCAAGTAGATGATCAACAGCCAATACGGCCGCTTTCGCCTGGCCACGTGTGGGACCCTCTGTAGCGCTGCACCGATACAGTGTGGCACGGCCAACTTGGCCGTGTTCGCACCGCCGGGCAAGCGCGGTTTCTGAACGCGCCCGGCAGGATTCGAACCTGCGACCCCAGGTTTAGGAAACCTGTGCTCTATCCTGCTGAGCTACGGGCGCTCCACTCGCAAGTATATCAGCGGGCAGGTCTTGCGAGAAGTCGCGAGGTTCGCCCGCCTGCTTGCGCCAGGAGCCGTCCCCAAGCCGAAAGCGCGGGCATGCCGTTCGCTTCGGCAAATGGGAGACGCCGGCTCACGCGGGAGTTGACACTCCCTCTCGGGCCGCGGTATCTGGAAGCATAAGGCGAAGCGGTCTGGCGAGTGCTTCGAGCGGTGCCGGCGACAGAGCGTAAGCACGTGGGCGCGATGGCGCGCTTCGAGCCAACCAGGTTGCGCAAGTGCGTGGGCCAATGGTGATTTCCGCCATCTTGCGAACGTGTCACGCCCTATCTGTGAGCATTCTCGTGGCGCTCGCGCTGTTGTCTGGGGGGTACGTTGGCTGGCACGTGTGCCTCGCCTTTCCGAGCGTCTCCGACGAGCCCGCTACCTTGCCCATCGCCGTGGGTGTGGTAGTGGCGGTCGTTGCAGGTGTCCTCGTCTTTGGACTGCTGTATCTCTTCGCCTGGCGGCGCCTGCGGGCTTACCCAGGCTGGCTGCAACTTGCCTGGTGCGTTGCATTTGTGGTTTTCGTGTGGCTGGCGTACGTGGTGTTTCGGTACCGTCCGCCGTCACTCCCCTGGACAGGCGCGCGCGAGCTCACCGTGGTTGCGACCGGCGAGAAGAACGCTGCGGCCCGGGCGAGCGAAGTCTGGGTGCGGGGACTGTACCGGGCCGACGGCACGCGGGTCGATCCGCAAGAATTCGAGTTGCAGGGTGACTGGGAGCACCGGGAAGATGCGCTGGTGTCTCATCGTAACCAGCCAGCGAGATTGCGCTGGCATGGCCGCCTGCGCCGTGGCGTCAAGCTGCTGTTGGTGACTCATCCGTGGTCGGGTGTGGTCGAGATCACGTGGGACGGCAATGCGCAACGTCGGGACCTCTTCGCCCCGACCTCCACGTCGATCTGGGTTGAGCTGCCGTCCCGCGGATACTCGGACCGTCTCCTGGAGCTGTACCGACAGGCGACGTTCACTGGACACCTGGCGAGCCTGGCAGCCGCGTTGCTGATCGTCAGTGTGTGGTCGGCCACGCGCGGCCACCCGCGGCCTAGCACGGCGCGGATGACGCAAGCGCTGGTGACGGCAACGCTCAGCGTGGTCGTGCTGACGTATGGGCTGTCGCGCGCGCCCCGCAGCGGAGCGTTTTCCTGGCCTTCCTACGCGCGCCGGGTCACTGGTTCACACGGCGCGCGGCTTGGTACCCTGGACTGGTGGCGCGCGCAGCGGAGTTTCTATCGCAAGCACATCCCGCGCGGCTCAGTGGTGCTGACGCGCGGCGACGTCGGACGGCAGCTCGTCGCCATGCATGACTGTTATGTCTTGGGTCTGACCAAGGGCGCGACGCTGGCTCATCGTCTCGAGCCGCGACTGCAAGACGACGAGCGGGCCATGCTCGCCGACCAGACGCCATGGGAGCTACGCCGCAGCCTGTTGAAGCGTTACGGCGTGCAGCATGTGCTGCTTACGAAGAGGCGCTACCGCCGGGCAACCTGGTTGCAGGCCTGCACGCAGGAAAAGTGGGAGCGCGGTGGTATGGTCGTGGTGCGCATCGCGACGGAGTGACGGTTCTGGAATGGCTGCCGCCAACGCGGTGCGGCCCGGATCACGACGGAATGGGAATGTACACCCCACTGCTGTTCTGGCTCATGTTGCTGTTGCCCGGGTACGTGATCGTGCGCCTGGTGGCGCGCGACGACCTGCGCTCCGGCCTGCTCGGCACCATTGGCCTATCCTACCTGGGCAGCTTCGCCCTGCTCGCACCGGTATCGATCGCCGGCTACCTGCTGCGACTGCCATTGGCCACGCTCTCGGGCGCGTGCGTTATCACCAGCGCCGCCGCCGCCGCATACATAATCTACCGACGCTGGTGGGGTGAGATCGGCCGGCTTGTTCTTGCCGCGCTGAGCATCGAGCTGCTGATTGTCGGCATCGACCTGCTCACGGGCGCGCGCATGGGCAGTCATTTGGGTGGTGACGCGGTCATCCACGTGGGTCGCATTCGCTTCCTGCTCGACAACGGGTTCTCGAACTGCGACCCCTGCTACAACTTTGACGTGCCGTTTCCCTTCTACCACACCAATCTTCTCCACGCGGTGCTAGCCAGTTGCGCGCAGCTCACCGGTTCCGAGGCCGTGACGGTTTGGGTCGTGTCGCTGGTCTGGGCGAAGCTGGTCGTCGCCGCCGGATGTTATTACGTGGGCTGGTGTGTCTTTGGCCGGATCTGGCCGGCATGGGTCGTCGCCCTGCTCGCGATTGGCCAGCGGGCGCCCGTGACGTTCATGCTCTATCCCAATACGATCGCGATGTATTGGCTGGTCGCGATGATGCTCGGCTTTGCGGTGCAGGCCGGCCAGGCGCGGCGTGGTTGGCCGGCCGCGCTGAAGCTTGGCGCCGGCTCGTTCGTCCTCGGACAGATCCACGGGCTCTACGCGATATTCGCCGGGCTGGCGACAGCGCCCGCTCTGTGCTTACTGTTGGTGCTGCGCTTGGTACGTGACAGGGCACAGTCGCTTGCGGTGCTGGCCTGTCTGGCGGCGCTCTGGACCGGCGCACCGTTTGTCATTGCCTCCAAGGTCCTGACGCGGACGGGTGTGAGCCAAACACCGGTTGCGGACGACGACGGCCCGCCCGCCTTGGGCCTCAAGGCCTATCACTTTCGGCGGCTCGATGATGGCTCGGTGGTGGTGAAAGGACGATTCACCTGGCAGCTTTGGCTGGCGCTGGGCGCTACGGTCGTAGCCCTCGCGACGCGGCGTCGCAAAGAGGTGCTCATCATCGCCAGCGCTATGGCGGTGGTGCTGGTCGTGTTTCACGTTCCCCCGATCTGCACGGCATTCGTGGGCGCGCTGGGGCAAGGCTGGATGCTCCTGCGCCTAGGCGGGGTTAGGTGGCTTGCCTGGGCCGTCCTGGTACTGGGTACCGCCGCCTACATAATCGAGTTGCTGTTTGACCGTTGGCAGAGCCGCACGACCCGGCACAACCCGACCGCGCGGAACGAGCCGATTGCCGGCTGCGCCGGGAATCCGCCCCCACGCTGACGCCCGCCGGGTTACCGCGTCTGGAAGCTCCAAAGTGGGCCGGCCGCGGCTGCCTCGCCGGCGAATACAGAGACATACCATTCGTAGCGCGCGTCGGCCTCCAGTCCGGTCCAGATAACACGCGCTTGCTCGTCCTCGGGCTCCAGTGTGACCCGGCCGAGCTCCTCGAACGGCCCGTCGCCGCTCATCACGTACGGCAGCGTGAAGTCGTGGCGGCAGTCGGTCAGGAACTCATCGCGCGTCGGCGAATAGGTACGAACGACGATCCGGTTTTCCGCCGGTGAGAATACGAGCAGCCGCAACCAGCCGTCGCCGCCGTTCGGTTGGCACTGAAAGTCGGCCAGCAGCGAGTTGACCGTGTTTCCGTTGAAAGTGTCGCTCCGGTAGCCGGCCTCGCAGAAATGACCTCCTAGCATCAGAAACAGGTTGGGGTTGTGCTTGAGCGCCTCGTAGGTGGCGAGTCCCTGCTCGGAGAACTGGTTGCCCAGCAGGTGGTTGATCATGGTGAAGTGCGTCACGACGATAGCGCGACGGTCCGGGTGCTGCCTGAGCACGTCGCTGGCCCAGTTCAGCACCTCGTGGTTCGCGGCGGGATCGTACTCGAGGAAGATCGCGAGGAAGTCCAGTCCGCTCGCGGAGAACAGGATGTAGTGGTTGTCGTTGTCGTCGCCGAAGTGACCCCCATACCAGGGCCTGACGCCCGTGTAGCTGCTTACGGGGAAGTAGCGGTTGAAGTTTTCGGTGCCGGTCGGGTCGCCGTGCGGCGCCTGGTCGTGATTGCCCACGGACATCCCGTAGGGCAGTTCGGGCACGGTATCGAGAATGCCCAGCGCCGCTTCGGCAGCTTCCCACTGATCGGTCACGCCGGCGTTATCGACGATATCCCCCAGGTGAAACACGGCGGCGATGTTGAGGGCCTCGCGCTGCTCCACGATCCACCGGGTCTGGGCCGCGAATATGTCGGGGAACCGCTCGGCGTAGTGCTGCGTATCGGGCAGCAGCACGATGGTGAAGTCCTCCCCCGGCGGTTCGAAGGGGCGGCCGTAAAACGCGACCTCGCGCGGCGTGGCGCCCGGATCGGGGACATGGACTGCCAACTCGACGTCGTCCGCGGTCACGGTTCCGCCGTCGGCAGGCGCCAACGGCTGCGGTTCGGCCGGCGGTGCCAGCGGGCAGCCGGCCGGAACCGACAGAAGCAGACCGATCATCGCTGCGGGCAATAGCTTGCGCATGCGGATAGACCTCCAGGCACCGCGAGCAAAGCGGCGCGGCTGCTGTTCGGCGGGATTCTCCGGCAGTAGCGCCGGGGCTGTCAATCGGCTGGCGAGCTAGCTGAGGCCCCCGACCTGGCCGGTGACGAAGCCATCCGGCTCACACGGTTGCCAGCGTCCACGACAGGTAGCCGACGTACAACGCGATAAGCACCGTGCCTTCACGCCGCGAGATGTGCCGGCCCGTGCGCAGGATCGGCAACAGCAGCACGGCCGCCACCAGCATCACCGGGACGTCACGCGACAGTATGGTCCAATTGACCGTCATGGCCCCCGCCGGGTGGGCGGCGGTGGCGATGCCGATGACCGCCAGCACGTTGAAGATGTTGCTCCCGACCACGTTGCCGACCGCGATGTCCGGCTGCCCCCGTCGAGCGGCGATCACGCAGGTCGCCACCTCCGGCAAACTCGTGCCGATGGCGAAGATCGTCAGACCGATGATGCGTTCGCTGATGCCCACGCTTCTGGCGATGCCGGCGCCGCCCTCCACCATCAGGTCCGCGCCGAAAACCAGACCCGCCAGTCCCACCAGCACCAGCACGAGGTTGACCGCCGATGAGCGCGCCGGGCCGATGCTCTGCTCGTACTCGGCTTCGACGACCTGGGGCTGACGGCGGGCCCCGTAGTAGGTCAGGACCAGATAACCCATCAGGGTGGCAATGAATAAGATTCCCTCCCAGCGGCCGATTCGACCGTGGCTGCCGCCGGCCAGGAGTTGCACGTCGTCCACCGCGAAAAACGCGAACAACGCCAGCACCAGGATCATGAACGGGGCGTCGGTCCGGATGACGCTGCGGGACACCTTCAGCGGACGGGTCACCGCGGCCAGCCCCAGCACGACTAACGTGTTGAGGATGCAACTGCCGACCACGTTGGCGATCGCCAGGTCGTCGTGCTGTTGGATGCCGGCCGAGATTGAGACCGCGATCTCCGGTGCGGAGGTCCCGAACGCGACGATCGTCAGGCCCACCACGAGCGCGGAAACGCCCAGGCTGCGGGCCAGGCGTGAGGCCCCGCGCACCAGACACTCACCCCCAACGCTCAGGACCACCAGGCCGCCGACCAGCTCCAAGATGAATAGCGCCATCGTATCCTGCCGCAACGCGCCTGCCAGCGCGGCTGGACTCCGCGGGCGCGCCACTCGCCTGAGCATCGGGGCGGGATTGGCCCGCAGCAAGCGTCGCGCGTGAATTCGCCCTGCTGCCGGTACCGATAATACCCCTGATGTGCATAATGGCGACCTCGACAAACGCGTTTTCCCGTTCTCGTGGAACGATGAGGTGCTGAAGGGGTGTTGTCGCTCCTGGCCCTACAATCCGGGATCGCATCTGCCGGCCCGCCGAGCTTGTTCTGGGTCTGGCCGTTCCTGGCCATCCTGCTGTCCATCGCCATCTTCCCGCTTTTGCACCGGACGCACGAATGGTGGGAGCGCAACCGCAACAAGCTGCTCGTCTCGCTGATTTTGGCCGCCGCCACGCTGTGTTACTACGCCTGCCGCGGCTACGGCGTAGAGGTGCACGGGGAGGAGGCCGAACCGGCGGCGGCCGTCCAGGGGGCCGCCCCGGTTGAGCACATTTCGTCCGGCCCAGCCCACGGCGACGCGCACGCCCAGAAGCACTACAGCCGACCCGGCTCGCAAACGGTCTTGGCCGTCCTCGAACACGCCGTCCTGAAGGAGTATGTCCCGTTCATGGTCCTGCTCTTCAGCCTGTTCGTGATTGCCGGCGGGATCGTCGTCCGCGGCGACATCCGCGCCACGCCGCTGGCGAACATGACCATCATCGGCATCGGCGGGTTGTTGGCCAGCTTCATCGGCACCACCGGCGCGTCGATGCTGCTGATCCGCCTGCTGCTCAAGACCAACGCCGAACGAAAGCACGTCGTCCACACGGTCATCTTCTTCATCTTCATCGTGAGCAACATCGGCGGGACGCTGCTGCCCATCGGCGACCCGCCGTTGTTTTTGGGCTACCTGCGCGGCGTGGAGTTCTTCTGGACGCTCACGCTCTGGAAGCAGTGGGCGTTCATGCTGGTGATCCTGCTGGCGGTCTATTACGCCTGGGATACGTGGGCGTTCAAGCGCGAGAAGCCGGCGGACGTTCTGTTCGACCGCGTGCACATCCAGCCCATACGCGTCGCCGGACTAATCAACTTCCTGTGGTTGCTGGGCGTGGTGGTGGCGGTGGCGACGCTCGACCCGGCCAAGCCGTTCCCGGGCACCGACTGGCACGCGAAGGAGTACATGCGCGAGAGCGTGCAACTGGCGATGGTTGTTCTTTCACTGCTGACGACCCGCAAGGTCCTGCGCGTCGAGAACAAGTTCAACTACATCGCCATCGGCGAGGTGGCCTGCCTGTTCATCGGCATCTTCATCACCATGCAGGTGCCGATCGAGATTCTGCACGCCGCCGGGCCGAAGATGGCGGCTAGCGGCTTCACCCACCCCGGGCAGTTCTTCTGGGCCGCCGGCGTGCTCAGCAGCTTCCTCGATAACGCCCCGACCTACGTGGTCTTCTTCGAGACTGCCGGCTCGTTGCCCGTGCCCGAAACCGGCGTCCTCACGTTACTGGGCGGCGGACAGTTGAGCGCGGCGTTGCTCACTGCGATCAGTTGCGGCGCCGTGTTCATGGGGGCCAACAGCTACATCGGCAACGGCCCCAACTTCATGGTCAAGACCATCGCCGAACAGTCCGGCATCAAGATGCCCAGCTTCTTCGGCTACATGTTCTTCTCGCTGCTGATCCTGGGCCCGCTCTTCGTCATCCTGACGCTGGTCTTCTTCCGCGGCTAGTCCCAAAACAAGCGAGCTTTGAAAGCCTTTTGGCCGCATTTGGGCGGTCGGCGCGGGGCCGAAGCGACGCCCGGCCGACCCGGGCGGGGTCGAGCAGCGTCTCGCCGGTTGTGGTTCGGTCATCCGCGATCCTCACTTTCTCTTGACTGGGGGCCCGGGTGAACCGGGACATCCGTATCCCGGCGTCGAATTGTGGTCGTCAACACCG
>Ga0307379_10014121_pt1 | contig 10313 bp, 7 predicted proteins | sample UN2MG_FD_202237 | JGI IMG/M metagenome (GOLD analysis project Ga0307379, IMG submission 202237) | Soil microbial communities from Risofladan, Vaasa, Finland - UN-2 | ecosystem: Environmental > Terrestrial > Soil > Coastal area > Acid sulfate soil | place: Finland: Risofladan, Vaasa | collected... | reverse complement strand
ATGGGAATATTTGCTAATATTTATAAAAGTAGGCCAGCGGGGGGAATATCTACTTTTAATAATTCTAGATCATATAAAACAAAAGGTTTGTGGGAATTGGCAATAAATCAGAGTTCGTCTAAAAAAATGCATAGAGAAGATGAAGATTATTTTTACGTGCCTGTAAATAAAATAGAAGAAAGTCCATATACAGGTATAGTTATAAACTTTGAAACCAAAGGGAACGGAGATAACGATCATACATATTTGGTCAATAATATTGTTACACACAATTGCGACGGAAAAAAGTGGCACGAAGACATAGAATCAAAAAAGAAAGACATTAATAGGGATTATAAATTAGCAAATGTAGGATGGAGAATACTTAGATTTAATGAAAATGCAATAGAAGAAAGTCCAAAAGAAGTAGCCAAAGTTATCATGCAGCATGTCAGTGATGCTTCAAAAGAAAGATCTAAAAGAATGAAGAAGGCAGGGACGGACGAATTATTAGTTAAGCAAGCACAATCACTTACAAGTTTTGAAGGCGTAGAAGACAAACAAATTTTATATGATGTAACTCCAATACCTGGAGATTTAGGAACTATATATATAATAGGGTTGGATAATGAAAGCATATAATAGAGCAAACAAAACTGCTTCTCGCAAAAGAATCAGGGATAGAGGTATAAAATGGGAATATCATTATAGAGACCGTTCGATGCCTTTGAAAAAGAGGTTTGATTCTGATATCGGTCCTGGATCTTATCACAGATGGGAGGGACACGATTATACAACCAATGGAGATTATTTTATTGTAGTTGGTCCTGCTATTACAAAAAACGGTCAAAAAAGATTTTTTTCTGGCATTAAAAGGTTGCCGCCAAGACACGAAAAAGACAGAAAAATTTATGCTCCGAGTGGAAAATATTTTAATAGTATATTATCTGCTTTAAGTCATGCCAGTGATATGTGGGGCGTGCCATTTCCAAGGGGACAAACTAATTATTCTGTTAATGATTTGATCGGAATAAAAATTCCCCGTCACGTCAAAGGCTAATTTTTTTATATTAAAAAAAAGGAATTGTTATAATATAATTTGATTAATATAAGTATAAATATTCTTTTTTTATAAATAAAGGGACTCTAATATGTCACTTACTAAAACAAGCTCTGAAAAAAACAGATTTATTTTAACTATCATCTCTATAGTTGTTACTGCTGTATTAACAAGTGTATCTGTTGCATATACATTAGGGTCTTCTAGTGCTACTATAAAAAGTAATGTAAATAATAACGTAAGAAAGATAGCTCATTTAGAAGAAATGCATGAAGGAGATTGTAATCCTTCTGTTATGAGATCTAATATAAAATCCTCTTTAGAAGTTATAAAAAAGTTACAAGACAAATTAGATATTTATATAAAAGAAGAGTCCAAATTAAATCAAGAAAGATATAATCTTTTGATAGAAATGAAATTAGACATTATAGTTATTAAAGAAAAATTAATAAAAACTGATATGATTTTTGTTCCGAAATAACAGGAAAAATAATATGTCAATAGAAAAGAGAGCCAATACTTCAAATGCTTTTTGTTCTGCATTAAATAATCCCAAGAATTGGGAAGAAATAAATATATCTATTATCAAAACTGCTTCTATAAATAAATCGGAAGACATAGGCAACTTCGATTTAAAATCAGCAATAAAAGAATATCCTGAGCATTTATTTGTAAAGATTTTTGCGATTAAGGCAAACGAAGTAAATGATAATGGGGACAATTTTTCTACTGAAGAGTTAAAAAAGGCAACATCAACATTCGTTGGAGTTCCCGTTTTTTGTAATCACCAAAATGATGATATAGAAAAAGCTCGTGGTACTGTAACTCATTCTTGGTATGATAATGAAAAAGACGGGATATTTATTATAGCAAGAATTGATAAAGTGGCTTATCCTAAATTGGCACGAGGAATTGAAGAGAAAATAATAAGCGGAACTAGTATGGGAGCCTCTGTTTCTGCTAGTATTTGTTCGGTTTGTCATAACTGCGCAGCCACAGCAGCAGAATATTGCGACCATATACAAAATAGAAAAAACAAAAAATTTAGCGGAAAAATAAAATGTCAATATCATAATAGTCCTCATAAATTGGAAGATTATGAAGATAAATGTCCAATATGTGGTAGCATTAAAAATTCGGCTATGGATCTCGTCCATAAAAAAGCAGATACATTTGAACATAATTATGGTGTAAAATTTATAGAAGATAGTTTTGTAGTCAACCAGGCTTGTCACAGTTGTGTAGTTAATTCTATTTTAAATGTTCCTGAAGTACAAACTAAAGTAGCAAAATTAAAAGAATTAGTTACAAAACTAGGTGTGAATCAAAATGAATGTGATATAGAAAAAATTGCGGGACAACAGGAAATACAAGATCTGCATGAAGCCATGAATAAAATAGAAAGAGTAGCTAAATCTATGATGTCTCAAAAAGAAAAAGTGTCTATGGAATATGTATCTGATCTTGTAGAAGCTATGGCAAGTGTACAATCAATAGCAGATGAATTGGTTGATATGGGATATTTGCAAATGCCTTCTCCTAGCATTGCTGAAACGGAAGAAACTGTGCCTGAATTAGGTTCTTCTGGAAAAGTTATGCCAAACATGGGAATAGGTGGAGGAATCCCATCAACTCCAATTCAGCCAGAGCCTCCTGCCCCTGTTGGCGTTAGTTCAGAAAACTTTGGAAATCTAGGAAGTGTTACCTTACCAAAAAAATCAGATATAAATTCGAAAAAAATAAAGGAAATTAATACAGAAGTAGAGAATGGTTTGTGGAAGAAGGATTTCTTCGCCATCCGGAACAGGATGAGTATGTTGCAAAGTAACGTTTCTTTATTAGAAAAAAGTGCAAGAAATAATATCAGCAAGGAGCCTGAAAAAATGAGTGAAGAAAAAACTAAAATTACCACAGAAAAGGTAGCTAGTGTGGATAATCCTACAGATGTTATCACTGAAAAACAGATGGATAAATCTGATCCTGTTGTAGTAGGAACCGGCGAAAGATGGGGTGATGGGCCAGAAGTTATTACAGAAAAACAATTAGATAAGCCGACCCAAAATAAAAATCCTAATGAAACGACCAGTGAAAGTCCTCAGGAAAGACGTGGAACCTACGACGTGATTACAGAAAAACAAATGGCTAGTGTAGATAGTGGATATGTAACTCGTTGGAACGATTGGCCAGAAGTTATTACTGAAAAACAATGGACAGATGTTAGCAGAATGATAGGATCTAAATTAAGTGAAAGTCAAGAAAATATTATATCTGAAAAACAACTAGCAGATTTTAGGACCAACCACAGATTTACTCAACCTGTAGATGTTATTACAGAGAAACAGCTTGATAAGGATGATTTATTTTCTCGCCCAGAACATCAAAGATGGGCTTATTCTTTTGACGCGAAAAAAACCGCTTCTGCTGTTATGGCTGCAATGGCAGATACTATAGCATATTATGGAAAAACCCCTAATGAAATAATCAAAGCGGCTAAAACTATCAATAATACTGTAGAAAACAAATCTAAAGCTGCTTTTTTGATTGCTATCAATAGCCTTCCCCATAAAGACGAAGCTCGTAAATCGGAAATGGATAGAATGTTTTATTTTTCTAAATTAGCAGCTAGTGAAATTAAGGCTCCTGGAACTATTGATTCTATAATTATTGCCTTAGCAGATAATGCAAATAATATTAGTGCTGACGATTTAGTAGAAGCGATATCTGTAGTCGCATCAAACGATAAAGCATTAGAAAAGATCGAGAAAATGGCTTCTGAAAAAATGGTTAAAAATCCAGAAGACTATACTCATATTACAAAGTCTGCTCAATTAACAGATGCCATTGATGATTTAGATCGTCCAGAAGATGGTCTTTATCAGGTTAATGCCACAATAGAAGAAATAGGCGTTGATCTTAATGAAAAATCTGCTTTCTTAGCAGCGACACATAAGATCGCCCAAAAAGCTATTAATGATAATAACGTAAAAATAGTTGTTACGGCGGTTGATACTAATAAAGATAAAGGAACTGTTGTAGCAACTGCTAAAGACATCTCTAAGCTAAATGAGAAAGAACAAAAAATATATGCCCAATTCTTAAATCCAACTTTTAAAGATAATCAAACAGAAGATTTCTATTCAGATATTCTTGGTGGAGATGAAGAGTTTGTTGAAGATCCTAATGATATTCAACCTCTTCCTCCAAATGCTTTTTCAGAAGTTGATGAGGAATTAAGCAGGTCTCCAAAAGAACTTATGCCCGTTGCTTCAACCAACGCAGAAAAAAGGAATGCGATGGTAAAAGAAGCTCAGATGTTAGGAGGCGAAATGGGTGGAGGAGTTGGTGGTGGAACAACTATGCCACAACCTCCAGCAGCCGTGCCAGGTGGGGCTCCTGTACCTGGTCAACCGATAGAAAGTTTTGAGACATCTGATATGGAGACAGGGATAGACGAAAGTGTAGAAGAATCACTTGAGCCTAAACCACCTGGTTCTTTCTGCGGTGTTTGTAAATCAGATGACGTAGATGTTTTACAAGGAAAAACAAAATGTAATAATTGCGGGAGTACCTGTACTGTTAAAGTATTGGCGGAATGGGATAACTTTGCCGGAGTAACTCCAAGCGAAAAAGATACAGAAATAGAAACCGAAGAATTCGCTGAAGGCGAAGGATTCGAGCTACCTGAAGGTGAAGAAGCACCGGTCGAACCTATGCAAGCTCCTATTGCAGCAAAAACGCAAAACAGAGTTGTAAAAGTTGCGTTAATGTCCCAATTAACTCCAGAGACAATGAAAAAAGCTTCTGATCAAGGCATAAAGTTAGGAACCGTAAGTCCAATAACTGGTTCAGAAAATACATTGGATCTTGGAAAAGGAAAACATATCTGTTTGGATACCGGTAAATTATATACAGTTGCTTTTGCTGTTAACAAGAAAAACCCAAAAAATATTTATGCTCAATGGGAATGGGATTCAGGCAAAATAGATAATTGCAATGGATGCTCCAGAGCTAAAACAATATTTGTAAAAGCACTTTCGGAATATGGAATTGAAGAAGACAAGTTCGATGCTTTATCCCTTAAAGAAAAAGGCGATACAATTGTCGCTATGCACGAAAAGGGATTATTAAAAGAATCGAAAAAAGATGCCAATGCTATTTTGAAAGGCGAAAAGAAAATTGACAAACAATCTGATACAGCAATTAATATGTATAAGAAAGCAAGTGTTAGTCTTGGTAAAGATTTTCCAATTGAAAGTTGTATGGAAAAACTTGCTAGAAGATATGGTCTCCATGCTGTTGCTTTAAGCGGTCCATGTGAAGGTCAATCTCTATGCGAATGCGTATGTAATAGCCTTAAAAAGGCAGATGTATATTCTCACGGATTAGCTATAAAAGTAGCTAGTATTTGGGGAGATAAACCAGGGTCGATAGAATGTATTGAAGATTACGTTAGACTTGGATTCGATCTTAAAAAAGCTTCTACAGTTTGCCAAGGACTTAAAGATAAGTATGCTCAATTTGAAGATAGATTTTCAGAAGAGCTAGGCAATGTTATAGATGATTTAGACGAAGATGAAGATGTTGAAGTGGTAGAAGTAGAAGATTTCGACCCCTTTGATAACGAAGAAGAAGGGATAGAAGAAGTAGAATTTGGTCCAGAAACAGAGGAAATGGCAATAGAAGGTCCTGTAGAAGAAGGATTAGGCAGCACCGTAACAGTTGAATTGCCTATAGAAGTTGTTGAAAAAATAGACGAAGCTTTGGATGTTGCTTTAGGCGAGAACCCGGAAGAAGAATCTGTTTTGCCAGGAGAAGATATAGAAGTAACTGATGAGGAAATCGAAGCGGTAGAAGAAGGAGAAATAACTCCAGAAGAGGCATCAGATGTCGAAACCACAGATATTGAAGAAGTTACAGATGGTGTTGTGGAAGATACCGTGGAAGACGAGTTGTCAGAAGATGTAGAAGATTGCAAATTTATAAAAAATAAAGAAGGATTTGGAGATGGAACCGAAGAAGAAGTAGAAGATCAGAATCGTCAATTTGTGGAAGGAACCCCGGCAATGGCAAATACAGAATTAGACATGGAAAAATTAGCATCAGAACAAGCTTTAATGCGACCCGGCAATATTGGAAGAACTGGTCGAGTTAATAGCATGGATTTAGAATCAGTTATTAATTATTTGAATAAGTCTGCTGCTGATGTTAAAAGCCGTTCTGCTCAAGAAGTTGCCAAAGATACAATAGATTTTACAGGACAATCCGCAATTGGAGGAGAAGAAGAGTTTTCGGCGGATAGCCCCCAGATTCCAGATATTGGAGATAAAGCAAAAATGGGGAAAGAAGATCCCCCAAAAGCTGAAGTAGCAGATGTTTTCACCGGTCCTGCCCAAATAGGAGAAGAAGAATTAGATTCTGAAATCTCTGATGTTGCAACAGGCGGAGATAAAGGACAAGGAAAGCATGACCGAGTTGTTGCTTCCAATAATTATAGAGATAGGTTAAGTTCTTTAGCCGAAAGAGTTATTGAAGCTCAAGAAAAAAAAGTAGTTAGGAAACAAGATCAAGATGAAGAAGAAATCAAACCCTATCAAGATCATAGTTTTATAGGGAAAGAGGAAGAAAGTATTGGAGCCGTTCCTACACCGGCTGTTGCTAAGGATCAAAATGTTCCAACAGCAGGACCAGATGGTGGTTTCATCGGCAAAGAAAAAGAATCTCTTGGTCCTAAACCAACAGAAAAAGATACACCAAGTATCCCTGCTAAAGATGATAGAATCGGCGGGGAAAAAGATAATGAAAAATTGACTCCTGAACATGATAACGAAATGACAGGAAATCAAAAAGTCAATGTAGCTGCAAGTAGCAGTTCGAAATCCAAACTTCGTAATGAAGCAGCGTTTAGAGTTGCAGGTCGCATGCTTGAGAAAAGAATGATTAAAGCAAGCGAATTGTCAACTAAAGTCGCGGAATTGTCAAGATACGAAGTTGAACAGCTAAAAGATTTTGAGAAAAATATTTTTAGCGGGCAAAAAGGATTACAAACATTGTCAGATGGGGCAGAGCATCCCATGGTTATTAGCGAAAAAAGTACAGCTAAAGAAAACCAAAAGCGTGCCAAAATAGAATTAACTAGTAAGCTTGAAGGCATGTTCTCTCTTTCTGATAGAAATGCCGCCGCAGATGCGGATGATACAATTCAGTTAAGAAAAGCTTACGGAAGGTAAAAGTATAGGAGAATAAGAAATGGCTCTTATTGAGATTTATCATGTTGTTGCAGATCAGTTGCCTGTAAATGAGGATTTTACAACTGATATTATTGAAGGAATGTGTGTTGACCTACAGGGTGACGGAACTGTTGGAATCGTTGATGTTGCAGGAGCTTTGGTCTATGGTATTGCTGGCGATACACAAAGCAATACAACTGCCGGAACTCCATATACGGCTAGCCTGGTTATGGGTGCCGGAGGAACACTGAACCGTAATACTTCGAACAGAGTTTCTGACTTTTTCAATGAAACAGGAGCTTCTCATTTATTGACGATTTATACTAGTGGTGGCAAGTTCGCTACAGATCAGTGGGCTGCGGCACAGGCTAATAATCTTAACCCTGCTACGCCTGTATATTCGGATGCTGCTGGTTTGCTTACTGATGTAGCTGGAGCCGGTAATATCGTTGGTATTATCGTTTCTGGACCTGCCGCTTATCCGAGTGGAGTTCCTGGTGTAGATACTGCTGATAACAATATCTCTCTTGGAACTTATGTTGTATTCAAACTGCTTGTTTAATAAAAATTAGTCTTTGGATTTCATGCTATATGGAACTGAGACATAAATAGGAGAAAAAAAATGGCTTTTGCAAAAAATTCACTTACCGACCAAGAAAAGGAAGAAGTTATTGCCCAGGCAATGGAAACCGATGAAGGTCGAATTGCTTTGGCTCAAGCGATCTAACTGTCGCCCCTATCAATAGTTAGATAGGGTTAAAAAAGAATGCTATATGCAGGAACATCCTGATATTTTTCTTTAACTAATAAGGTAAAATAAAAGAAAAAAAAGGACAACCCGCAGGAAACTGAACAGATGAATATATTAAGTATAAAATGGTTTGCAGGTTTTTTTGATGTAAAAGGTTTAGTTTGTTTTCATAATAAACCTAGTATAGAAATAGTAAATATTGGAGCTAGAACTTCTTTTCGAATTAAAGAAATATTATCTGATATTGGGATAGAAGTAGGACGGCATAAAAGAGAAAAACCTTCTAAAAGTAGTAAAAAACCCAGATGGGATATCTTCTTGAAAGATGAAAAACAAATTCTTTTATTTCTGAAATTTATAAAACCGTATGTTATTAGTAAAAAATTTCAGTTAGATTTAATAGAAGAATGGTACTCTACAAAAGAAGATATAACAAAAAAAATAAAATTTGCTAATAATCTTAGAAATAAAATTATTTCAAATGTTGATGAGGCAACAAAAAAGCTTAAAACAAATAATTTAGAAGAGTTTTTAGATATACCTCTCCTCAACGATGATGATAGTTATATAGTTACTAATAGTTTCAGTGATCTATATTATTTCGCTGGCTTAATAGATGGAAATGGGTTTATTAGATTAAACCATAGAAGCGAAAAGAAAAAAGATGGGAAGTATATTCCGCAAGTTAATTTTAGTAATACTAATAAAGAAACCATAAAAACTTATTGCTCTATTTGTAAAAACAATTCTATAGCATATCATATTTATTTTAGAAAAAATGTTACAATAGCTGAGAAAAAAAGATGGGATATAGATATAGTAGGAATAAAAAGAAATAAAACTATGCTAGAAAAAGTTGTAGATAAATTAGAGATCAAAAAAGAACAAGCCAACCTTTTACTTCAATACTGTAAACACAGATTGTTAAATCCTGAATCTATTGATGATATAGGATTCGAATGTAAAAAAGTATTGGAAGGAATGAAAAAAGGTATTTATACTTAATCTAGGTCAGAATCCTCAACGACTATATGCATTTGCTCCTATAAAGGAGTGTGAGATAGTCTGAACTGTATGGTAACATGCAGAGGCAAGCAGAAATGACTTGCCCATTAGCGAAAGCTAATAGTAACAAAATTGTGGTTGAGCCGATTCGTAGGGCTTTGGAATATCAAGCCGTTGGACGTAAGCTGCTTATGGTGGATTGACCTAAAAAACTTGTCCACCTAGAATCGTAAGATTCTACAAAAAAACTAAGCTCATATCGGGGAACCCTAAATTCTTTACAGAATAAGGCAATCCCGAGGGAAGTTTAAAGAAAGTTCTTAAAGGTTTTAAAATGAGTAAAAAAATAGAAATAACAAAAGATGAATTAGTTAAATTATATGTAGAACAAGACAAAACTACATATGATATTGCAACTTTATACGGTTGTGGAAGAAAAATCATTTCTAATTTTTTAAAAAAGTATAGAATTGAGATAAAAAGACATAAAAGGAAGTATTCTTTTTATTATGAACAAAAGCTCAATCAAGAACAAAAAGAATTAATAACTGGTTCTTTATTGGGAGATGGATGTGTTTGTAAGCATCATGATGGAATCAATGAATGCAGATTTATTGAATCTCACTCTATAGCACAATTAGATTATTTGCTTTGGAAAAAATCGATATTAGAAAATTTTATATCTAATAATATAAGATTTATTGATAATTCCAAAAACAAATCTTATGGCAATGGGATAACTTGCGTTTTTGAAACTGTATTACATAAAGATTTTAGCTATTTCTACAAAATGTTTTACAGCGAAGGACAAAAACATGTTCCGGCCAATATCAAATTGTCGCCTTTAAGTTTATCTATATGGTTTTTTGACGATGGATCAGTATCAAAAAATGGGAAGTATTCTTACTTTGCTACTTTTCATACTGAAAGTTTTGATAAAAAAGATATTGCTATTTTAAGAAAGTCTTTGAAAAGAGATTTTAACATTGATAGTTTTATTATTAATGTCAAAAATAAATATCGAGTTATAAGAATGAACAATAAAAATTATCATAAACTATGCGACATCATCAAAGAATATAATATACCATGTATGGATTATAAAATTAAATTTTCTAATAACCCCGTAGAGACTTGCTCAATTTTGAGCAGAGTGTCAGAACTGGAATGTTTTGATGCTAATACGCTTAGCTCTTCTTCTCATAAGAAGATGATGGTATAGTCCGTAGCTCTCGAAAGAGATGACTATTTATGGAGTTACCCCAAGGCGCGTTAGCAAGATATGAAAGAG
>Ga0307379_10014120_pt1 | contig 10313 bp, 10 predicted proteins | sample UN2MG_FD_202237 | JGI IMG/M metagenome (GOLD analysis project Ga0307379, IMG submission 202237) | Soil microbial communities from Risofladan, Vaasa, Finland - UN-2 | ecosystem: Environmental > Terrestrial > Soil > Coastal area > Acid sulfate soil | place: Finland: Risofladan, Vaasa | collected... | reverse complement strand
GTGTGGACGGGGATACGATCTACACGTTTGACCTAACGCCGGTGGCGGACGGTCTCGTGACGGCGGACATCCCGGGCGGCGTGGCCACTTCTGTCGCTGGCAGCCTACTCAATAACGCGGCGCCGCAGTTCAGCCGGACCTATGACGGGACGGGCCCGACGGTGGCGATGAGCTCCGACGCTTCGGGTCTGACGTACACGAGCCCGATCCCGGTGATGGTGACGTTTAGCGAGCCGGCGATCGGCTTCTCGGATACGGACATTGTCGCGGGCAACGGTACTGTAGGCAACTTTGTGGATGTGGGCGTCGGCGTTTACACCTTTGACTTGACGCCGTTGGCCGACGGCCTTGTGACGGCAGACATCGCGGCGGGCGTTGCGACGGACGCCGTGGGCAATCCCAACGACGTGGCGCCACAGTTCAACCGGACCTATGATGGGACGTCCCCAACGGTGGCGATGACGTCGGACGCGCCAGACCTGACGAATGGCGTGATTCCGGTCACGGCGAAGTTCAGCCTACCGGTCAACGGCTTCACGGCCACGGATATTATCGCGGCCAACGGCACCGTAGACAACTTTGTTGGTGTGGACGGCGATACGGTCTACACGTTTGACTTGACCCCCTCGGCGGACGGTCTTGTGACGGCGAATATCGCGGCCGGCGTGGCCACCTCCGCCAACCTCACCTTCGCCCTCACCCTCACCTCCGCCTTAGCCAGTTCCACGGCGCGATTCGCGAGCAGGTTGCGATGAATGAACCCCAGCCGCCGACCTTCTAATCCGTAGCCTATCCAGCGAAACTCAAAGACTTCCTGGATAAGTAGACAGACTTCCTGGTGGAGCTAATAACCTTGCTGGATTAGTAAATAGACTTGCTAGATATGCTAAAAACCTTTAAGGCGTAGTATATAGACTTGCTGGAAGAGTAGATGGTCTTGCTGGAATAATGTATAAGCTTCCAGGAATGGTGAATAATATTCCAGGAATAGTCGATAATCTTCCAGGCTGTGCTTGAATACCTCATTATGTCTTGCATTATAATGCGCTTTACGCCAAGAATTACCGGCTATAACATATTAAAATCGTTAGACTTGTATGAAATCGGCGCGAAAATGCCGGAAATAATGGCTTACCGGCCCCGTTTCATCGGCGATTCGAGTTCTCTTGCTTTTTGCGCTGGCATTTCGCATATTATCGAGGCATCGGGACGGGTCTGTTTGCGTTTCCTGTGCCCTATAGCGCAACATAAGGTCGCGCACCTAAATAAAGTTCGCACAGCCCCGCTCGCGTCATTCCCGCGAAAGCGGGAATCCACCTTTGCGCGTGGCTTATCAGCCCGGACTTCTGGATTCCCGCTTTCGCGGGAATGACGCGAGCGGAAAAACGCTGTGGACTGGTTATCTTGAACCCACTCGTTGATGACAAAGTTGGAAAGTTAATTTTGATCAAAGTCCTAAGAGACACTGGAGGATGACGTCATGGCTAAACGAATCTCACTCAAACCCGACGAACTGGCCAAGCAGTGCGGCTTCGCGGCCGTCGCGATCGGCGCCGAACCCAACTGGCCGCTCCCGCCTGCGGCCCCCCCCGCAATGATCCTCAACACCTGCGCCCAGAATCTCTCGACGCAACTGTCCGCCATTAACGTGCTCGAATCCCAGTTGCGCGCCGCACGCCAGGCGATTAAACCGTTCATCGAGGAGGCCCGCGACGAAATGGCCAAGGTGGATCTGATGACCGATCTGCTCTATGGCCGCGAGAGCGCGAAAAAGATCAGCTTCGGTCTCACGCCCAAGAAATTCAACACCACCCCGATTGGCGAACCCGCGCAAGTCGTCATCCGCGCCACCGCCGACGGCACGAACCCCGCCTCCATCTGGGTGGATTGGGAAAGCATCGAGGGCACGGTCTACGAAGTCCAGTGGTTCACGGATGCGGACCTCAAGCAAATGGCCGGCAGCGCCACGGTCACCAGCAGCGAAATGGAAGTCCAAGACCTCGAACGCGGCAAACAGTACCACTTCCGCGTCCGCGCCGTCCGCGGCGGCCATACCGGCCCCTGGTCCGATCAGGCCACACGCATGGCGAACATCTGAGCGCCTACCGCGCCACGCATTTGTTGACTTGTTACCATCGGTACAGGTAGGGTGCGGCTTGCCGCACCAGTATTCAATTTTCGGTGCGGCAAGCCGCACCCTACGAACTACCATGTCGCCTCGTTCGCACGCTCAGTGTGGAAATGAGGAAAAAAGGATGGCGAGAGGTGGAATCGAAGCGGATTGTCGTGCTGGCAAACTCTATCAAGAAGGGCGGATGGTGTGTGGCCGGGCGAGAAATCGGGCATGACGAGGTGTGTACTGACAATTGGCTGCGTCCGATTAGCTCAGATCCAGAAGGCACGCTCAAACCAAAACACATGGTGGTCAATACGGGAAGACCTCTTAAGGTCCTCGACATTGTGGACGTTCCTTTGACCTGCAATGTGAATGACGCTTGCCATCCAGAGGACTGGACCCTTGATCGCCAAGAATGGCAGCATGTCGGCGTGTTCGACCGCAAGAGACTACCTGAGCTTGAAGAGGCGCCGCGCGACCTTTGGTTGGAGGATCGCCCAGACAGGGTGCCGTGCATTCCGCCACGGTGTCGGAAGCGTCGGCAATCTCTCTATTTGATCCGGCCGAAGGATCTCCATATTCGATGGTCGAGAGAATACAAAAAACACAAGGGCTATATCGGATATCGGCGACGGGCCGTGTTCAGCTATGGAGGCGTGGAATACGATCTCGGCCTTACCGATCCGGTCATAACGGATAAATACTGCCGAACATTTCCGAATGTCGATGAACCACCAAATGAGCTTCGATTGCCCTTCGGAGATGAATGCCTTTTATGCGTCAGCTTCACGCCGAAGTTGAATGGCTATCACTACAAAGTGATTGCAGGCGTGCTGCAATTGCAACGAAAATTTAGCCTCATTCCCAGGTTCCTCCGTAGGAATGCATAGCAGTCCGCACATCCTACGCAAACGCCGTCTCTGCGTCATTCATTCATAGGCTCTCAGACCGCCTGACTTTCATTCTGACTCCTGACTCCTGACTCCTGTCTCCTACCGCCGGGTTCCGCTTGCATTTCTGTTTCGCAGTATTCACAATACATCCGAGAGGACTGATGTACTGGTCTTCCCGGTTGTTGATTGCTGAAACGTAACACAATGGAGGATGTAGCAATGGCAGAACGAATCTCACGTAAACCCGACGAACTGGCCCAGCAATGTGATCGTGCGCATAACGCGATCGGCGGCGAACCCGCTTGGCCAGCACCGCCCGCGGCACCCATCGCGATGACGCTGCTCACGCGCTCGCAGAATCTTACCACGCAACTCTCCGTGATCAACTCATTCGAGTCCCAGTTGCGCGCCGCGCGCCAGGCCATGAAACCCTTCATCGAAGACGCACGCGAGGACATGCTCAAGGTGGACCAGGCCACCGATCTCCTTTACGGCGAAGACAGCGCCAAGAAGATCCAATTCGGCCTCGACCCCAAGAAACCCGCAGGCGGCGCCACCACTGGCGCGGGCGGCGGAATCGAGCAAGTCATCATCCGCGCCACCAAAGACGGCACACACCCCGCCTCCATCTGGGTCGACTGGGAGGCCGTCGAAGGCGCCGCATACGAAATCCAATGGTTCACCGACGCCCCCCTAACCCAAATGATCGGCAGCGCCACCGTAACCGCAAGCGAACTCGAAGTCCAAGGCCTCCAACAAGGCCAACAATACTGGTTCCGAGTCCGAGCCGTAAGAGCCAGCAACGCCGGACCCTGGTCCGACCAAGCAACACGCGTCGCAAACATCTAAGCGCTACGCTACACCGCTCTGGTTCCCACGGGGCCGTGGGAACCAGGAAATCTCACAACGAAAGTAATGAGAAGGAGATCGATATGTTAGATGATGTGCAAATGAGCATGATTTTTCCTGATGGAGGTTTGACGCCACAAGAGGAGAAGGTACTGAACGATCTTGTGAATGATACAGGCGTGGAGACTGAGGATGCTGTAAAGTCGTTAGTAGATTACGGCAATAATCCTCGCCTCTATTGGAGGGGTGAACCTGGTGCTAATGGCAAAGTTGTAAAGCTTCTGCTGGGCTCGCAACGGGAAGTTGTGTTTGAATGGTCAGCGAATGAAGTTGTGAACTTCTCTCGTAACGACTACATTTCACGTTTCAATGAAGGTGTTAGCCGGTTCCTTCAGATGAAAGAGAAATGACAATTACCTCATTCCCACGCAGAGAGTTGGAACTACTTGAACGGAATCTAGTATGGAAATGCTCTTTGAATTGCAATGTCCCAACTGTGGGCACGGCCTGAGGATTCCCGTCAAGTACTTGGGGAAACGTGGACAGTGTGTCAAGTGTCACGGCGCTGTTGACACAAGCGTCAATATGCGACTGAAGGGCGGCGGGACATTACTTCACAATGCGGTGCAGAAGGGCGATCCGAATCTTGTAGAATTTCTTTTGAGCGCAGGTGCCGACCCGAATGCTAGGGATGACGCAGGAATAACACCTCTCGACGCTGCAAAGACCTTTGGCCAAGACAACATTGCGTCAATACTCTTGGAGAAGGGCGCAAATGAACCACCGCCGCTACCGGGAATTCTTGATCGTATCGCCAAGATTATCAAGAAGACAGGCGCATCCCAACCCGCAGTACCAGTGACAACAAGGCACCCATCCGTAGGCGGTTTGATCGGTTATTACAAACTTAATGAATGGTGGATAACTGCGTTCACCGAAGCTGAACGTAATCTGGTGTCCCAGCGTTTCAGTCCCCTTGGTGACCGTCCCGGATCACTGACTGAAGGGCACATCGATTTTAACAGCCAGACGGCTGTGGCTTTTCTTACACTACTTGCCGGATGGTTCAATTCTAATTCAGAGAGATATCTGGCGAATCGTATGCTAGAGAAAGCGCAGCAACTTGCGAACTCTGGAAAAGGAAGGGACATCATGGATTTGCATCTTTTGTATATGGCGGAAATCCAGACGAACTATAAGGACCGAGACAAACGTCCGGATGCCCTTCAGGCCGCAATCAACGCCTGCTATGCTCAGATCGAGATCTCGGAAAAGGTGCGTTGTGAACTCCTACGCGCTTGGGGTCCTCCCATGCCCACACATGTAGGTTTCAAACAGCTTTGTATCATCCGCGAAAAGCAAGGCGAGTACGCTGAGGTCATTGAACTCTGTGAAAGGGCAAAGAAAGAAGGCTGGGGGGGAGATTGGGACAAACGTATACTTCGATGTAGGAAGAAGCTGTCGAAGCAGAAGCCGACGTAATGTAGAAAGGACACAGACATGTCAAAAGATGCGAAAATCAGTACGCAGGAAAGAAAGGAAGATCTCTTGAAACCCAATGGGTGTGAGCAACATGAGACCCATGAAGTGTCTAGGTTCGACAACTTTGTCGGTTTTGTGACAACCAGAGGTAGACATACCCTCTTCAGAGGACAAATGAGCGAATGGCCTCTGATACCGTCTGTGGGACGAGATCAGCACCGATCTCGTTTTCGCGAGAACGACCGAGAGCGTGAGACCCTGGAGGAATTCAAGCGTGAATCTGTACCCTATCTTGATTACCAGCCTGTAAACGATTGGCAGTGGTTTGCATTAGCCCAGCACAACGGAATGCCGACGAGACTTCTCGACTGGACGACGAATCCTTTGGTTGCCTTGTGGTTCGCTGTCAAAGATACGCCGAAAGATCGTTCTCCCGGAATTGTGTGGATGCTCTGGTACAAGGAAATGGAGCCCATATATGAGACAAAGGACGACGAAGTGTCCCCGTTGGATATGAATTCGGACTCTACCCGCATCTATTTTCCAGAACACATCAACCCCTCTATCCAAGCACAATCGGGCGTATTTACGGTTCACCAAAGAATGGAGAATAATACAGATGAATTCCGTTCTTTGGAGGAGGAAGAGATAGGATCAAGTTTCGTATTGAAGAAGATAACAATCCCCGCCGATGCCTTTCCGGGTATGTGTTACGGGTTGTTTCGTGTAGGAATAAGCCGGGCTTCGCTCCTTCCGGGTTTACGAGGAATTGCGGAGAGGATACGATATGACAACGTATTCCGAGAAGATGAGAAGATACCTGGACATCAGCAATGAAGTTTTGTAGGCTGAGTGAAGCGAAGGCGGAACCCACCGCCAAGGAGAGACCCAATGCCACTTTATGAAATGACTTCCGATGCGTTCCGGCCCATCACCCCAACATCGTTTACCGAGCAGAAGGTCCGGGAGCGTGCGGATCTCCAACGCCTGCTTCGTGTGCAGATCGATGTGCTGGGTGATGACCTGTATGTGCTGTCCGAAGAGTTTGGGGATTGGGAGGACAGCCGTCGTCGGATAGACCTGCTGGCGATCGACCAGGAGGCGAATCTGGTTGTGATTGAATTGAAACGGACTAACGACGGCGGCCATATGGAGCTTCAGGCGGTGCGTTATGCGAGCATGGTGTCCGCGATGACCTTTGAGCGTGCGGCCCAGATCCACGGGGCGTTTCTGACGCAAATGGGCGAACCCAGTGAGGACGCGAAGGATCGGATACTGTCTTTCCTGAACTGGGAAGAACCGGATGAAGAGAACTTCGCGCCGGATGTGCGAATCATTCTGGTGTCTGAGGATTTTGGGAAGGAACTGACGACCGCCGTGTTGTGGCTCCGTGACCGCGACATCGACATCCGGTGCGTTCGCCTGCGCCCCTATCAGGATGGCGAAACCCGCTTGGTCGATGTTCAGCAAATCATCCCCTTGCCGGAAGCCCATGACTATCAAGTGCAACTCCGGGAGAAGGAACAAGTCGGACGCAAGAAGCGGGCAGAACGTTACGACGTGCGCCTGAAATTCTGGACAGGATTGGTGGCCTTGGCGCGCACCCGCCAGACGCGCCACGCCAATATCAAACCAGGGTCCCATAACTGGCTGGGGGCAAGCTCAGGCATTCGCGGCCTCGGCTTACAATACAGCCTCGTTCAGGAATGCGGCATCGTGGAACTCTACATTGATCGCGGCGAGGCCGAGGAGAATAAGCGCATTTTCGATAAGCTTCATGCTCGCCAAGAGGAGATCGAAAAGACGTTCGGCGGCACGCTGTCATGGGAACGCCTCGACACCAAGAGGGCCTGCCGAATCAAGCACGTGATCGAACGCGGCGGCTACCGTAGTCCCGAACAAGACTGGCCCGCGATTCAAACGGAGATGGTTGAAACAATGATCAGGCTGGAGACCGCGCTTCAACCCGCCTTGGATTCACTCGGGATGTAGTAAATCGAATGCTGGTGCGGTAAACCGCACCCTACCTCTGAAAAGCAGTGAAGGAGTGTCCGCCGCGCAAGTGCATAATATAAAAGCTCTTGCGCCTATCTTAGTGCCATTCGTGGCGGTCCCCTATTTGCGACGAGGTTTGTGGTATTGAGCTTTTGGTTCAGGTGTAAGGAGAGTTATAATGTTTAGAGTGATAATAGAGGACGATGTACCCGTGAAGTATGAGGACGAGCATGGACGTATATGTGGGAATCGTCATGGCGAATGGGTTTTGTGCCCAAGCGGGACAATCGAGTCTCATTCACGTTTTCATCCTTATGGAGAGATACTTGAGCAGAAAGAAAGGCCTGTGGCAATAGACGAGGAGGTGACATGAAACCAAAAACAGCAGAAGAAGAACGTCTGTCGTGGACTGATGAAAGCCAGGTTACCATCACCCCGCCACCACCAAAGAAACCAAAGGCTGTCGAGAGGTTCAATGCGCAAGAATTCAATGCTTTGTGTGCACGTGCAGCGATGCTTTCGCCGGAAGCTTCGAAAAGAGGTGGCTGGCGCAAGTCTCCCGTCGATCCGGGAAGGTTGATACCCTGGTTTCCGGGGCTACGTCTCAAAGAGGGGTTCGTTCTGAGAGCGTATCAGAATAGCGGCGGTATTGGATCATCCGGACTCGTTTTCGCGATGCCTGAAAAGGCGTCGTTTCCGGAACCGAGCAAGTGCATAGTCAACGATGCCGGATGGCTTAAGGGACCGCGCCCCCCGGAGGCATTGGCAGACTTCATGTCAGCTATTGAAGGTAACGGCTCAGCCGGGTCGTACTTGGCAGCGAGTTTGTTGGCGCGTGAGTTATGCGAGTTTGGCGGAACATGGCACGGGCTGGAGTGGCGCACACACAGAATCATTGATGCGTCTCCGCTGAGAAAGGTCGACGAGAGGGATAGCTCTGATGACGAGTGTCATTTCGACATGGAAACGTGTCAATGGCTTGAGAAAGAGCCAGTTCAGTGGTGGCCCCGCGTTCAGAAATACCGGAGCGGTCCGGTTACAGTCACGTTCTTCACCGTGAGTGCATTGGGCTGCTGCGGTATCTATCGGCATCGTGACCGATTCATGATGGGGTATTGCCGCGAATCGTGTAAAGATACCCTGATTGCTCACGGTCCGGGTGGATACGTATTCTGACATACGTATTTGAACGTCTGCCAGCGCGTAGGTTGGGTGGAGCGAATGCGGAACCCACCACTTTGGCGTGATGGTTTATTTGGGATTGGTGGGTTCCGCGTTCGCTTTACCCACCCGAACTGTTTGCTTTTCTCTTTTGGATTCATCAATATTGTCTCGGCATTGGGGATGGCCCGTTTGCATTCCCGGTGGCCTATTCTGCAACCCAACACAATGGCGGATGAAGTTATGGCTGAACGAATCTCGCGTAAACCGGATGAACTGGCCGAGCAGTGCGCCCGCGTGGCCGTCGCCATCGAGACGGAACCGAACTGGCCGCCCGCGCCTTTGGCCCCGACCGCAATGGACTTCAACGGCCACGCCGAGAATCTTTTGCGCCAACTGTCCGTCATCGGGAAACTCGAGAGCCAGTTGCATGACGCGCGCCAGGCAATCAAACCTTTGATAAGGAACGCCCGCGCGGACATGACGAAGGCCGACCAGGCCACCAGTATGCTCTACGGCCCCGAGGGCGCGCAGAAGATGGACTTCGGCATCGCGCCCAAGAAGACCCGCCCACACACCATAAAACCGAAACAGGTCGTTATCAGCTCCATCATCGGCGGCGCGCATCGGGATTCCATCTTGCTGTATTGGGCCAAGGTGGGCACAGCGGTCTACGAGGTCCAGTGGTTCACGGGTGCGGACCTGAAGCAAATGGCTGGCAGCGCCACCGTCACGGCCAGCGAACTCGATGTCCAAGGTCTCGAACGCGGCAAACAATACTGGTTCCGCGTCCGCGCCGTCCGAGCCAACCAACCCGGCCTCTGGTCCGATCAGGCCACCCGCGTGGTGAACATCTGATCGCTTCCTCGTTGGCTTGTTTGTCTTCCTTGCACAGCACGCCCCAATCGCCCGAAGCGTGTCGGCGCAAATAGTCAAACGCGGTGACATTGTTCCGTTGCAGGGCATCGAGCGCACCGGGAGTGGCCACTATCTGTCGCTGGCGGCCTGCTCAATAATGCGGCGCCGCAATTCAGCCGGACCTATGACACGGTACAGCCAACGGTGGCGATGACCTCCGGTGCTCCAGACCCGACGGACACAAGGCCGATTGCGGTGACGGTGATGTTCAGCGAGGCGGTAGTCGGCTTCGCGGACACGGACATTGTCGTGGGCAACAGTACGGTCAACAACTTCGTCAATGTAAGCGGGGACGTTTACACGTTTGACTTGACGCCTTTGGCGGACGGTCTTGTGACGGCGGACATTGCGGCGGGTGTCGCGGCGGATGCCGCGGGTAACCCGAACGATGCGGCGGCGCAGTTCAGCCGGACCTACGACGGGTCGAGCCCGCCGGTGATTACGGAGTGTGCGTCTGATCCCGGGCCGCTGACGCTCGGCGTAGAGTGCGAGATTGGCCTGCCTGACCTTACCGGCAGTGTGATCTTTATCGACGATTGCGGCGACGCGACCGTCTCACAAAACCCGATTGCCGGCACACTGATCGGCGCGAATACGCTGGTGACGCTGACCGTGACCAACAGCGCCGGATCGGACAACTGCCAGGCCCTCGTGACGTTGGCGGATGCGGCGCCGGTGATTACCCTGATCGGCGCGAATCCGCTCTATGTCGAATGTCACGTCGGCGTCTATGCGGAACCCGGCGCGAACGCGCTCGATACCTGCGACGGCGACATCAGCGGCAGCGTCGTCATCGGCGGCGACGTCGTTGATCCCGATACAACCGGCGACTACATCATCACCTACGACGTCTCCGACAGCTTCGCGAACCCGGCGATCCAGGTCACCCGTACCGTCAC
>Ga0307379_10014117_pt1 | contig 10315 bp, 11 predicted proteins | sample UN2MG_FD_202237 | JGI IMG/M metagenome (GOLD analysis project Ga0307379, IMG submission 202237) | Soil microbial communities from Risofladan, Vaasa, Finland - UN-2 | ecosystem: Environmental > Terrestrial > Soil > Coastal area > Acid sulfate soil | place: Finland: Risofladan, Vaasa | collected... | reverse complement strand
GCTTTTCGTATGGGCTGTCGCCGGGCGGTCCTGACAGCCAATGGGCCTGCCGTGATCGGCGCCCCGACTCGCTGGACGGATGCGAGCGGAAGGAGAAGTCGAGATGAGCGCTGATGCACGGGATCTCTTCTCCACCGGAGACGACCGCCTCGCCATGCGCGAAGCGGATGGGTGGGTTGTGACGACGGTGAGGGACACCAGTGGCGATGTCGCACACAGGGCCAGGATTGCCCTCTCCGAGCTTCTGCCTAGTGTGAAGACTCTCGAATCTCACCTCGAGGCCCTCGGTGACGCCCAGGGCAGACCCATCGATGTGTTCTTGGGGTTCACACCGGAGGGCGATCACCTGTGCGCGGCTGTGAGCGCAGACGAGATGTCGATCATGGAGGTCTCAGCCGACGGAGTAGCCCGCCGTCTTCTCTGCGGGCCCTACCCGGCAAAGCAGGCCCACGCGATGGCGAAGGGTGTGATAGAGGCGGGCGCGCGGCGGTAGACCGCGGAGAGAAGCGTCCGCAATGGGCAACGCAAGACCGCGACATAGACGCACTGGCTTGTGCGTCTTCCAGGGGGATGAGCAGCCGAAGTAGGCCAAAATCAATCTGAGACATCCAGGATGCCAGGGACGTCGTTTCCTGCACGCCCGGCCCTTCTTATGTAGCGATGGGACACCTCTGAGCGCCGCCAGAACGCCCGGATAGGGTTTCTGGGGAGGACAGGGGCTGTGTGCCGTTGGGAGATAGGTATCGCCCTTGCCACGAACACGCTCGAGCAGTACAATCCCGCCGGACCGTCTCACTCTCAACGCAAACCTGTAGCAGGCTTCCTACAGACGTCTACCAGAGAGCAGAAGGCAGCTCGGGCTCAAGATAGCTGTTCCGGACTGACTCAGGGTGCAAGGAGGCAGAGGCGATGATACGGCTGACGGCGATCTGTTTGACGTTGCTACTTCCGCTGGGTGCGCTCAATGGTTGCTCAAGGAAATCAAGCAAGGCAGGCGATACCGGCAAGCCGACAGTCCCCAGAGCAATCGGGGAGGGTGTTGAGCTACTATCCCTCACGTCGCCAGCAGATAGGGGATCACCGGCAACTGTGCAGATCAGAACGCACCCCGGAGCAGAATGCGTAATCTGCGTGTTGGAGCACTTTGGCAGCAACCAGTCCAATATGGATGAAGGTCTCAAACCCAAGACTGCTGACGATCACGGTTTGGCAACGTGGAAATGGACTGTAGCGCCTGATGCCGACGTTGGGTCACATTCATTGATCTTCATCGTTACGTATGAAAGGGTAAGACAGGACATAAGGATACCCTTTGAAGTAAGATGAGGTCCTGTAAGCCTCGCATAAGTACAAGCAAGGTTAGCCTTGGCAGTTCTTCTGTAGAGTCAGTGCGGGCCGGCATCCATCGACGAACGGTAAGATAGGGTACTTGCGGCGGGGCAGTGAAGGATGTGACCGGGATGGCAAACTTCAGGGGCGTGAGCGCGGAGCTGGCGGATCGCGAGAAGACCGACAGACTCATCGCGCCGCGGCTTAGGGTACTCGCGGTGGTCGCCCAGCCCTGCCCTACGGTTGGGACGTTACCTTTTCGCGTTGCAGAGTTGCGACTGTGAATCCATAGACTTCCACTGTGTGTGCAAGGGTGAACAACATGGCGTTTGCTTTCTCAGGGCCAGATCAGCTGCTTGGCGGTGGGTGTCTATGTTAAGTAGGCTTGGGACACCTCCTGAGTGGTCGTGATCGGCTCTGGTGGATGTGAGTAGCGTTGCGAAGGCGCGGGTGCCGCAGACGACGGGACACGGATGAGTCTGCGTGGCATCCGATGCGGCGGACGGGGGCCGCGAAGGGGCGGTGTGACGCGCCAGGCTCCGACCCGGCACCGGTAGCGGTCAGGGGAGTGATTCAGGCCGCCAGTCGGTAGGCGGTCATCTGAGTATCGGGGAAGAAGTGTCGCTCCACGTTTGACGGCAGCGTCTTGGCTGACTTCTCAGGCCTGGTCCACTGCTCGCCGCGATGAATCACTGAAGGAACCGCGCCGCCCAAGGTCGTGTGCCCGCGATACTCGTTGTAGTAGGTCTCGAAGTCCTGCAGCAGTTGGCTCAGATGATCCAGTCCACGGATGACGGGGACGCGCCTCAGCCATTCGTACTTGAGTGTCAGGATCGCGCGCTCGGTGACGGCAATGGAACCGTGCTTGCCGACCGCGCCGAACCGCTGCTTCACATCCCAGCGGATGAGCAACTCCCGAAAGGCATCGCTGATGAAGACGCCCTCCTGGTCACTGATCAGGTGCCGGAGAGCCCCATGCTGCATAAAGGCCTCCTCCATCGCAGCCACCACCCAACCGGCGTTCGGTCCTTCCAGTGGACAGCAGGCCACGACCCTACGAGAGAAGTGATGAATCGCCACCAGCACCCAGGTGGGCCAGATGCCCCAGCGCAGCACCCGCGTCCGGTCCACACTCCAGACGTGGTTGGGATAGCGGGCGATGATCTCTCGGGGTGTCGCGGGAGCCTCCTGGGCCTTCGCCGTCGCCGGTGCGTTCTTCGGCTTGGGCTGCAGGAGCACGTTCCTCACGGTTGAGGCCGCTACGAAAACCCCCAGCAACCAGACGGTGTTGGCGATCCGGTGCCGCCCGACATACGGATTCGCCTCGAAGATGTCCCAGATCATCCGGGCGAGCTCGGCCGGCGTCTTCCTCGGGCTCTCCGTTGGTGCCTTCCTCCCGCCCAGATCACCTCGCTCGGCCGCGTGCAGCCAGCGGTAGAGTGTCGACCTCGCGATCAGGAAGTGCTCGGTCACCTTGCTGCGGGGAATCCCGTAGTAGGCCATATGCCACAGCACGCGGAGCCGCTGCATCGGGGTATATCGCTTCCGAGCGGGAGCCTCACCGAACCGGTCTTTGAGCAGCCGAAGCTCGGAGTCCAGCCGACGGTTCTCGTCGCGGAGTCGGGCTAGCTCTCCCACCTCCTCCCCGGCGGCGACCGCCCGCTGCACAAACAGCAGCCGCTGCTGACCAGCAGACTGGGCACTCAACACCATGGATCGCACGATCAAGGCGGCCGCTGTTCGGAAGACCTCCACAGCATCACGCTCCAGAAAAGGGAACGGCGCCCAGAGGCGCCACCCAAAGGTCTCATATGGTAGAATGACCGGGAGTTACAGGCAAGCCTGCAGGGCTGTCAGAGGCGTCCCATCGCCGTTTGACACGGACAGGGTCTCCCGCGGCTTTACACGCCTCTCGCGCTTCACTAACAAGCGGCTGCTGCGAGTCGTTACGCAGGCGGCGCTGACAGCTGCGACCCACCACGCAGAGTCCCGACTCTACTACCAGAAGAAGCTGGCTGGCCGGCCGATCCGATCCGCGCACCAAGACGCTCGCCCTAATCGCACTCGCGCGGCATCGTGCCCGCCGGCTCTACAAGGTGCTGAGACGTGCGTCGTTACCGTCGGCGGAGGTCGCCGCGTAACGTGAGCAAGACTGCGTTGAGATAACTCTTGACTAAACAGAGAGCCTCATAGAGACAGCACGGCCTCTGATAGTCACCCCGACCCCTGGCGATGAGGCCGGATGACGCCTGCCCATGACCGATCATGTCGTCGTCGAGCCGATCTCTATTCGCTTCAGCGGTGCCGATGGATTTCTGGACAGCGCGCCATTGAGCAGTCCCGCCTACTGGGTAGCGCCGTGCTGACGCAAGATGTCGGCTATGTCATGGTACTTCTTCTCGAGTGCCGCTTGCAGGGGCATCTCGCTGAAAGTGCCTCCTCTGTTGTTGACTGCGACACCGTGCGCAAGCAGAAGCTCCACTATCTCCTTGTCCCCCCTGAAGACGGCTGCATAGAGTTCGTCACCTATGCCGTTGACGTCTGCGCCCTGTGCAAGTAGAAGCGCCGCCAATCTCGTGTACCCCCTATGCACGGCCAGTCTGAGCGGCGTCCATCGTCCTCTGTCACCAACCCAGTCCGTTGTCTTGGCATTGATGGGTGCCCCCGCTCTCAGCAGGAGCTCCGCGACTTCCAGACAGTTGTTGTCGACCGCTACGTGGAGCAACGTTCCGGTCCACCCTTCATCGCTGACCGCAGTATCTGCTCCTCTGGAAAGGAGCAGTGTGACCACGTCAGCGGCGCCTCGCTTCACCGCGTATAACAGGGGGGTTCCACCCTTGCTTGTCCTTGCGTTTACGTCCGCTCCGTTCTGAAGGAGAATCTCTGCAGCATCCTTGCCGGCTGCAAGATGCAGCGGGGTAAGGCCGGCGAAAACCGGATACGAGACGTTCGCGTTGGTTACGATGACGCTACCGTCCGGAAGGTAACTAACCGAACTTCTTGCAGGTTTGAGGCCTTCGAACGTACTGCGAGCGTTGACCTCGGCTCCGTGTGCAAGGAGTGCTATCATCGCGTCCTTGCAGCCTGACATAGAGGCCAAATGCAGTGGCGTCAGGCCTTCGGCGTTTCTTGTGTTAACACCCAATCCTTTCTCTATTAGCGCGGATATCTCCGCGGGATTCCCTCGCAGGGCCGCCGCGTGAAGCGGCATCCGCTTGGCCTCCTCTGAGACAGAAGCGCTTTGGGAGTCCGATGCGGACTCGGCAGGCGCGGCAAGCGCTGATCGCGATTCTGGCGATGCCTTACCCGCTGGTGGCAGAAAGATATCTATCCGTGCCACTTGGGAACCATCGCCCTTAGTGATCAACGTCGTGCCGGAGCTGGGGAGAGACTCAACATGCGGGGCCGATTCGGACCGCGCAGCGGCAGTGCTAGGCGCCTCGGACGCCTTGGGCCCCACGGATTCCAGCTCTTCCCACGACGGCATGCGGGGAGGCGCCAATGTATCCTCGCCTTCAGGCCCCTTCGCTTCCGACTCCGGTGCCGGAGACGCGGAGGTCATGGGGTTCTTGTGACCGGCATCAGCGATCTCGCCGGGGCGAGAGACCCAGGGCTGCTCTCTGCCTTCATCATGCGACTCTCCTTCGTTCGCCATTGCTGCCAACTGCCTGAACTGGCCTGCGGTATTCGCATCCAGGTCCCCCTGCTCAACTCTCCACTTGCCTCTGAATCCCGAGCTCGATCGCCACGCGCCAGACCCCACTGCGGCATCGCCCTGGTGTCGAAACTCACCCTCGAAGGTGATGGTAAAGGGGCCGCCCTGCGCTTGTGCCGACACTCGGCCGTCATTTTGCACGATTCCCGTGGCAGTGAATCTGCCCGCGCTCGGACTCTGCGCAATCACGTTGAATCGGCCATCTTCCTCTACCCGACCCGCGAGTTCCCCCAGTTCGGCACCGCTGTAGATCCCCTTGTAATCGCCCGCAAAGGGAACCGGCTGGGGTTTGACCTCTGGCCCACGTGTCTCTGGAGCGACCCTCCGGATCTCGGCCTCGTCCGGCGCTTCCTGCCGCGTTGGCTGCGCCGCGGGTGCCGTGGCTACTATCTGCCCCTCCGGAAGCTGTGCGCCTGTTGGCTCCTCAGCAGCTCGCGCGGCTCTCCGATCGGGAGTGGGCGTCGGCGCGCCGCCAAGTTCCAGCGTGCTCGGATTGCCAGATTGGCTCACCACGTACACAACCCTGTTCTCTTCGGGGGGGCGTTGGCTACTCAGCATATCGAGGGCGCCCTCGTCACCGAGCGCTGCCAAAGAGCGGGTGGCCGCGGCGCGCAGCCTCGGGTCGGTGCTCCGCATCAGTGGCGCAATCCTGGCTGGCCCGGCCAGCGACCCAATCATCTGGACCAGTGTGTCGGCGATTGAGCCCTTTTCCCAGAACACTGCCTCCGCGAACTCGGGCGGCATCTTGCTCATGGGCAACTCCATCTCGTGAAATCCCATCGGTATCCAACCACCTTTACGGATTTCACGCACTGCAGCCGCTAACGTTTCCGCCACTGACTGTGTCGCTCCCGCTGGCAGTTGCGCGCCTGCCTCGATCTTGAGGCAGCTCGAGTAGGAGCCGGCCCTAGGGAGTTCGACCGTGATGTTGCCGCCGATCTGGCACAACGGAGGCTCGAACCTCGCCTCCCCCGTTAGAGGATCATGCCACCCCGACGCGTTAACGCGGCATTTGGCGTCTGCTCGTACGCGGATCTGCGCGTTTCCGCGGAGGCCCAGCGCAACTCGGAGACCTGCCGCGGAGAGCACCTGCTCGGCCGAGGTACGGAAGACCTCAATTCTGGCCAGATCGCCTCTCATTTCGAGCGTTGCTGAGTTGACAGCGGAAAAGGCCTCGCGCAGTTTCGCGCTCGGCTCTTGCTCTTTCGTCTCTGCGAAGGAGGTGCACGACAAGAGCATCAGGAGCCAACCTACGGCACAGAGAAACCTTGCAGCTCTCATGGCCTCTCCTCTCGGGCGATGCCTCTAGACAGTCTGCCAGAGGTTTCGGTTGAGAGTCAGACCGTCCGGCGGAACTATACGCCTCGAGCGTGTCCCTGGCAAGGGCAATCCCTACCTCCGGACGGCAGACAGGCCCCGCTCAGCCGCGGCGGAGTCTCTGTGCGCTTGTTAAGTAGCCTTAGGACACTGTCTGAGCGGTCCATATAGGTTGTGATCCCCCGCGGGCGGCGGTGCGAAGTCACCTTCGATGGGACGCGAGTCAGTTGTGTAGGGACGCGCTGGGGAGAAAAGGGTCGCGAAGGCGCGGCGGCACGCGCTCGACGCGGAACCGTACTCGGGTTTCGATCGGCGAAAGGTCAGGCCGCGAGTCGGTAGGCGGTGATCTGGGTTTCGGCGAAGACGCGGCGCTCGAGGTTAGCTTCGCCATTGGGCCGGTCTCGTGGGCCGATTCCGCGGCCTCATCCGCAATCTGGCCCACGCCCAGCTTCACCAGAAGCCTTCTCAGACCATTCTGGACCCCACCGGGCCGATTGGGCCGGTTGGGCCGGTTTCTGCAGCATGAGAGACGTGTAAGAGGGGAGGAGAGCACGCCCCCTATGCGACCGCCCGTCGGACGGGATAATTTCGATGTCTGCAATTCGTAGGGAAATGTTGCTGTCCGCGAACTCCGGAAGCCGTCCGATGGAGAGAAGTTTCGATGACAGCAACATTCCCTCCACCATTGTTCTCAGGTGGAACTTTCTCTCTCCGCTTTCAGGCGCTCTCAAGCGAGGGCGCCTTCTCGCTTGTTGTGCCTCCTGTGGGCCTGTCCTGGCGATTCGGCAATCCCGGCGCGATGCGGACGGATTCCCCCTTTTCGCTGCCGCTTTCACCCTGAAATCGGCCTTCTCGGCCTCTCTTTCTCTGAAAGCACCGGACTTGTGAAATCCGTCCGGTGGTAGAGAAAGTTCGAGAGTTGTGTGCTTCGCGGAGGGGGCGATTCTGGGGGACCAGGTCGCGGTCGCAAACCGCCGGGCCGCAACTACGGCAGCAACGCCATGGCCCTCTCGAGGTCACGCTCGAAGCTACCATCTACCACTGCCTGGACGCAGACCTTCCCCCAAGAGGGCAATACTGGCCGCCGAGCAGCAGTGATGAGTGCCACGATGATGGAGATCGGCGCGTCCAGTGTTGCCTCGCGGGCATCGACGGATCCGTAGCTCTCGCGGAACGCGCTCGCCGCGGGCTCCCTCAGCGAGGTGAGCACATTGCGGTAGTCGCTGTAGGCGGGCCCGATCCCGAGGAGGTGGTAATCGTACACGATAGCCTGCGGGGCTTGGTCGCAGTGCCGAGATAGAGCGAGGTTCGACCAATGGAAGTCGTTGTAGTTGAGGGTCTCGGGCAGCGCCCGCATCGCTTCCCTGAGAGCGCCTGCGTGTGCACTCGCCAGCTTCCATGCCTGCTGGTGAAGACCCAGCTTCTCGCCCGTCCAGCTCATCGCCTCCTGATCGAGCACGTCGGTTTCTCGGCACAGGAAAGCGGCTTCGTGGGGTGCAGTCAGGAGGATTTCGCGCCCGGCCGCATGGAGCGATCGATACCATCGAGCGACGGCCGCGCCGACCGCGGCGTCCTCCATGTCATGGTCCCGTGCGAGCCGCCAGTTGGCGCTCGAACTCAGGTCTTCCAAGAGCAGGGCGCGCTCCGTATGCCCCAGCAGCGAGAGCACCGGTACACGGCACCGGGCCAAGAGGGTATAGGCATTCACTTCAGTAGCAGTCCCCTCTTCAGTGAACCACTTCAGGATGAGCGTGCGACCGTCCGCGCAGACCAACCGGTAGAGCATGGCAGCGTGCTTGCCGCCGACAGTCGCCACGTCCGCAAGTTCGGAGCGCTCTAGACCAAGGCGGCTCAGGTCACAGTCGGGTGGGAGTTGATGCACTGGCACCTCCGCGGCGATGGCATGGGAACGTTTTCGGGTGGGCACGATCTTTGGACTTCGGTAGCCCCTGGACTCCTCCTGCCGGCCGTGTTGGCGGGCCTGCCATCCCCGAAGGGCAGCAGCCCCACAACATCGCGAGGGGACGATTCGACCATGGTCGAGGACTTCGCCGTGGCAGATGGTCCGACGTTCCGCGCCCGGCTTTCGTAAAGACAGTAGTGGGGAGGCGCTCTGCCATCACGGTAGGCACCATTCGCCCACACTCCACGGAGAGATTGTCTTTGCGGAACCCACCATACGGCCGGCGGGCAAGCCTACCGGACCCCGAATCCATACCGGACACCGACCGGTGCCGCGAGGTCGCGTCGCTGCTTGCCGGGGCTTGCTGCGCCTTCGGCTGCGACGTGCGGACGCGGAGAACAAAGGACTTGATGTTCTTCGCACTTCGAGTGATTCATGTCTCGAACCCTCGTCCGAGGAGAGAGAGGAGAGACATGAGCAGTAAGACGCTGAAGCAGATCGCCGGCCTGCATCGCCTGACAGGGCCGCAGCTCAAGGAGCGCTGGCGGGCGCTGTACGGGACCGAGCCGCCAGGCTACAGCCGGACCTTCCTCGTCAGCCGCCTCGCCTACCGGCTACAGGAGCTGGCCTACGGTGGCCTGAGCCAAGCAGTCCGCGCCAAGATGGAGCACCTGCTGGCCGAGGCTGCCCCTGTCAACCACCCGTGAAGCCGGCCGGGGAGCCCTGGAGGAACGGCACCCGAAGGCGCCGCCGAATGGTCCCATATGGTAGAATGTCTGGGTCTCAGAAACAAGCTGGCAGGGCTGTCAGAGGTGTCCCATCGCCATTTCACAGCCGCAGTCTGCGCGATCCTGACCGTAGCGTTTGCTCGGGATCGTGGATTGTGGTACAATACCACCAGTGCTCATCCCTGATTGGTCGGACAACCACCAGTCAAGGTCAAAGGGCATAATCAAGAGCGAGTCACCTCGTCGGCTAGAAGAGCGCCGCTGTGGCGATATGACTTTCTCTAGCCTGCGAGGACACGACTATTCTCTTCCAGTCACCTGTCTCCCCGAGCTGCCGCCAGCTGCAGTTAGCACAGGGCTCGAAGCCCCAACTCCTATTGAGCACGACTTGACTAAGCTCGTGCTCACCAGCAACGACCTTAGCACTGCCGCTGATTCAAGAGGCGGCAGGATCGCAACACTTCCCTCTCTTCCCATGCAGCGCCTGTAGGACGGCCGTAGCGGCCGCACTCCTAGGCCCTCTTCTCGCCAGCGATACAGCTATCTGTGTTGCTGGACGGAGTGTCGCTCCCGCTGCGCCGCGTCCTGGCGCGCGGTCAGGAAGCCGGCGCTTCAGCAGTACGCATCAGGATGTTACCCCGGAGCCAGGCCGAGGAGTAAGGAGGCCACTTTGGCCAGCAAGAGTCTGTACGTTGGTAACCTGAGCTACTCGGCAACTGAGAGCTCACTGCGGGAGTTGTTCGCAGAGTACGAGCCGAGCGAAGTCCGACTGATCGGCGACAAGGGCTTCGGCTTTGTGGACGTCCCCGAAGACAAGGCGGCGCCCGCGATCGCGGCCATGAACGGTCGCGAGGTTGATGGTCGAGCCATCAACGTCAGTGAGGCGCGCCCGAAGCGCGAGAGCAGCGGCGGCGGTGGCGGACGCTCTGGCGGGGATGGCGGCGGACGTCGCTGGTAAGCCGTGCCCGATATCGAGGTCAGCTGCCAAGCGCGCCGCAAGGCGTCCTCGCAGGAGGCGCTTCCGCCGTTAGCCGAGGCATAGCTGATCGAACCGGGGCCTGATGCCGGGCCGCCGTGATCGCTCGCGGAGGTCGAGAGAGAAAGGACGGGCAGGACCATGCTGACGCGATACGCTAGCCCTCTGAAGGTGCGCAGTCTGCTGGCGCGGGCCGAGGAGGTCAAGGTCGCCTATCTCAGCACCTATCCCCCGCGGGAATGCGGGATTGCCACCTTCTGTGAGGATCTGATCCATGCCACTGGCGGCGACGGAGCGTTCCCCGAGCCAGTCGTGATCGCCATGGAGGGCGGCGCCAGATACCATCG
>Ga0307379_10014115_pt1 | contig 10317 bp, 6 predicted proteins | sample UN2MG_FD_202237 | JGI IMG/M metagenome (GOLD analysis project Ga0307379, IMG submission 202237) | Soil microbial communities from Risofladan, Vaasa, Finland - UN-2 | ecosystem: Environmental > Terrestrial > Soil > Coastal area > Acid sulfate soil | place: Finland: Risofladan, Vaasa | collected... | reverse complement strand
TGATCAGGTCGCTGCTCACGACCGCCCCGATGGTGGTCAGGCTGCGCTGCTCGGCGATCGGTCCGAGGTCCGCTTGCAGCGCGGCCGCGACTTCGCCGAGACGACCTTCGGTCGGCAGGTTCGTATTGCCGGTCGCCGGCGGAGCCGATGGCGAGGCGGATGCATCCGGGCTGGCGCCGGGCGAGGCGGATGCATCCGGGCTGGCGCTCGGCGATGCGCTCGGCGCCGCCGTCGGGATCACGTCCTCGAAGCCGGCCAGCTTCTCCGTTTTGATCTCGATGAACCCGGAACCCGTGCTGACGGCCACCGCATCGAGACCCTGGGCGGCGAAGACCTCCTCGACCTGATCGGGCGTGACCGACCCATCCTCGAAACGGATCTCCCACTTGGTCCCACCGGTGTAGTCGATGGTGAATTGCAGACCGGCGTCGGTGAACGGCGTCATCAGGATGAAGAACAGGCCCGGGATGACGAACGTCAGCGAGAGGAGGTAGAACCAGCGCCGCTTGCCGATGACATCAAACACGCTCGCGCGCCTCGCGACGGCCCGTCGGACGCACGGCCCCAAGCGAGACGAACTCGTCGTCGCGCAACCCGTACCTCGAAGGCTTCTTCGCCCACTCCTGACGAACCACCCAGCGCAGGATCGTGCGGGTCACGACGATCGCACTGAACATCGAGACGAGAACGCCGATGATCAGAACAAGCGCGAAGCCGCGAATCACCGACGATCCGAACGCGTACAGGATCGTGGCGGTGATCAGACTGGAAACGTTCGAGTCGAGGATCGAGTTCCAGGCCCGATTGAAGCCGGCCTCGACGGCAGCGGGCAGCGACTTGCCGACCCGGAGCTCCTCCTTCATCCGCTCGAAGATGAGGATGTTGGCATCGACCGCCATACCCACCGAGAGCACGAAGCCGGCGATCCCGGCCAGGGTCAGCGTGACCGGGACGAGCCGGAAGATGGCATACATCACGATCGCGTAGTAGATGAGGGCGAAACTCGCGACGGCTCCCGGAAGCCGGTAGTAGATGAGCATGAATGCGAATACCAGCGAGATGCCGACCAGCCCGGCCAGCACGGTCTGGACGAGGAACTGGGTACCCAGCGTGGCGCTGATGGTCTCGCTCGAGAGAGCCACGATCGGGAACGGCAACGATCCGAACTTCAGGACGGTGACCAATTCCGTGGCATCCTTCGCCGCGAAGCCGGCCAGGCCACCACCGGTGATCTGGACGTTCCCATTGGGGATGGAGTTCTGGATGACCGGCGCCGAGATGACGGTCCCATCGAGCGTGATCGCGAAATAGCTGCCGACGTTATCCCGGGTGTAGTCGGCGAACTTCTGGCGGCCCTCATCCTTCAGGACGAAGTCGACGGCGGGGCGACCATTCTGGTCGGTCCCGACCGTGGCCGAAGAGACTTGATCGCCGCTGAAGAGCGGTGGGAACGTCTCCAGATCGATGGCCTGGCCGTCGGTCATCTGCGTGCTCCCGAGCGGCACGAAGTCGAGCCGGCCGGTCGTGCCGACCAGCTTGCGGACGGCCTCGGGATCGGTCACACCGGGCAACTCGATGACGACCCGGTCGGAACCCTGCGTCGTGACGACCGGTTCGGAGACGCCCGTGGTATTCACGCGGCGCTCGACGATGTCCTTGATGACCGCCATGTCGGCCGGACCCGGCTGTTTGCCTTCGACCGGCAATGCCTGGTACTCGACCCGCAGACCGCCCGACAGATCGAGGCCAAGCTTGGTCTCGACTGTCCTCCAGGTCCCCTCTGCGCTCGTCGAGTCGGGCAGGCGCAGCCCCGGCGCAAGGTTGATGGCCAGGGCCAGCACGCCGATGAGCAGGATCAGGATCGGACCGGCTTTACGCATCGAGGCGGGATGTTACAGGGTCTTGGGCATATGGGTACATCAGGCCCACAGGGTAGCCTGCGCCGGTGGTGAAGCAGTCGGCGGAACGGTGAAGATGTCGATATCGATCCGAGTCCGGCGACGCGCGCGCCAATTCACGCTTCAAGCGTCGCCTTGATCCTGGCCGCCAGGGACGCTCCGATCCCCGGGACGGCGGCGATCTGTTCGACCGGCGCGTCGCGAACGCGCTTGATCGAACCGAAGACCTTGAGCAACTCGCGCTTGCGTTTCGGGCCGACACCGGGCAAGTCGTCAAACCCGGACCGGACGCTTCGCCTGGCGCGCAGATTGCGGTGATAGGTGATCGCGAAGCGATGGGCTTCGTCCCGAAGACGCTGAGCCAGGTACAGAGCCGGGGATGTGGCGGGTAGGACGATCGGCGCGGTCGCGCCTGGCAGGAATAGCTCCTCCCGCTCTTTGGCCAGTCCGGCCAGGGGCAAGTCATGGAGTCCCAGCTCGTCCAGAACCTCTTTGGCCGCGCTGACCTGGCCCTTGCCGCCGTCGACGATCACCAGGTCGGGCATTGCCCAGCGGCGTGCCTCCTCGACACCTTCTTCTCCCGTCCGGGCATTTCGGAACCGACGACGGAGGACTTCCTGATGGCTGGCGTAATCGTTGGCGCCGGTGACCGTCCTGATCCTGAATCGGCGGTACTCGCCGGACCGAGGCTTGCCGTCCTCGAAGACGACCATGCTGCCGACCGACTCGGCGCCCTGGAAGTTGCTGATGTCATAGCACTCGATGCGGAGCGGCGGTCCGGCCAATCCGAGCGCCTCAGCAAGTTCCTCGAGGGCGGCCAGCGTCTTGCCCTGGTCCGCCAGCCAGCGCGCCTGCTCGCGGGCAAGTGTCTCGGTCGCATTGCGGCCGGCGAGGACCATGAGCTCTCGCTTCTCGCCGCGGCGCGGGAGCCGCAGATGGACGGGCCCTCCCCGTCGATCGGCCATGAAGGCTTCGAGATCGACGCTCTCGGATAGCGCGGAAGGTACGTAGACCTCTCGAGGGATCGAGCCGGCCCTGGAGTAGTACTGCTCAAGGAAGCTGGACAGGACCTCGTCGTCAGTAGCCTCTCGGATCGCGTCCAGGAGAAAGACGTCGCGACCGATCAGTTGCCCATCGCGAATGACAAAGAGCTGGATGGCCGCCTGATTATCCTGTCGGGCCATCCCCAGCAGATCCAGCTCGGTTCGCGCGAAGGCGGCCATCTTCTGGCTCTCCATCGTCCGCTCGATGGCCCGGATCTTGTCGCGCAGGACGGCTGCGCGCTCGTAGTCGGTCCGCTCCGCGGCCGTGGCCATCTCGCTCTCGAGGGCCCTGACCAGCGTCTCCTGGCGACCCTCGAGGAAGAGTTCGACCTGGTCGATATCGGCCTGGTAATCCGCCTTTGAGATGGCCGTGATGCAGGGTCCCTGGCAGCGTTTGATGTGGTACAGGAGACAGGGCCGTGGGAGCGCGCGGACGCCGTCCTGGATGTCGATCGTGCATGTCCGAAAGGGAAACAGGCGACGCACGAGGTTCATCGATTCGTCGACACTCGACGCCGATGCATACGGCCCGAAGTACCGGCTGCCGTCGTTGACCAATTTGCGAGTCCGCTCGACCCGGGGAAAGTCGTCGCCCAGGGTGACCTTGATGTACGGGTAGCTCTTGTCGTCCTTGAGCCGGACATTGAACCGCGGCCGGAAGCGCTTGATGAGGTTGGCCTCGAGGAGCAGGGCTTCGGAGACCGAGTCGGTCTGGGTCACCTCAACGTCGGCGACGCGGTCGATGACGCTCCGGATCCGATGGATCTCGCCGCCCGGTGCCTGTTTCTGCCAGTAGCTGCGCACGCGACTTCGCAGGCTCTGGGCCTTGCCGACGTACAGGACGTCCCCTCGCGCGTCCTTCATCAGGTACACGCCCGGCTTGTCCGGGAGTTTGGCCAACGCGGACTGAAGCTCGGGGGTCACTGCCAGATGCTAGGGCAACTCCGCGTCATCGGTCGGCGCCGGTGATCTGGATACGTCGGAGGTAAGGGCGCGCGGCCAGGCTCACGAGATGGGACTCCCTCCATCGGTCACGGGTCGGCTCGCGCGTCTGGCACCAGACCAACGCGCCGCCGCGACCGCCCCGCCCGGACCTTCGCTGTGCATCGCCCCGGCTGGATCGGGAAAGACGACGACGTTGGTCGCCCGCGCGGCGTGGCTGATCGCCACGGGGACGGAGCCGGGGACCATCAGGGCGATCACCTTCAACAAGCGCGCCGCCGTCGAGATGACCGAGCGCCTGGACGCCGCCGTCGAGCCGCTCGGTGTCAAACCCGGGACCGTTCGCGTCCGGACGTTCCACGCTCTCGGACGGGAGATCCTGCGCGATGCCGGGATGGCCGTCGAACCGCTGGCGGACCGCCCGGCCATCCTCGCGGAAGTCGCACCGTGGGCCGATGAGGGAAATCTCCTGCGTCTTGACACATTGATCTCCCGATTGAAGGTCGAGCTCGGCGTGTCGGCCGCCGACGTCGCCGCCGACCCTGATGCAGGTCCCATGGCACGGGCGTTCGTTGCATATGAGGCGGCGGTCAAGGCGACGGGTGGCCTGGACTTCGACGATCTGATCCTGCGCGCCATCGAGCGCCTCGGTGCTGACGACCGCCTCATCGCCCGTTGGCGGCGAAATTGCGCGGAGCTCCTCGTGGACGAGGTCCAGGACGTCGATCGGGCGCAACTCCGGCTTGCGCTCCTCCTGGCCGCGCCCGTCAACCGGATCTTCCTCGTCGGTGACGACGACCAGTCGATCTATGGCTGGCGGCTCGCAGATGTGCGAAGGATCCTCAGTCTCGAGGCTCTTCTGCCCGGACTCCGCCGGGTGGACCTGCAGGTCAACTACCGGTGTCCCGGGATCGTGGTGGAACGGGCCGTACGGCTGGTCGAACACAACGGCGAGCGGTTCGCGAAGACGATCCGGGCGGGCCCGGCGACGGCCGGCCGGCTCATCCTCGCCCCCGATGCGGGGGACGAGACCGTCCGCATCGAGCGCGTCGTGCGGACCTGGCCCGAGGACGACAGCACCAGGGCGATCCTGGCTCGCACCAACCGCGAGCTGCTACCGGCCGTCGTTGTCGCGCTGCAGCTCGGTCTGCCGTTCCGAGCACCGAGGATCGAGCTCCTGATCGACTCCGCCCATCTCGACGGCTTGCTTCGGGAGGTTGACGCGGCGCTCGCCAGCAGTTCCGCCAGGATGCCGCTCCTCGTTGCCATCGGTCATGTTCGCTCGGCGCACTTGCTGGACCGCGCACGTCTCGAGCTGTCGACTGCGCTCCTCGGCTGGGCCGTTGGGCGGATGGGCTTCGCGGCCCTGACGGCCGCGATTCGCGACGCGCAGGCCCGTCTGGCGGATCTGCGCCGAGATGACGCACCACTGACGCTCGCCACGGCCCACGCGACCAAGGGTCTGGAGTTCGATCACGTCCTTGTCACCGGCATGGAGGTCGGGCGGTTCCCAAGCGCCCGTGCGGTGAGCCAGTCCGATGATCCGATCCGCGCCTACGAAGAAGAGCGGCGGCTCGGGTACGTCGCCTGGACCCGGGCGCGGCATTCGCTGACCCTGCTGTATGACCCGAGCGTGCCGTCCCCGTTCCTGCTTGAGGCCTTTAGCCCAGCGGAACTCGGGATCGAGGGGACGGCGGCCACTTGACGCACTCGCACGTAGCCAGTGACCAGACCCCTATTTCGCTGTCTTGGCTCGAATCTCCTTGATGAGGTCCTCTGATTTGACCTCCCCAATCTTGGATGACCCATCGACCAGGCTACGGATCTCGTTCTTGCCATCGAACTCCACGGTGGTCCCGGGCAGATGCCAGTTCCGGGTGTCCCGCGCCACGGTCGCGTCGAACAATCGTCGGAAGAGCGTGGTCTTGGGTTCGAAGCCCCATTTGGCGGTCTGCGCCTCCTCGCTCGGTTCGACCCCGGTCGGTCGGAGATCCTTGGGCAGGGAATGGGCGAAGCGCGCCCATAGGTCGCGCCGCGCCTCGGCCTCGGTCGGCTTCGGGGGACCCGGCGCCTGGGCAAACTCGTTGACCTTCGCGCCAACCTGGCCCCACGTCTGCTGCCAGCCGAGGGTCGTATCCTCGACATGTTCGTCCTCGCCCTGCTTGAGCTTCGCGTCCCAATCCGCGCCCACGTCGAGAGTGATTCCCGGCGAGACAGCGTGGCGGCCCTTGGTTGGCCAATACACCTCGAAATAGGGCTCTGGCACGCGAGTCTTTCGCGTTTTACAGGTCCAGCCGGCCTCCGTCTGCACCGGAGCTTCCGGGCGGAGCAGCGGGGGCGACGGCTCGATCGAGCGGATCGTGAGCCCGAGGATCCCCTGCCCATTCTTGAGAGCGCGCATCTTGCCCAAGCCGTCGGGCGGGGCGGACGGGTGCAGCTTGAGGTCGCTGTGCTCGACCCCCATGACGATCCGGCCATTCCGCCATGAACCGATCGCGGCGACGACGGCTTGGTTCCCGGCCAGACGCTGAAGCTCGAGCAACGATCGGACTTGGGGATCTCCGCGTGCCGAAGAGGCCCCAGCCGAACCTCGGGACCCGTGGGAGGCCAACGGCTGGTCCCGACGACGGTGCGCCCACGACCCTGTCCCCCCGCTCATTCTCTGGGCCGGTTCAGTTCACGGACGAGGCGGTCGATGGCATCGAGGAACGGTTCGGTGACGCTGGCGGGGAGCGCGTCGCGGACGGAATCCTTGACACCGTACGCCGCGCGGCACCGGACAGCAGTAGCCCGGAGGGCAACGACGTCGTCGTCGCGCAAGCGGTCGGGCATCGGCTCGAAATAGGCCACCCAGCGAGTCGCTCCGCCATCGCGGGCAGCCGCCAGAACCCGGTCGCCATGACGAGCGGCCACCAGGCCGGCCTCATCGATGTTCGGGTGCTCATGGCGAGCCGGTCGTCTGGGCAAGGAAACCACCCGGGTCTCGCTCATTCGCGTCCGCTCATCCGCGCCTAGTCATCGGCTGGTTTCGTGCCGAGGACATCGACGCCATCACCGGCCTTCTCCGGCGGAGCCAGCAGCAGGAGTGGAAGCCGCTTGCGTTCGGATCCATTGACGAGGATCCGGAAGGAATAGTCACCAGGGGCCGGGAAGGTCAGGTTCCAGAGGTCGATCGAAAATGTCAGCACGGCATCGCGCGCATCGCGCTGGCTGCGCGCCTTCAGGCTCCCCGTCGCGCCGGCGACTTCCCCGCCGTCCGGATCGAGCAGGACGAAGCGGATCTCGTGCTCACGATCAGTCTCGGGCGACGTCACCTGCAGCCCGATGACCAGTGCCATGTGCGGGTGCCGAAGTGGAAACCGTCGACCACCGATCCGCGCGACTCCCCCACCGAGGACGTGGAACTTCTGGCCGGGAACCGTCTCGGCGGCATCGGCAAGGAAGGCGAAGTCGATATCCGGCATCTGCCTATGCTAGCCGCCCGGCCGAAGCCTGTGCCAGGTACGTGGCCGGTTCGACGCCACGACGATCGCTGGTTGGCGGCTCGTCGATGTGCACGACCGATTCGTACTGCCCGTCGGACCCTGGGTTCAGACCTTCAGCGGGCGCGCGCCGCCGAAGCACGTTTCCGGGACGGGGCGATCCGGACGATCTTGTCAGTCGCTCGACCGTTGCCCGGCGTTCCGCGCCCGGCCTCTTCGGCAAACGTGACGTCGGACAAGGGCACGAGCGGCTCACCGCGCAGGACCCGGGCGAGATACTCGCCGGTCGCCGAACCCTTCATCGCCGCGATCTTCTCCGGCGTTCCCTCGGCGATGATCCGACCGCCACGATCGCCGCCCCCCGGCCCAAGATCAACGATCCAATCGGCGGTCTTGATGACGTCGAGATTGTGCTCGATCACGAGCACCGTGTTACCGGTATCGACCAGCCGATGCAGGACCTGCAGCAGTTTTTCGACATCGGCGAAATGGAGTCCGGTCGTTGGCTCGTCCAGCACGTACAGCGTCCGTCCGGTCGCTCGCCGCGACAGTTCCGTCGACAGCTTGACCCGTTGCGCTTCGCCGCCTGAAAGGGTCGTGGCCGGCTGACCCAGATGGACGTAGCCAAGGCCCACGTCATGAAGTGTCTGCAGCTTCGCCCGAACCTTGGGCACGGCGCTGAAGAAGTCGAGCGCCTCCGCGATGGTCAATTCCAGGACATCCGCGATCGACTTGCCCTTGTAGTGGATCTCGAGCGCCTCTCGGTTGTAGCGCTTGCCTTGACAGACCTCGCACGGCACGTAGACATCGGGCAGGAATTGCATCTCGATCTTGAGGATGCCGTCACCCTTGCAATGCTCGCAGCGGCCGCCCTTGACGTTGAAGCTGAAGCGACCCGGCATGTAGCCGCGCAGGCGCGATTCGGGGACACCGGCGAACAGTTCGCGGATCGTCGTGAACAGCCCGACGTACGTCGCTGGGTTCGATCGCGGAGTGCGCCCGATGGGGCTCTGGTCGATCTCGATGATCTTGTCGACGTTCTCGGCACCGTCGAGGGCATCGTGAGCGCCGACCGGCTCACGCGACCCGTTGAGCTCCCGTGCGAGCGCCCGATAGAGAACCTCGGTCACGAGCGTGCTCTTGCCACTGCCCGACACGCCGGTGACCGCGACGAACGTACCGAGCGGGACCTTCAGATCGAGGTCGCGCAGGTTATGTTCCCGGGCGCCGCGCACCCTGAGCGACTTGCCGCTGCCCTTGCGTCGCTTCCTGGGGATCTCCACGGAGCGATCGCCGCGCAGGAATGCGCCGGTGATCGATCGCGGCTCCTGCAGGACGACTTCGAGCGGCCCATTGGCGATGATCTCGCCGCCGTGCTCCCCTGCCCCAGGCCCGATGTCGACGACCCAATCGGCGGTCCGGATCGTCTCCTCGTCGTGCTCGACGACGAGGACCGTATTCCCGAGGTCGCGCAGGCGGGTCAGGGTCGCGATCAGCTTGGCGTTGTCGCGCTGATGCAGGCCGATCGAGGGTTCGTCCAGGATGTACAGGACACCCATCAACGTCGTCCCGATCTGGGTCGCCAGACGGATCCGCTGGGCCTCGCCGCCCGACAGGGTGACGCTCGTCCGGTCGAGGGTCAGGTAATCGAGCCCGACGTCGACGAGAAAGCCCAGCCGGGCTCCGATCTCCTTGAGCAGCTGGTGGGCGATCGTCCGCTCCCGGTCGGTCAGGCTCGCCTCGAGCCCTGCGGACCAGTGCAGCGCGTCCGTGATCGACATCGTCGAAACGTCCCAGACGTTGTGCTCGCCGATGGAGACCGCGAGGATCTCCGGCCGGAGCCGCTTGCCGACGCAGACCGGACACGGCCGGCTGACCATGAACTTCTCCAGCTCCGCCTTGACGTAGTCCGAATCGGTTTCGCGGTATCGACGCTCGAGGTTCGTCACCACGCCCTCGAATGTCGCCTTGTACGTGTTTTCGCCACGCTCCGTGCGGTACCGAACGATGACCTTCTCGTCCTTCTTGGCCCGGAGCACGTAGTCCACCGCCTCGTCCGGCAGATCGCGGATCGGCGCATCGAAATCCCAGCCGTGTGCCGCGCAGATGGCCTCGAGGATCTTGAGCCGCCACGAAGCGTCGGTCGGCATCCGTGCCCACGGCACGAGGGCCCCGGTGGCGAGGCTCTTCGATCGGTCCGGTACGATCAGATCCGGGTCGATCTCCAGCTTCGTCCCGAGGCCGGCGCAGCCGGGGCACGCACCGTGCGGCGAATTGAACGAGAAACTGCGCGGCTCGAGATCGTCCGCGGTGTAGCCGTCGTAGGGGCAGCTGTACCGCTCGCTGTAACGTCGTTCCTCGAAGTCGGGCGGCTCGCCATCGCGCGGGGCGGGTGCGATGAGGACGATCCCCTCCCCAAGCCGGAGCGCGGTCTCGATCGAGTCAGCTAATCGGCCAGCGTCTGGATCAGGGATCACCTGCCCGGACTCCACGTCGATCGGACGGCCATCGGCGGCCCGCAGTGCGTCCTCGGGCGCCTCGGCATGGCGGATGACGTAACGATCGACCACGACCTCGATCGAATGGCGCTTGTACTTGTCGAGTTTGGGCGCGTCCGCGATATCGACCATCTCGCCGTCCACCCGGATCCGGACGAACCCCTGTCGTCGGGCTGCGTCGAAGACTCGATCGCCCTCGGTCTTTCGGTCCTTGATCAGCGGCCCGAGCACGAGCAGCCGGGTCCCCTCCGGCAGAGCCAGGACCTGATCGACGATCTGCTGGACGCTCTGACGTTCGATGGCGTGGCCATCGGGGCAGTGCGGGACGCCGATCCGGGCAAACAGGAGCCGGAGGTGGTCGTAGATCTCCGTGACCGTGCCGACCGTCGAGCGCGGGTTGCGCGACGCCCCCTTCTGATCGATCGAGATGGCCGGCGAGAGCCCGTCGATCTGA
>Ga0307379_10014114_pt1 | contig 10317 bp, 8 predicted proteins | sample UN2MG_FD_202237 | JGI IMG/M metagenome (GOLD analysis project Ga0307379, IMG submission 202237) | Soil microbial communities from Risofladan, Vaasa, Finland - UN-2 | ecosystem: Environmental > Terrestrial > Soil > Coastal area > Acid sulfate soil | place: Finland: Risofladan, Vaasa | collected... | reverse complement strand
GGCCGGCGTTGGTTGCGACAACCCTGGCGGTCGCCGTAGGCGCTCCGCAGGAGCTTTTCGCTCAGCACCTGATCGCAGACGAGATCGTTGTCGGGATCGATGAGGAGCGCCTCGATCGCCAGGGAGATCTGCTTCAAGTCGCTCAGGCCCGGCGCCGCATCGGTGTCCTCGCCCCCCGAGGCGTCGGCCTCGCCCGAGGGCCCCTCGGCGTCGGTGGTCGGGCCCGCCGAGGGGCCGGAGCCGGTTGCTGTTGGCTGATCGGCATCGGAGGAGTCGCCGCAGGCGGCAAGGAGAGCTGCGGCGAGCAGGCAGACAACGAGCAAGATCAAGCGTGAAGACTTCATCGGCAGGAACGCTAGCGGGCCGGCGGCTCTCGCTCCGCGTTGCTGGGGTACTCGATTTCACGGATCACCTTCGCCGGAACGCCCGCGGCAATCGTCCGCGGCGGGATATCGCCGGTGACGACCGAGTTGGCGCCGATCACGGCGCGTTCGCCGATCTCGACGCCACCGGTGATCACGCAGCCCTTGCCGAGCCAGACGTTGTCCCCGATCTTGACCGGGCCCTTCCGCGTGAAGCCCTGCCAGGTGATCGGCAGGTCCGGGTCATCGAAGCGGTGGTCGGCGTCGCCGACGAAGCAGTGGTTGGCGAACATCACGTGATCGCCGATCTCGATCCGCTCGTGGGCGGCGAGCATCGTCTCGCGGTTGAGGAAGCAGCCGCCGCCGATCTCGATCGAAGCCTCGGGCCCAAGCGTCAGCCAGCAGCCTGGTTCCAGGTGGGTTCCCTCGCCGATCCGCAGTCGACCCTCGCGAAATGCCTCCAGCACCTCTCCCTCGATCGGATGGCGCACGTAGAAGCCTCCGGCGGCCGCGAGCCGGTCGATCCGCAGTCGATTGAACGGGCGATGCGTGCGCTCATACCAGCGGCGTTTGCGCCACCACGAGCGCAGCCCGCGCTGCGGGTGGATGTGGGGGTCGCGCTCGCTCACGGTCCTAAGCCTGCCAGCCCCGGCCCGGGGCCGGCCCGCCGGCCCCCGGCATTGCGAGAGACTGCTCGTCATGGTTGAGCCCGGGGCATTCGCGGATGACGATGAGCAGAGTGAGCGCGAGCGGCTCGAGATCGCCCGTCGCTATCGCGAGCAGCGGGGCCGCGAGCTGCGCGAACTCGCGCGGCCGCACCTGCGCCGCGATGTGCTCGAAGTCGGCGAGTTCTCAACCGTGCCGATCGAGGCGCTCGCCGCCGTGCCGTTCCTCGGCGCCTTCCTCGCGCTCGCCACGCGGCTGCGGCCCTCCCACCGGGGCCTGAGCCGGAACGTGCTGATGGCCCTCGACCGCGACGAGCTGCACCTGCTGGCGATCCAGTTCGAGCTCGAGGGGACGAAGGCGACCCTCGTCTCGAGCTGGCCCCGAAGCTCGGTGAGAATCGGCGCGATCAAGCCGAAGTTCATGCGCGAAGCGGTCTCCTTCGAGATCGATGGGCAGGCGCCCATGACGCTCTACGCATCGAGCCTCCGGACCAACCCGTGGGCCGCGGCACTTGTCAAGGCGTTGGGCGGCGCGGCCCCCGAGCCCCGCGACCTGGGCAGGGCCGCCGACGGCTAAGCTGCGACCGCTTCGCGCTTGCGCTTGCCTGCGGCCCGCTTGCCCGAAGTCTTCAGAACGACGGGCTCGACAAGCTCTTCGAGGAAGCGGCCCGTGTACGAGTCGGGATTCGCGGCGACCTCTTCCGGCGTGCCCGTGGCGACCACCTCTCCACCGCGATCGCCCCCCTCGGGACCGAGGTCGACGATCCGATCGGCGGACTTGATCACGTCGAGGTTGTGCTCGATGACGAGCACCGTGTTGCCGGAGTCGACGAGACGGCCGAGCACGTCGAGCAGACGCTGGACGTCGGCGAAGTGGAGTCCGGTCGTCGGCTCGTCGAGGATGTAGAGGGTCTTCCCGGTCGCCACCTTCGAGAGCTCGGTTGAGAGCTTGACCCGCTGCGCCTCGCCCCCTGAGAGGGTCGTCGCCGGCTGACCAAGGCGGATGTAGTCGAGGCCGACGTCGTGCAGGGTCTTGATTCTGCGGTGGATCTTCGGGATGTTCTTGAAGAACTCGACGGCCTCGCCAACGGGCATCTCGAGCACGTCGGCGATCGTCTTGCCCTTGAAGCGGACCTCGAGCGTCTCACGGTTGTAGCGCTTGCCATGGCACTGCTCGCAGGGCACGTAGACGTCCGGCAGGAAGTGCATCTCGATCTTGATCTGGCCGTCCCCCTTGCAGACCTCGCAGCGCCCGCCCTTGACGTTGAAGCTGAAGCGCCCCGGCTTGTAGCCCCGGGTGCGGGCCTCCTTGGTCTTCGTGAACAGCTCGCGGATGTGGTCGAAGATGCCGGTGTACGTCGCCGGGTTGGAGCGTGGCGTACGCCCGATCGGCGACTGGTCGATGCTGATCACCTTGTCGATCTGATCCAGGCCCTCGACACGGTCGTGAGCGCCCGGCCGGAGCCGGGCCCGATGCAGGCGGTTGGCAACCGAGCGGTAGAGGATCTCGTTCACGAGGGTCGACTTGCCGGAGCCTGAGACGCCGGTCACGCAGGTGAAGGTGCCGAGCGGGAAGCTGACATCGATGCCGTTCAGGTTGTGTTGGCAGGCGCCCTTGACGAGCAACTCTCCGGTCGGCTCGCGGCGCTTCTCGGGGACCGGGATCGCGTCCTTGCCGCTCAGGTAGCGGCCGGTCAGCGACTTGCCCTCCTTGCGGACCTGCGCCGGAGTTCCCGCGGCGACGATCTCCCCCCCGTGCTCGCCCGCCCCCGGCCCGAGGTCGATCAGATAGTCGGCGGCGCGCATCGTGCCCTCGTCGTGTTCGACGACGATCACGGTATTGCCGAGGTCGCGGAGCCGCTCGAGGGTGCCGATCAACTTCGCGTTGTCGCGCTGATGAAGGCCGATCGAGGGTTCGTCGAGGATGTAGAGCACGCCAACAAGACTCGACCCGATCTGGGTCGCGAGCCTGATCCGCTGCGCCTCCCCTCCCGACAACGTCGAGGCTGAACGCCCCAAGGTCAGATAGCCGATCCCGACCGCGTCGAGGAAGTGCAGTCGCTCCTCGACCTCGCGCACAATCAATCTCGCGATCGCCCGCTCGGTCTCGGTCAGCTCGAGCCGCTTGATCCATTCCAGAGCCGCGCGCGCCGACATCACCGTGAACTCATGGATCGAGAGGTCGGCGATCCTGATCGAGAGGCTCTCGGGCCGCAGCCTGGCGCCGTCGCACTTCGGGCACGGCTGCAGCGCCATCAGCTCTTCGATCTTGTCCCTGGTGTTCTCGGAATCGGTGTTCGCGTACCGGCGCTCGAGGCCGTTGGTGATCCCCTCGAACTTCGCCTTGTAGGTGCGGACGCGCCCGTAGCGGTTGCGGTAGCTGATCGTGTGACGCTCGGTCCCGGTTCCCTCCAGGAGCAGGTTCTTGTCCTTGGCCGGCAGGTCCTGGAAAGGAGCATCTGCATCGACGCCGTAGGCCTCGCAGACCGCCTCGAGCAGGCGCCGGTAGTAGAGCGATGCCGCCCCCATCCAGGAGGCGAGCGCCCCCTCAGAGATCGAGAGGGTGGGATCAGGGACGACGAGCTCGGGGTCGACGACCCGCTGGAACCCGAGCCCATGGCAGCGCTCACAGGCTCCGTGGGGGGAGTTGAAGGAGAAGATCCGCGGCTCGATCTCCGGCATCGAGGAGCCACAGTTGAGACAGGCGAACTTCTCGCTGAAAACCAGCACCTCGCCTCGTTTGCCGGCCGATGGGCCCGACAGCGTCGTCGCCCCCAGGACCTCCGCCGTGGTCCCCAGCAGCTCGACCTCGACGAGCCCGTCGGCGAGGGCGACCGCCGCCTCCAGCGACTCCGAAAGACGCTTGCGGAGACCGTCCTTCATCACCAGGCGGTCGATCACGATCGAGATGTCGTGCTTGAACTTCTTGTCGAGGACGATTTCCTCGTCGAGGCGTCGCAGCTCGCCGTCGATCACGGCGCGCGCGTATCCCTGCTGCCGCATCTCCTCCAGCATCCGCCCGTACTCGCCCTTGCGCTCGCGAACCACCGGGGCGAGAACCATGAACCGGGTCCCCTCCCCGAGCGTCAGCACCCGGTCGGTGATCTGCTCGACCGATTGCCCCGAGATCGGCTCGCCACAGCTGTGGCAGAACGGCTTGCCGATCCGTGCCCAGAGCAGCCTCAGGTAGTCGTAGATCTCGGTCACGGTGCCGACGGTCGAGCGCGGGTTACGCGAGGTGGTCTTCTGGTCGATCGAGATCGCCGGGCTGAGACCCTCGATCGAATCGACGTCAGGTTTGTCCATCTGACCGAGGAACTGCCGCGCATAGGAGGAGAGCGACTCGACGTAGCGACGCTGTCCTTCGGCGTAGATCGTGTCGAAGGCGAGGCTCGACTTGCCGGACCCCGAGAGCCCTGTGATCACGATCAGTGAGTCGCGCGGCAGCGCGACATCGACGCCCTTGAGGTTGTGCTCACGGGCGCCGGAGACGACTATCTGATTGCCTGCCGACATCATCGGCCGATTCTACGGACACGAACGGTTGTTCCCACGGGAGACCCCGAGGGCTCAGCTGCGCCCGGCGCGAGCGAGGACGTCCTCGATCAGCGCATCGCTGTCTTTGACGCGGCCAAACTCGGCCTCCAGCTGAGTGGCGATCGCGTCCGGCTCAGCGCCCTCGAGCGCGAGATTCATCGCCACCAGACGAACCGCCCCCGGATCGGCCGCGCCCGGCGCCTGATCTGTGGCCTGGGGACTGGCCACGGCTTCCGGCTCGGAAACGTCGGCGGACTGTGCGGCGGCAGGGGCCGCCGCGCCCTTGAGTTGGGCGATCAGGTCCTCGGTGCTGGCGCCCGCCGAGGGGACCGGCTGCGGCGCCGATCCCTGCTCCAGCCCGGATGCCGGCTCCGGCTCGGGCTCCACAGCGTCTGGCTCCGTCGCCCCGTGCTCCGGCTCAGCCTCGGAATCGGATCCCGTCGCGTCGGCGAGGCGTGTGCGGACCTCGCCGGTGAGGCTCTCGCCCAGCGAGCCGACCTTGCCCCGCAAATCTTCCGCCTGGGTGACCAGGCCCTCGACCGCTTTCTGCGCCTGCTCGATCCTCGCCTGGGCCTCGCTGCGCGCCCGGGAGATGATCTCCTCCGCCTCGCCTCGGGCCGCGGCGACGATCGCCTCCGCTTGCTTGCCGGCCTCCGCCTCGATCTCGGCCGCCGTGGCCTCGGCCACACCGACGATCTTGCCGACCCGGTCGGCCGCCACCTCCCCTATCGATCCTGAGCCTTTCGGCAGTCGCTCGGCGAGAGCGTTCAGGTGCGCTTTCACGGCCTCGGGGTCCCAGCCCTTGCGGGCTGAGGGGAAGTCCTCGCGAACGATCTCCTCGCGCTCCATCGGCGGCGGAGCCTAGCGGAGTACCAGGCTCTGCCCGAGCAGTTCTCCGATCCAGGTCACTAGCCTGCGCCAGATCAGTGTGATCGTCCGCACAATCCTCACCGGGCCCCTGCTGGGCATTCTGGTGCTCGCGCTCCTCCCGGTCTCCCCACAGGCCACCTCGAGCCCGCGGGGAGCAGCACCCTTCGCGGGCAAGATCAAGACGCTGAGCGCGGACTCCCGGAGCCGGATCAGACAGCACAGCTGGAGCCCCGGCTGCCCCGTCCCGCTGCGCAAGCTCCGGGCGGTCAAGGTCAGCCACTGGAACTTCGAGCACCGAGTCGTTGACGGCAAGCTGATCGTGCACCAGCGCTACGCGGCGCCCATCCTCAGGGTCTTCCGGCAGCTCCACGCGAAGCGCTTTCCGATCCGTCGGATCGAGCCGATCGACGCCTACCGGGGTGACGATCACCTCTCGATGGACGCCGACAACACCTCCGCCTTCAACTGCCGCCTCGTGAGCGGGACCGGCACCTGGTCGCGCCACGCCTACGGCAAGGCGATCGACATCAACCCGCGCGAGAACCCGTACGTGACCCCGTCGGGCTTCGTCTCACCGCCCGGCGGCCGTCCCTACACCGACCGCAAAGACGTCCGCAAGGGGATGATCGTCCGGCGGGGTCCGGTCGCCCGCTCCTTCCGGCGGATCGCCGGTTGGAGCTGGGGCGGCGGCTGGAGCGGGACCAAGGACTACCAACACTTCAGTGACAACGGGCGCTGAACGCGCCGGCGGGTCCGCTCACCCGCCCGCCCGCCTGGTCACAGGGCCGATCAGCGCTCGGGCCACCTTGCGGATCGTCGCGATCCCATATCCCTTGCTCGTCTGACCGGAGGTGAGGATCGCCACGGCGAGTTCCTCGCGCTTCGGTCCACGCAGGAGAGCGATCTGGTGCACCCGCCAGTCGCTGGGGGCATCGTCGTACCAACCACCCTTGAAGAACGGCGTCCAGCCGGTCACCTCGGCGATCCCCCAGCGCTGCTTGGTGACGATCCGCTTCAGCAGCCCGATCGCAAACTGCCGATGCCGCCGGGGGAGCAGCTCCTCGATCTTCTTCATGAAGAGGGCCATGTCGCGGCTGCAGATCTGGGTCGAGCCCCAGCTGGACGCGGTCCCGAAGCAGCGCATTCCGAGCTTCTCGGCGATCGCTTCCAGCGAGGCATTGCCGACGATGTCGCGAATCTCTGTGGCGGCGTCGTTGTCGGAACGGCGAATCATGATTTTTAGTCGCTCACGCTCGGAGCCATCGAGCCCGCGCTCCGAGTAGCGGCGCAGATAGGCGACCATCAGCATTGCCTTGACGACGCTCGCCGCGCGATAGCGATCTGAGGGATTGAACGAGCGCCTGACGCCGCCGCCGCGGAGCGAGAAGCTGGTCTTGCCCGCTCGACCGTTGGCGACGCGCTTCGCCGCCTTCACGCGTTTGTCCCAATGCACCTGGCCGAGGTTGCGCCCGCCGGCCGATACCGGCGCAGCGGCAACGAGCAGCACCAGCGACAGCGCTGCGGCCGCGACGAGCGTGGTCTGCAACCGCATGGCCCAATCTTGGCAGGCGCGGCTCCCGCTCAGGCGCGCATCCCCTCGAGGTCGCGGCGTAGCTCCTTGAGCTCGTCCCGCAGCCGGCCCGCCTCCTCGAAGCGGAGGTCGTCAGCCGCGCTGAGCATGTCCTCCTCGAGGCCGGCGATCATCTTCTCGAGCTCCTCCGGGGACTCGATCGGCTTGCCGTCGATCAGCGCCCGGCTGCGGCGCCGCTTCGCCGGGGCGTTCGACTCCATCGCGAGGAAGTCGGAGATGTCGCTGATGCCCTTCTTCACGGTCTCCGGCGTGATCCCGTGCTCGGCGTTGTAGGCGACCTGGATCTCGCGGCGGCGGTCGGTCTCGTGGATCGCTGCGTCCATCGCCGCGCTCTGCCGGTCGGCGTACATCAGCACCCTGCCGTTGACGTTGCGGGCTGCGCGGCCGATTGTCTGGATCAGGCTCGTCTCGCCGCGCAGGAATCCCTCCTTGTCGGCGTCGAGGATCGCAACCAGCCCGACCTCGGGGATATCGAGCCCCTCGCGCAGAAGATTGACGCCGACGAGCACGTCGTACTCGCCGAGCCGCAGGTCGCGGATGATCTGGATCCGTTCGATCGTGTCGACCTCGGAGTGCAGATAGCGGACCCGGAAGCCGTGCTCGAGCAGGTACTCGGTCAGATCCTCCGACATCTTCTTCGTCAGCGTTGTCACCAGGCAGCGCTCTTTGCGCTCGGCGTGGACCCTGACCTCCTCCATCAGGTCGTCGATCTGGTTCTTCGTCTTCCGGACCTCGACGGGAGGGTCGACGATTCCCGTCGGACGCACGATCTGCTCGACGATTCGTCCGCTCTGCGTGCGCTCGAAATCACCGGGCGTGGCCGAGACCATCACCACCTGGCCGACCCGTGGCAGGAACTCATCGAACTTCAAGGGCCGGTTGTCGATCGCGCTGGGAAGGCGGAAACCGTGATCGATCAGGGTCAGCTTGCGCGAGCGATCGCCCTCGTACATGCCACCGATCTGGGGAACCGTCTGATGCGACTCGTCGACGAAGGTGACGAAGTCATCGGGGAAGTAGTCGATCAGGGTGTGTGGCGGCGAGCCGGGCTCTCGGCCGTCGAGGATCCGAGAGTAGTTCTCGATCCCGTTGCAGAAGCCAAGCTCCTTCAGCATCTCGAGGTCGTACTGGGTCCGCTGGCGGAGGCGGTGGGCCTCGAGCTCCTTGCCCTGCTCCTCGAGCTCAGAGGTGCGCGCGTCGAGCTCGGTCTTGATCTCGACCACCGCCTGTTCGATCGTCTCCTCCTTGGTCACGTAGTGCGAAGCGGGCCAGATCGAGACGTGAGCAACCTGATCGAGCACCTCGCCGGTGAGCGGATCAAAGTGCGTGATCGACTCGACCTCGTCGCCGAATAGCTGCACCCGGTAGGCGGATTCGGCGTAGGAGGGAAAGATCTCGAGCACCTCACCCTTGACGCGGAAGGTGCCGCGGGTCAGCGCCGTGTCGTTGCGCTGGTACTGCATTCCGACCAACTGGCGGAAGAGCGGCTCGCGCTCGATCCACTCGCCGACCTTGAACAAGACCATCTGGTCGCGGTAGAGCTCCGGCGAACCGATCCCGTAGATGCAGGAGACCGAGGCGACGATGATCACGTCGCGGCGGGCGAACAGCGACGAGGTCGCGGCGTGGCGGAGGCGATCGATCTCGTCGTTGACCGTCGCGTCCTTCTCGATGTAGAGGTCCTGGGCCGGCACGTAGGCCTCGGGCTGGTAGTAGTCGTAGTAGCTGACGAAGTACTGGACCGAGGCGGCGGGGAAGAACTCGCGGAACTCGTTGCAGAGCTGCGCTGCGAGGGTCTTGTTGTGGGCGATGACCAGCGCCGGGCGCTGTAGCCGGGCGATCGTCGAAGCCATCGTGAACGTCTTCCCGGTCCCCGTCGCTCCGAGCAGGGTGATGAAGTTCTCGCCGGCCTCGATCCCCTCAACGAGGCCGTCGATCGCTGCCGGCTGATCGGCGACCGGCGCATAGGCGGCGTTGAGGACGAAATCAGGCACCGAGCGAAGATAGCGACCGCCGATCGCCTGCGAGGATCTTCCGGACGCTGGAGTCGAATTGGACCGTAGTTTCAGCGGATGGCCGCCTCGAGTCAGGGAGCTAGCCTGCAAGGGGTGCCTGGCCCCCGCCAACTGTCGCTCGAGCGGATTCCTCGGCGCGAGCAGGCCAGGCGGCTGCCTCGGCCGGTGGCCGGGGAGCCGGGGCTGGTCAGCGTTGATGCGACCTGGGGAACGATCCAGCCGCTGCGGCTCAGCAACGGAGTCGAGACGGTCGCCGAACTGGAGGTGATCGAACAGCTGCGCGCCGGCGGGCTGCTGGTCGATTGCCGCCAGCCGCCGGATGTCGCCCGCGGCAGGATTCCCGGCGCCCTGGCGATCCGCCATCAGGAGATCGTCGCCGGCCTCGAGCCCCATCACGACCGCGCCCCGGTCGTTCTCTACTGCAACGGACCGCAATGCCTTGCCACACCGGACGCCGTATCGCTTCTTCTGGACGCCGGATGGGCTCCGGCCACGCTCCGCTACTACCGCGGCGGCATCCACGACTGGGTGACACTCGGGCTCCCCCTCGCCGCAGAGCCGCAGGCCTAGCGCCGAGTCGTGATCTCGCAGATCGCGACGCCGCCTGCGTCGCGGCGGGCTTTCTCGTCGGCATGCTCGATCTCGGAGAGAACCGTGTAGGCGACGTCATCCGGGTCGATCCCGAGGCTGGATGCGACGGCCGCCGGAAGGCGTTCGACAACGTCCTTGCTGGCGAGGGTGCTGCCTCCGCGGGCGACCTCTTGGATCCGCGCCGCCTGGTTCACCTCATCGCCGAGCGCGGTCACCTCGAGTCTGCCGCCCGTCACCACCTGACCGATCACCAGCGTCGCCCCCCAATGGACGCCTACGTTGATCGCCAGGGGCTCGCCACCCGGGCCCATCGTCGCGGTCCGGTGCTGGATCGCTTCGGCCGCGCGGAGGGCGGCGGCGGCCGCGTGCTCGTCGCCGCCGCACTGCTCGGCGAGGAAGAAGGCGCTGACACCGTCGCCGACGTGTTTGCCGACAATGCCGCCATGCTTGATGACGGCACCGTCGATTGCAGTCGTCATCTCGCGGATCAAGCCGAAGTAGGCCTTCGTCGAGAGCTTGCGGCTCAGCACCCCGGACGCCTCGAGGTCGGCGAAGAGGATCGCGGCTGGGCGCCGAGCCGGCTCGGTCAGCGCAGCCATCCGCTCGAACATGCCATCGTCGCCGCGCGAGAGCATCGCCTGGACGCTGCCGCGGAGGCCGCCGCCGACGTAGAGGCTGATCGCTCC
>Ga0307379_10014112_pt1 | contig 10318 bp, 5 predicted proteins | sample UN2MG_FD_202237 | JGI IMG/M metagenome (GOLD analysis project Ga0307379, IMG submission 202237) | Soil microbial communities from Risofladan, Vaasa, Finland - UN-2 | ecosystem: Environmental > Terrestrial > Soil > Coastal area > Acid sulfate soil | place: Finland: Risofladan, Vaasa | collected... | reverse complement strand
GGCCGTAGCCACAAGAATTATCGCCTATTATGACAATGTCAGCTCCATGGATGTTGTCGGGGCGCTGGTGTACGGGGATGATATGGGTTTCAAGACCCAGACCATGTTATCGCCCGGAACTTTCAGAAAATACCTCTTCCCGCTGCAGAAAAAACTAGTGGAGGCGGTCCACAGCCACGGCAAGCCGATTATCCTTCATTCCTGCGGCAATCTCTCAGCGGTGATGGAGGATGTTATCGGCTGCGGCTGGGATGCCAAGCATTCGTTCGAGGATGTGATCGAGCCGGTCTGGGTGGCCAGGGAGAGATACGGCCATCGCCTGGCCCTTATCGGCGGGTTCGATGTGGACAAGATCTGCCGGATGTCCGAAAATGAAGTCCGCGCGCACACCCGCTTCCTGATCGAGAAATGCGCTCCGGGCGGCGGCTGGGCCATGGGCACTGGCAACTCAGTGGCCAGTTACGTGCCGGTGCAAAACTATCTGGCCATGCAGGAAGAGGGCTATTTAGCCGGGGCTTACTAAGAAAAAATCAGTGTTTCGGCCAGGGCTTGCGGAAAAAGTTTACAAATATTTTATCAAGCCATAGATTATAAACAGGAAACTTTTGAAAAATGTTAGATTCTTACATATTCATTCTGAGAGATTATCTCTTACATTTTTAACCACAAAGACACTAAGTACATGAATTCATAAATAGTGTAGCGTATTGTTGTAAACCAATTTACAAGTTTAGTAAACGTAGTGGCGAGGCATGCCTCGCCCTGTTCAGGCGACTGCCGGTCGCCCCTACGACTCCGCACAGCGTTGCTGGAAAAAATACGTCACCGTATTTTCGAGTTACAGTACTAAGTAACTATGTTGCTTAGTGGTTAGATAAAATAAATTTCAAATATTTTTGGCTAGCATTTTACCCAAAGAACATTGCCTGCTTTTTATAACCCTATAATAATCAATATGTTACTGTATGGGCGGTTCGCGATCCACCCTACAAATCGAATATTATCCTTTTATCGGTGATTTTTTCAAAGGTCTCAACAGGTCTTGCTTGTAATGATTCAAATTTTTTCTTCAAAGTGCAAATGAAATATTAGGCTTCCTCTATAAATCCTGCACTTCTAACCCAGAGTCGATCCCATGTACCGCGGCAAGAACAGGCAGAAAATCCCGTTGTTTCCTGAGCTGTTCCCTTTCGGCGGAAAGCTCAACCCTAAAAACCGCTGGCTGCAAATTGCCAGGCTGATTCCCTGGGAGAAGATCGAGTCCAGGTACGAGAGGCACTTTTCCAAGCGCGGGCGCCCGGCATTGGACGGCCGCCTGGTGATCGGCATCCTGCTGCTCAAGCATATGACCGGTTTCAGCTACGAGTCGATCATCGAAATGGTCAATGAGAACCCTTACATGCAGGCTTTTTGCGGCCTGGATCATTTTGTCACCAAGCCTCTTCTGGACGCGAGCAGCCTGAGTAAAATCCGTAAGCGCTTCGGGCCTGAGGATTTTGATGAGCTGGAGCGCGAAACCCTGCAGGTGCTCCTTGAGCACGACATTCTCAAAGAAAAAAGCCTGCACGAGGAACCTGTCGCTTTCCCGAAAAATGTGCAGTATCCCGAGGGGGAAGGCATGCTCAACGAGTCCCGCCAGTGGGTGGTCAGGAAGATCAAGAGCCTGGGGAGCTCGCTTGGTGGAAAGGTGAAACCCCCCAGCCCGAAGGAATGAAAGGGCGGCCTGAATCTCAGGGAAAAAAAGATAAGTGGGCTGGTGTTCTTAAGGCTTATAAAAAAGAGGGTCTGGAGTGCTTTCCAGGCCCTTTTATATACGAGCTGATCAGTAAGAAAATATTTCAGCGCAGGAGCACCATTTTCCTGACCCTGGTATAATCCCCGGCAGTCAGACGGTATAAATAGACACCGGAGGCTGCCCGGGCGCCGTCCTTGTCCGTGCCATCCCAGAATACACTGTAAACCCCCGCTTCCCTGACCTCGTTCACCAGGGTTTTAACTGTCCGCCCCTGGAGGCTGAAAACCTCGAGCCTCACAGGCACGGCCTGGCCTTGAGAGACCGAATAGGTTATCACAGTGGAGGGATTGAAGGGATTGGGGCTGTTTTGATCCAGGCCGTAAGCCTGGGGAAGTCTTCTCGAACCAAGAAGAGAGCTCGCTGTGCTCCATTCGGATGCGTCAAGCTCGAGTTTTTTCAGCTCACCCAGGAGGTAATCTTTCTCAACTTGGGACAGGTTTGCCAGGCTCACGGAAAAATTCCCGGCTCCGGCCAGAGAGGGCGCGCCCTGCCGGCGGATATAGAGCAGAAGTGCCACTGCATCGGCTATGGAGAACCCGCCGTCGCGGTTGAAATCAACAGCCGGATCATCCCGGTTGTCCCTGGCGAGAAGCAGGAGGGCTATCACATCCTGGATGTCGAGTATCCCGTCGCTGTTGTAATCCCCGCCGTGGCCTGCGGATTCGAAATCGACCCTGGTGCGCGCTCCAGGCTCGCCAGAGAGAGTAAGGACGCCGGCCGGGACATTTATCACGAGGCTCCCGGATGTCGCATCGGCTTCGAAAGTACTCTCGCCAGCAGCGATTCCCTCATCCGCCACATCGATCACCTCGATAAAGGTATAATCGCCCGCCCCTGTTTCGGGCACACTCACCTCGACCCTTCCCACTCCCAGCTCAGGCCGCAGCTCAGGGGGCGGATAATATGCCGTGCCGATCTGGAAAGCGCGCACAGTGTCAATTGTCGCATTCGACGGCGCGAGTACTGTCACCACGGCCCTGCCCCCGCGGTCAGTGACAGTGAAACGGTTATTTTCTAGCACAGGCCTGACTGTGTAATGCCAGATCACTTTGGGCAGGTAACTGCTGCCCGCCAGAGTGACATTATCCACCACCACCAGGTACCTTTCGCCGAGCCAGGCTATTTCCCGGACAGCCTTTGATACGCGGGTGGCATAGTAGGCCTTGGAAAAATCGCCCGCCGCAAAGGCCCACTCACCATTGTCACGGTAATCGACTATGTCTCCGGTTTCGCTGCCGGCATCAGCCAGATAGCTTTCCAGGCTTGACTCGCTCTGGTTGCTGTAAATCCGCTGACCGCCTTCATCGTTTGGGATCGAGGGGTCGACCGCCAGGATGGTGTTATGGGCGATCGATTTCCGGTAATAGTACATGCGGTGGTCGCTGTCGAATGCCCCTTCGTAGGCTCCGGATTCGATCAAGAGGGGCGCACCGCGGAATACCTCCAGGTGACCCTGGTCAAAATGGCCGTGGTCTTCGAAATAGTTGCCGCATTTGAAAAAGATAAAGGTGTCGTCTTCCCCCCAGCCGGTGCGCCAGAATACCATGCCTGTGCCTTTCGGGCTGAAAATTGTCCTGGTCGGCAGTATGGTGAAACTCGTTCCAGAGTCGTCCGCATCCCACCAGAGCAGCACGTTATAAGCGTTGCCTTCCTCGACCACCCTGTTGTCCGGCATTGTGGCCTGGGTCTCGAACAGGTAATTCAGGTAATTCATCCCGATAGGCTCGCTATAGGCGAAAGCGCGCTCGCCGATCACCCGGAATGAGAACCGCTCCGAGGTTCTGCGGAAACAGTCGCCGTAGCGCACGAGCAGCCCATCCGGCTGGCGGGCGTAGATAATGAACTCAGCCTCGCGCCAGGCCCAGTCATCCTGCTCCTTGCGCACGGTTTTCCAGAGATCCTCGCCTGTGGCCGAATACCAGGCGCTCATGAAATGTCCGCAGAGCCGCATGGTGTATTTCCGTCCATAGGCCAGGCTGTTGTGCACAGAGCCGCCCTGGAACCTTCTTGCCGGAAAAAGCTTGTCCCTGAAAGTGGAATAGGCCCAGTTGATATACGAGTCAGCAGCCAGGTGGTGGTCTTTCAGAGCCAGACCTGCTATCCCGGCCCCGGCAGCGAATGCGTACATCCGGGTGTGAAATATATGCGGCCCCTGATCCTCATACTGGCTCACGCACCAGTTTGCGCCCTGGGCCAGGATATCGGCTGCGGTTTTCTTGTCCTGATCTGTAAAAGCGGGATGGTTATAGAACCAGTCGAAAGCCATGGCCCTCCACATCACCAGCTCGCCGTCCGTGGTGGTGCCGTCGAATTCAAATGGCTCTTTCAGCATTTTCAGGCATTCCTGGGCCGCTATTTCATTATCGAGCAGCACTGCGGCCAGGGCGTAGTTACATTCACTGTAGGTGAGCCGGTTTACATAGGCTGAGTAGCGGCTGTCCAGGGCGCGGGTTTTCAGGAGGCCGGTGGTGATCGAGCGCTCGCCCCAGGCGCTGTCCCGGGAAAAAAGCCTGGGATGGCCCTCGAATACCTCTACTCCAAAACACGAACCTGCTAAAAACAGACACAAAACTGACAGGATGAGAGGTGTTTTTTTCATGTTAAACACAATCCTCGAAAAACTTGTTTTTAAAAAGTTATCCCCACCTGTAGTAATATGATCCTATTTCACCAGCACCATCTTGCGCACGCCGGTGTAATCCGCAGCCCTCAGGCGGTAGAAATAAACTCCGGAGGACTGGTTTCTCCCCGCGTCATCCGTGCCATCCCACATCACTGTGTAATAACCCGGCTCCTTTATATCATCTACCAGGGTTTTGACCAGGGTTCCCCTCAAGTCGTAAACCACCAGGCTCACCCGGACTGCCGGACCCTCCGGAACAGCATAACTGATAGTGGTTGTGGGGTTGAAAGGATTGGGGTGGTTCTGGTCCAGGGAGAAAGCCTTGGGAAGATCCGGAAGGCCTAAAAGAGCATTTATACTTTCCCATTCTTGTCCGGTAAAATCGAGCTTGCCCAGCTCGTATAACAGTCTTTCTCTTTCCTGGCTGGTGAGCCGGAAACGGGCTTTCTGAGAGGAGGCCGCCAGTTGGGGGGCCGGATTTTTTTCGCGGATATAGAGCAGCAGGGATACTGCATCGGCTATCGAATACTTCCCGTCACCGTTGAAATCCGCAGCCGGATCGGCAGGGTCAGCAAGGGCCTTGAGGATCAAGTCGATCACATCGGCAATATTCATCTCCCCGTCCCAGTTGATATCGCCTTTGGCCTCAGGGGGCGGCACGATACCCAAACCCTCGTATGACATGTAATAGAGGGCCCGGGCAAGGCTCCTGCCATTCAGGCCGAAATCCTTGAAAGCATTGGACCATTCCCCTTGCCAGGTCGCCAGATACTCTTTCGCTATTGCGGAATATCCGGCGCTCTTGCCATGTGCAGCCAGAAACCCGATTCCCAGGGCCATGTTCGAATATTTTTCACCCGGACGGTTGGTGCGCATCCAGTCCACAGCCTGCTGGACAAAGTCGATCACCTTTTTATCCCCGCTGACCTCGTAGTAATTGATAAAAGCTTCGAGTAGAAAACCGACCATGAAAGTACCCTGGGTAAATTTTTCGCTCGTTCTGGAAAACTGGTCCCACCACACTCCGAAAGTCCGGCGGGCGGTCTCCAGGTATTTATTATCCCCGGTGCATTGATAGGCCTCAATCAGGGTCAGTACCTGGAAAGCTGCGCCGCGCGGTTGGCCGAAATCGGTGTAGCCACCGAAAGAGCTGGCGAATTCCGCGGCTTTAAGGGCCACCTCAAGGCTCCTTTCGTCTCCGGTCAGATAGTAGCGTTCAAAGAGGCCCTGGGTTTTGTGATGGTTGGTATAGGTAGAGATATATACCCTGGCGGTGGTGTAATCGCTGTCATCCGTGGGGTCCACGCGGACATGGTCTGTGGGCGGACAGTAGCGGTTGGCGCCGTTGAGCCTGTTCCCGGGCTCGAAATGGGTCACGTGGACATCCATCAGATGCTGGGCTCGGGAGAGGAAATAGTCCAGCCAGCGGTAGTCGCCTGTGCGCACGAACTCCAGGCAGCTCATGTGCGGCAGGTCGTAGTAGTGATGGTTCCAGGCGATATTGCGCGCTTCGTGCACTCCGGGCTCCCAGGCGTAATGCATCCCGTCGCCCCAGTTCAGAAAGCCATAGCTCTCCCAGGTCACATCGTTTTTCGTGCGGCTTTCGACTTTGGCCAGCATTGATGTCAAACCCTTGTCCAGCTCGTCCTCCACCCTGAGGACTTCTTCCAGATGCTCTGCCGGGTAAAGGCTCGGGTTGCGCTCGAGCACCTTGCCGAAAGCCTTGCTCTCCCGGCAGTAATACTGAGGCCTGGCCACAGCCAGAAGCGGTTTCTGGCAGGCCGCCAGCATGGAAGCCAGAGTGTCGATATTGACACTTTCTGTAAAGGCGAAACGCAGGTAGTGGGTCCGGGCCACTCCGGAATAGATATCAATCGACTGGCCCAGCCTGTGCGGGATAAGCCCTGCTGTAAAAACTCCTGTGCCGGAATTCACCTCCAGAGAGCTCGGATTCATCTGCCAGAAATAGCGCAGGCCCATGCCGAACAGACCATTGGAGCCTACCCTGCCGCCGATCCAGCCGTAGCGGTCTGTCTTTAGCTGCTTGGGATTTCCGATTTCCTGAGCTATTTCTCCTGTTCCTTGAATTATACGGTCCGTGGAGGGCACCAGATGATAAAAATCTTTGTCATTGCCGTTAAAATCCAGATGCGCCGATCCGCCCGGCGAGCCGAGATAATAATCGGAATTTGTTGCGGCTGTGGGCAACTCAACGTGCAGACCTTCCAGGACAACCTTGTCTTCCCTCCCCTCCAAATAAGGGCCGCGGTTTTCAAAGGTATACACCAGGCGCACTACCGGGGAATCGTTGTAGAAATAAAGGCGGCAGATATAATGAAAGCCCTGGGCGCCGGACTCGGTTTTCAGCTCTCCCTCGGCGCGCAGCATTATGCGCATGGGTCCCTGGCCTTCTACGGTGACATTCGAGGCGTTATCGCCGGCGCTCGTGTACTCCACGCCATCCGCCCACATTACCAATCCCCGTTCGTGCGGGGCAACCAATTGATCGGAATACCCCTCCTGTGCGTTGATCCAGACCCCATTGAATATATTGAACCCTGCTTTTTTGATTTCTGCCCTAAGCTTGCCGGTGGTCACTGTTATTTCGGTCCCTGTTTCTTCAACCTCGAGCTTAGAAGCAATCTCAACCGGAGTTCCCCGCTCAAGCGAGAGCCTTAACTCACCGTTTGCCCCGACCGAGGCCTGGAAATCCAGGTGCACCCAGCGCAGACTTCCATCCGGCCAGGAGTTGACTTTTCTGAATTCACAGGGCACAGGTTTTCCTGCAATTTTAAGCACAAGAACCTCTGCCGAGCTGGCCCAGCCCTCCGGCAGAGGCACCCCGCAGGTTATCGGCTCACCCACACGGTCTATTCCGCTGCGCTCCTCTATTTTCAGCTCTACGGCCTGCGCCACAGAGGAAACAAAAAGCAAGCTTAAACCGACCAGTCCCAGCCGTTTAAACATTTTCACACCTCAAGTTGATTATTAAATATGAGCTTTAAGTGCATTAATATATATATTTATAAATGTCAATCAATATTGTTAATACAATTTTATCCGTCAGTACGAACATTATTTTAATGACTGAGAGCTTCATTCGAAAGATAATACAGTGCCCGGGCCACATTTCTGCCGTCAAGGGCGAAATCCTTGAATGGATTGCTGCAGACTCCTTTCCAGGCGTCGAGGTATTCCTTGAGCAGGTTGAGATACTGCGAATCTTTGAGCTCGTGAGCCAGGAAGCCGATTCCCAGGCTCATGTTGATAAACCTGTCCTCCGGCCTGTTGGCTCTCATCCATTCTACAGCCCGCTTGACAAACTCCACCACGCGCCTGTCGCTGCTTATCTCGTAATAATCGATAAAGGCTTCCAGCAACAGACCGACTTGGGAAAAGTTACCGGTGAAAAACGGATCGCTGCTGCGGGCATGGTCCCACCAGAGCTCGAAAGTCCGGCGGGCTGTGTCGAGGTAATCCTTATCGCCTGTTATCTTGTATCCGTCGATCATGGTCAGCACCTGGTTGGCCGCCCCCTGGGGCTGGTCGAAACCCCCATAAGCATTGAACGAGCGGGCAAAGCGGAGGGCCTTGAGCGCTACCTCGTAGCTCCTCTCATCGCCGGTCAGGCGCCAGCAGTCGAACAGCCCCTGGGTTTTGGAATGGTTTTGATTGGGGTCGACATAAACTTTGGCAGTTTCCAGATCCGCAGGATTTTCAGGGTCCAGCCGGACATGGTCCGTGCCCGGGCAGCTCCTGTTGCGGCCGTTAAAGTTATTGTTCGGGTCGAAATGCACCACGTGCATGTCCATCAGGTGATGCGCCCCGGCAAGGAAGAAGTAGAGCCAGCAGCGGCATCCCCCCCTGATAAACTGAATGAAGCTTATGTGGGGCAGATCGAAATAATGCTGGTTCCAGGCAATGTTGCGGTCCAGGTCTACGCCGGGCTGCCAGGCATAATGCACTCCGTCACCCCAGTTCAAAAAACCGTAACTTTCGCGGGTGACTCCATTCACTGTATTGCTTTCAGCCATCTCGACCATGTTATCCACCCCGGCCTGGAATTCCTTGTCCACCTGGATAGCTGTTTTCTGGCAGTCCTGCGGGAATAATGCGGGATTTGCAGGTAAAAGATGGCCGAATGCGCGAGTTTCCTGGCAGTAATACTCCGGAAAAGCGATTGCTAAAAGGGGCTTCTGGCAGGTGGCAACCAGGGAGCGCATGAAAAGCGGATCATTCTTTCCGGTAAAGGCAAAGCGCAGGTAATGGGTGCGGGCCACACCTGAATAAATGTCGACCGAGCTTCCGAGCCTTCGCGGGATAAGACCTACCTTTAAGACTCCCCCATCATGAGCCACCTCGAGGCTCGAGGGATACATTTGCCAGAAATAACGCAAGCCTACACATGCAGCGCCGCGCTCAGAGCCAAGGCCGATCCAGCCCAGCCGGTCTGTATTTTCTCTCTTTGCGTTACCCCCCGGTGCTCCATGCGCCGCGCCTCCGAAAGTGTATTCGGTTGATAAAGGCGCCAAAACGAAAGCCTCCGCCCCGGGGCTTGAGAGAGGCCCCCGGACATCCTTGCTTCTCTTGCCGATATAAAAATCAGCTCTTTCCCCGGCTAACAATGTCGGAATTTCCACATGAAGTCCGTGCAATGCGACTTTGTTTTCCACCACCGGGTCACGGTTTTCAAAAGTATAGGCCAGACGAACCACCGGGGAATCGTTGTAAAAATAGAGACGGCAGATAAAACGGAAAAGCCTCCTGCCGGAGTCGTTCAGAAGGTTCCCCTCGGCCCGCAGCACCACGCGCATGGGCCCTCTCTTTTCAACTTCCACCTGAGATGAGCGGTCATTGGCTGCCAGGTACTCCTGATCTGCGGTCCAGGCCAAGAGCCCGCGTCTGTGGGGAGCGACGATCTCCTGTTTATATTCACCGTTCTCACCGGCAAGCAGGACACGGTTGAAAACATTGAAACCCCTGCGGGCAACCTCGACTTTTATTTTGCCTGTGGTGACTGTGATGGCTTCACTGTTTTCCTGGATCCGGAGTTTCGAGTCTACAGGCTCTCTTTGGCCTTTTTCAAGCACCAGGCTTGACCATTCTGAAGGCTCGAGCGTTGCCTGAAAATCCAGATGGATCCAGCGCAAGGACCCATCAGGCCAGCGGGAAACCGCACGGATTTCCACTGGAACCTTTGTTATTCCGCTTTTCAGCATGAGATCATCCACTGAAAAAGCATACCCTTGAGCAAGCGGAACGCCGCAGGTCACAGGCTCATCTGTCCGGCTGAAAAAGCTGTTTTCAACAAGGTCCAGACGCACCGGCCAGAGATTATTCAAAGACATAAGAATTAGGAGAGAAGCCAGAAAGAGACTGCGCATCTTCATGTCATTTCCTCTTTTAGATCATCCTCAGTCAGTATTGCTAATGAACTACCCCGCGGCAAGCCGCGAGTTATCATAAGGTTGGTAATGATTATTTTCACCCCCCGGGCGACCGCCGGTCGCCCCTACGGTTGGCTTAAGGGGCCGTTTACCCCGCAGCTTGTTGCGGGGAATTCTTTTCGATTAAAAAAGCTTAGTGGACAAAACCTTGTTAAAGGCGTTTTGGAGAGGTTTAATCTCACGACTCCCGGTCTTTTATTCTTGAACAGAAAAGGCATGCCTTGTAAATTACTGCGGAACTTATACAGAATCAACCTTTAGGCGCTTAGTTTATCCACATCGACAACAAATTGTGGATGTTGGATAGTTCCATAATAACTAATTTGTATCTGTGCAGACAGGTACAAAGGGACAAAGGCACATAGGCACAAAGTAATAAAATACTTCCCCGCCGGTATTGCCGGAAAAAGACGCTTCCGAATTCAGGGTAAAGCTGCACCTGTATGTGTGCTC
>Ga0307379_10014110_pt1 | contig 10319 bp, 8 predicted proteins | sample UN2MG_FD_202237 | JGI IMG/M metagenome (GOLD analysis project Ga0307379, IMG submission 202237) | Soil microbial communities from Risofladan, Vaasa, Finland - UN-2 | ecosystem: Environmental > Terrestrial > Soil > Coastal area > Acid sulfate soil | place: Finland: Risofladan, Vaasa | collected... | reverse complement strand
CCTCATCCCTGGCCACCGCCAAGGCGGTGGCGGAGTCCAGCCCGCCGGACAGCAGCACCACGGCCGGCTTGTCGCGCTCCTGGCTCACGCCGACAGCCTACGTCGGCGGGGGGGAAGACTCAACCGTATGCAAAGGCCGGCTTGGGGGACGATGGCGGCGTTTGCGCGGCGGGCCTTATGTCCGCGTGCGCGATCGCATAGAATGAGGCGCATGGCGATACGAACGAAAATCGTGGCGACGGTGGGGCCGGCCTGTGCGGAGCCGGCGGTGCTGGAGCAGATGGCGCGGGCGGGCGTGGACGTGTTCCGGGTGAACTTCTCCCACGGCAACGAGGCGACCCGCGCCGAGGCGGTGGCGAACATCCGCCAGGTCGAGTCGCGGATCGGCGAGCCGCTGGCGATCCTGGCAGACCTGTGCGGGCCGAAGATCCGCGTCGGGCCCATCCACGGGGGCTCCTGCCTGCTGGGAGAGGGCGCCCGCGTGTCGATCACCCGCCAGCCGGTCATCGGCTCGGCCGACCAGATCTCGACCACGCTGCCCGAGCTGATCGACTGCGCTCGCCCGCACCAGGCGCTGCTGCTGGACGACGGCAAGATCCGCCTGCGGGTGATCGAGACCGACCCGCCGGAGCGGATCGTCTGCGAGGTGACGACCGGCGGCATCCTGGCCGAGGGCAAGGGGATCAACCTGCCCGAGACCGAGCTGGACCTGCCGGCGCTGACCGAGAAGGATCTGCGGGACGTGGAATGGATCGCCGCCAGCGACGTCGACTGGGTGGCGCTATCGTTCGTTCAACGGGCCGATGACGTGCACCATCTGCGCTCGCTGCTGGCCGAGGATTTCCGGATCGTCGCCAAGATCGAGAAGCCCAAGGCCCTGGAGCGGATCGAGTCGATCGTGGACGCCGCCGACGCGCTGATGGTGGCGCGGGGCGACCTGGGCGTGGAGATGCCTCTGCCGGAGGTGCCGATCATCCAGAAGCGCCTCGCCAAGCTGTGCCGGACCCACGGCAAGGCGTGCATCGTGGCCACGCAGATGCTCGAGTCCATGACCGCCAGTCCCACGCCCACCCGCGCCGAAGTCGCCGACATCGCCAACGCGGTCCTGGACGGCGCCGACGCGGTGATGCTCTCCGGCGAAACGGCGGTGGGAAAGCACCCCGTCGCCACGGTCCGCATGATGCAGGAGATCGCCGCCGAGGCCGAGGCGTACGAGGCCACGCTGGGGATCGCAGCGACGGTCCACTTCGCCCCCGCGCGGACCACGGCCGCCCTGGCGGCGTCGGTCCGCGCGGTCCTGGCCGAGGAGGAGATCTCCGCCGCCGCCGTCTACACCGCCTCCGGCACCACCGCGGCCGTGCTGGCGCAGCAGCGCCTCCCCGTGCCCGTCCTGGCCATGTCCCCGAACAGGCGGGTGGTGCGTCAGATGTCGCTTCTGTTCGGGGTCCGGCCCGTGCTGGAGCCGGCGCCGGAACACACCCGGGAGGTGCTGGCGGCGGCGGGCAGGCACCTGCAGGCACTGGGGCTGGTTCGGCCTGGGGCGAAGATCGTGGTCCTGTCAGGCCGGCCCATCGGCAAGGGCGGCGCGACCAACACGTTGGTCGTCCACACGGTGGTGTGAGGCAGGCCGGGGGCCCGGCAATCGCCGCCTGGGCGGAAGCGGATTGCCTTCAAGCGGGTGGGGGCCTACCATGAAGACGTGTTCGAAAGTAAAGAAAAACCTCTGCAACCAAAGGAATTCCCGGACGAGGCCGATATAGAATCTGACGAGCAGGACGACTTGGTCGGCCTGACCCGGTGCGGGGCCTGCGGGGAGTTAGTTTACGTGGACACTCCCCGATGCCCGCACTGCGGGGATTGGACCGTCCAGATCGGGCAGCATTGGCGCCAGAGCGGCAAGTGGTATGTGCGCGCGGGGCTCTTCCTGGCCAAGGTGGTGTTGATCAACTGGATCGTGCCGTTGATCCTTGCATGTATCGGCGCAGCGGTCGCCCTCTGGCGTCTGCTCCGGTGATCGCCCCGAGAGGCCGCGGGACGAGCAGGCGGACGCGGCGAAATGGCGGGGGTGGCCAAGTTCGGATTTGACATTGGGGGGGCGTAGGTGTGAAATCAGCACGGGTAGAGGGATGCGAGGAAAGGCCATGAAGGTCTTCATGCTGGGATGGGAGTTTCCCCCGTACATCAGTGGCGGCCTCGGAACCGCCTGCTATGGACTGACGCGCGGGTTGGATGAAGCGGGAGTAGAGGTGACCTTCGTCCTGCCGACGGCGGTTCCCCTAGACGCCGCCAGCCATGTGCACTTCCGGACGCCGGCGACGCTGATGGGCGATCTGCCGGCCGGGACGGTCCTCACGGCGGAGGGTTTCCAGCGCCTGACGGTGCGCGCCCTGCCGGCGATGCTCCAGGCCTACGCAACGGCCGGCGGCTTCGAGCAGATGATCGAGCAGCTTCGCCAGCAGCAGAACCTCGGCGCGCTGGGCATCCCGGGCCTGACCGCCCTGGCGGGCGGCGGAGGCGGCGGAGGCGGACGGTCGTTCGTGGGCGGGTCGCCGGGGATGTACCGGGGCGACCTGCTGACGCAGATCCAGTACTACGCCTCCCTGGCGGTGGAGCTGGCCAAGCGGGAGCAGTTTGACCTGGTCCACGCCCACGACTGGATGACCTACCCCGCCGGCCTGGCGGTTTCGGCCTACACGGGCAAGCCCCTGGTGGTCCACCTGCATTCGACCGAGTTCGACCGCAGCGGCGAGCACGTCAACCAGCAGGTCTACGACATCGAGCGCGCGGGGATGCACGGGGCGGACCGGGTCATCTGCGTCAGCTACCTGACCCGCGGGATCGCCCTGCGCCGCTACGGCGTGCCGGCGGAGAAGATCGAGGTGGTCTACAACGCCGTCGAGCACCCCGACGGCGGCATGGGCGAGCCGCCCCCCATCGCCCGCGACGAGAAGATCGTCCTGTTCCTGGGCCGGATCACCATGCAGAAGGGCCCGGAGTATTTCCTCCACGCCGCCAAGAAGGTGCTGGAGAAATTCAAGAAGGTTCGTTTCGTCATTGCCGGCAGCGGGGACATGACCGGGCAGATCGTGGAGTTGTCGGCGGCGCTGGGCATCGGGCGTCACGTGACGTTCACGGGGTTCCTCCGCGGCGACGACGTGGCGCGGGTATTCCGCATGGCGGACCTGTACGTCATGCCCAGCGTTTCCGAGCCGTTCGGAATCGCCCCGCTGGAGGCGCTGTCCCACAATGTCCCGGTGATCATCTCCAAGCAGTCCGGCGTCTCGGAGGTCCTGACCCATGTGCTGAAGGTGGACTTCTGGGACGTGGACGAAATGGCCAACAAGATCATCGCGGTGCTGCGACACCCGCCCCTGCAGCGCGTCCTCCGCCAGCAGGGACAGATCGAGTTGCGAAGGCTCTCCTGGCGGGACTCCGCCGAGAAATGCAAGGAAGTGTACCAACAACTCGTCGGCGTGGCGTAGGACCGAGGATCGGGCCGGGCAGCGACCGAGAGACCAAATCCCAGGTGTGCGAATGGCTTCGGTAGTTTTTTACTTCCAGGTGCACCAGCCCTTCCGGCTGCGGCGGTACAGCATCTTCGACAGCGGCACCAATTACTTCGACGGGCGGGCCAACGCTGAGATCTGCCGCAAGGTCGCCGGGAAGAGCTACCTGCCGACCAACGCGGTCATCGCCGACCTGATCCGCATGCACGAAGGGCGGTTCCGGGTCAGCTATTCCATCACCGGCATGGCCATCGAGCAGTTCCGCCTGTACGCGCCGGAGGTGCTCGACAGCTTCCAGGCCCTCGCCGACACCGGCTGCGTGGAGTTCATCGCCGAGACCTACCACCATTCCCTCGCCTTCCTCTACCGGCGTGACGAGTTCGTCGACCAGGTGGCGATGCACCGCCAGCTCATGGCCGACACCTTCGGCCAGACGCCCCGGGTATTCCGCAACACCGAGCTGACCTATAACAACGACGTCGCCCAGGTGGCGGAGGACATGGGCTTCGACGCCGTCCTGACCGAGGGCGCCGACCACATCCTGGGCTACCGCAGCCCCAACTTCCTCTACAGCCCGCCCAACTGCGGGCAGCTCAGGATGCTGCTGAAGAACTATCGCCTCAGCGACGACGTCGCCTTCCGCTTCGGCAACCGCGACTGGGCGGAATGGCCCCTGACGGCGGAGAAGTTCGCCCGGTGGGTCAACCAGATCAACGGCAACGGGTACGTCTGCAACCTGTTCATGGACTACGAGACCTTCGGCGAGCACCAGTGGGCGGACACGGGGATCTTCGATTTCCTGCGGGCGATGCCCGGGCTGGTGATGAGGATCGGGGACAACAATTTCCTGACCGTCTCGGAGGCGGTGGACCGCTATCCCGTCACCGCGGAGCTGGACATCCCGCACATGATCTCGTGGGCGGACATCGAGCGGGACATCTCGGCCTGGCTGGGCAACTCCATGCAGGCCAATGCCCTGTATGAGCTGTACGCCCTCGCCGACGACGTCCGGGCCAGCGGGAACGAGGAGTTGACCGAGGACTGGCGGAAGCTGCAGACCTCCGACCACTTTTACTACATGTGCACCAAGTACTTCGCCGACGGGGACGTGCACAAGTACTTCAACCCCTACGAGTCGCCCTACGACTCTTACATCAACTACATGAACATCCTCGACTCGATCCGCACCCGCCTGGGGCAGAAGAAGGCCTGAGGCCCTCCCGAGGGCGCGGCGGCGCATCCGGCGGGGTCGAATCGGCGGTCCGCCGCCGGCGCACCCCGAGGCCGTTGTGCCGACAGGACGTAACGCCGGCATGGGCACAGGAAGCGCCACCACCTCAACACGATCACCCACCTGCGAGAAACCGCTCCGCCGAGGCCGGGCCCTGCTGTTGGCGGAATCCCCCCTGGCCACCACCCTGGGCATGACCCTCAGCGGCACGTTCCTGACCGCCATGGTCGTCGGCTTCGAGGGGGGCGTGTTCGAAGTGGGCCTGGCCACCGCCGCCGGAGCCCTCGGGGCGGTGGGCATGCTCGTGTCCAACCCCCTCATCAACCGTATCGGCAGCCGAAGGCGATTCTGCCTGATCACGCTCGGGGTCGTCCGGTCCCTCCGAATGGTCATCTCCGGCCTGCCGCTGCTGGTGATCGTCGGATGGGCGCCGCGGTCGATGTACTGGCCCCTGGTGGGGTGTGTGCTGGTGTCGGCGATGTTCGGCACGGCGGCGGAGATCTCCCGCCGAAGCTGGATCTCCGACCTGGTCGGCCCGACCGAGCGGGGGCGGTTCTTCAGCCGGCGGGTCATGCTCAGCATGCTCGCCAGCATCATTATCCTGCCCACCGGCGGGATGCTGCTGGATCGCATGCCCCGGACCGGCGGACAACCCATGACCGCCCTGGCCGTCCTGGTGGGCTTCGGCGCCGCCGTCGGCTGGGTGGGCTGGCTGCTGCTGTACCGGGCGCCCGAGCCGCCGATGGCACCGCCGCGGCGGCAGACCGGGCTGGGGCAATCGCTGATCCTGCCGTGGCTTCGCCCGCGATTCCGCCCCCTGCTGGCGGTGGCGGGCGCCAACGCCCTGGCGTGCAGCCTGGCGGCGGGGTTCTTCGACATCTACATGCTCCGGCACCTCGGCCTGAGTTGGAAGTGGATCGCCGCGGTCAACACCGTGGGGCAACTGGCGGCGTTGGCGGCGGCGCCGCTGTTCGGGCGCTGGGCGGATCATTCCGGGGCGCGCAAGGTGCTGAACACTTCGTTCTGGTGCAAGGGCATCTTCCCCGCTCTATGGATCCTGGTGGCGCCGGCGTGGTGGCAGTTGGTGTTCGTGGTGGTCCTGGTCCGCGCGTTCAACTCGGCCGGCATGATCTGCTGGGCTCGCCTGTCGATGAACCTGTCCCCCCCGCGGAACCGGGCGGCCTTCCTCGCCGCCAGCCAGGCCATCGTCGGCGCCGGCGGGGCCGTCGGGGCCCTGGCGGGCGGGACCCTGGTCGCCCTGCTGGACCGGTGGGACTTCTCGCTGGACCTGGGCGGCTTCGCGGTCGTCCCCCTCCACGTCGTCTTCCTCCTGTCGGCCGTGATGCGCGTCACCACCATCCCCCTGCTGCGGTACATCCGCGAGCCCAGGCACTCCATGGTCAACGCGCCGGACCCGGACCTGGACTGAAGGGCGGAGATTCGATTCGAACGGCGCGGTACAGCAGGCCCTCCTTGTGGAACGTCGCCGCCTCCAGCAGCGCCCCGGGGCAGTAGCCCTTCTGCGGGCTGACTACGTACAACGGGCGGCGGCCCACCGCCTCGAAGAAGGCGTTGATGTCCTCACCCGGGCGGGGGATCGGCCACGGCTCGTGGCCGCCGAGGAGCAGGATCCCCCGGCCGGTGCGGGAGGTCTGCTGAAGGACCGCCAGCGGATAGTACGCCGTCGGATCGGCCACGATCACCGCGTCGGGCGGCGCCTGCCGGAGCACCTCCGTGGCGAACCGCTGGGCGGAGTCCTCGTTCTGCTTGCAGGGCGTGATCCAGTATCGCGCCTCGTCGCGATAGGGCAGGGCCCGCGGGTGCCGCACGGCCGATGGCGCGACCCTGGCGGCGACGGCGGGGCCGACGGCATACAGCACCGGCATGGCCACGATCGAGGCGGCCACGCCCGCCCACGCGAGCCGCCGCCACCCCGGGCCGCTGGAGACCAGCACGTCCAGCCCGACCGCCGCCAGCACCGCCATCATCGCGTAGGTCGGCAGGAAGAACGTGAACTGGTCCGGCACGAAATACCGCACGGCGAAGACGGTCTGGATGGCCGCCAGGGCGTACAGGACCCACGCCGCCGCACCCGCCCGCCGCCGCAGACACCACAGGCCCACCAGCGCCAACGGCAGCAGGACGTTCGCGAAGTTCAAAGCCACCAGGGCAAAGTTGGCCTTCGCCCGCCCCGCCGACGGGTCGCCCCCAAACACCTGTGCCTGATACCTGCCCACCAGCGCCGATCGCACCGCCTCGCCCACGCTGCCCAGCTCGACCGCCTTGGCGACGATCATGGCCACGTACAGGCCCGACCCCGCCAGGTACGCCCCCGCCGCCACGAGAATCGACCAGGCAGGCAGCCGCTTCCGCGCGATCAGCACCACCGCCGTCACCACGTACACCGGCAGCGGCAGCAGGGCGAAGTTGTGCACGCTCAACCCCAGCCCGCTGACCAGCGCCAGGCCGGCCAGCTTGCCCCACGTCGGCCTGCGCAACAGCAGCAGCAGGATCCACAACTCGGCCGTAAAGCCTGCCAGCGACCAGGTGTACACCTCCGCGATCGTCGCCAGCCACCACGGCGTATGCGCCAACGCCAGCATGGCCACGATGGCGGCGCCGACCCGCCGCTTGCCGGTCAGGATCGTCCCTGCCATCGCCAGGTTCGCCAGGGCCACCGCCATCCCCAGCCCACTGAAGATGCTCAGCCGCATTGGCGTCATCCAGACGGGAAGCGCCGCGAAGATCCGACCGGCCAGGATGTACAGCGGGTGCGCCAGCGCCAGCCCCAGCTCCCCGTCGAAGCCCCAGTCGCCGTGAAGGACGCGGTATTGAAACATCCCGCTGTCCTGCCAACTGACGCCCCTCTGGGCCGTAAGAGCATACAGGACCGCCGCCGCCACCAGCACGGGGAGGTACAACCCTTTTGCTGATGGCGTCGCGGAGGCAGGCCGATATGGCTGTTGAGCGTGTGTGTCCATGTTCCTAAGATGCTATCGGCATAACCTTTGGCCCCTCACAAGCCTTCACGGCCGGCCGGCGCGGACCCGGCCGGCGGAAGGGCGGCGCACTTGACGGACACGTCGGGGACATCCCGGCCCGAGCCCGTCCTGCCGGCGGGCGGGACGGCGCGGGCGCTGGTCGAGGCCCTGCGGATCCCCCACTGGGTCAAGAACGCCTTCGTCCTGGCCGCTCTGCCGTTCTCGGGGCAGTTGGGCTCCGGGTCGGCGTGGGTGATGGCATTGGCCGCGGCGGCAGCTTTCTGCCTGCTCAGCAGCGGCGTGTATCTGATCAACGACTTGGCCGACCGCGAATCGGACCGGACCCATCCGGTCAAGTCCCGCAGACCGGTCGCCTCCGGGCGGGTCTCGCCGACGCTGGCGGCCGGGACGGCGCTGGTCCTGCTGGCGGGTGCGGCGGCGCTGATCGCCGTCGAGAGCCGCCGCCTCCACGTCGCCGGGGCCCCCCTGGGCGGAATGGGCCTGACACTGTGGGCGGGGGCGTACCTGGCGCTGAACCTGGCGTACAGCTTCGGCCTGAAGGGCAGGCCCATCCTGGACGTGCTGATCGTGGCGATGGGGTTTGTCTTCCGGGCGATGGCGGGGGCGGCGGCGCTGAATGTGGCGGTGAGCACCTGGCTGGTGCTGTGCACGCTGACGCTGTGCCTGTTCATCGCCCTGGCCAAGCGTCGCAGCGAGATCGTGGTCCTCGGCCCCGACGCCGGCAAGACCCGGCGGGTCCACCAGTTCTACAGCTTGACCAACCTCGATCACATGCTGGCGGTCTCGGCGGGGCTGGCCATCGCCACCTACTGCCTGTACTGCACGTCGCCCCGCACGATCGCCAACCTCGGCTCCCCGCACATGATCTGGACGATCCCTCTGGTGATCTACGGCATGTTCCGCTACTACTGCCTGACCCTTCACGCCGGCGGCGACGACCCCATGCGCGTCCTCGGGCGCGACAAGGTCATGTGGCTGGTGGTGGCCGTCTGGATCCTCCTCGTCGCCGCCATCCTCACGTGGGGGCCGAGCCCGTACTTCCAGGGATTCATCTCCTGAGAACGGACACCATGGCCAAGCGCTATCCGCCCGACCATACCGGACCACGCCCGGGAACGAGCGCCGCCGGCTCCAGGCAACAATTCGTCCCCCGACGCTTCACTCCGGATTCCGCATGTCGATAGCTATAATGGACCCGGTGTTCATGACTGACGTGAGAGGAACCTGAACATGCCCGCCCAAGTTGCCATCGTTCGGACGCGTCCGGAGACCGTAATCCAGGACGTCCAGCGCGTCATGGAGCTGGCCGGGGTGGCCGGGGCCCTCGACGCGTCGAGGACGACCATCCTCAAGAACAACCTTTCCTGGCACCTGCTGTACCCCGGGGCCAACACCACGCCATGGCAGTTGGAGGGGGTCATCCTGGGCCTGCGGAAGGCGGGCCTGGACGACCTGGTGTGCGTGGAGAACGAGACGGTCGTCACCAACGCCGCCCGCGGGGAGGTGCTCAACAAGCAGCGCCCCGTCTGCGAGCACTACGGCGTGCCCATCCGGTACAACTTCCGCAAGCAGGACATGACCTGGCAGGTCTACCGCCCCAAGGCCCCCATGCTGGTGCTGGACGATATCTTCCCCGAGGGCATCCGCATCCCCGATTATTTCCACGGCAAGAACGTGGTGCACCTGCCGACCACCAAGTGCCACATCTACACCAACGTCACCGGGTCGATGAAGAACGCCTTCGGCGGCCTGCTGTCCAACCGGCGGCACTACTGCCACAGCCGGATTCACGAAACGCTGGTGGACCTGCTGGCGATCCAGAAGGAGATCCACTCCGGCATCTTCACCGTCACCGACGGCACGACCGCCGGCAACGGCCCGGGTCCGCGAACGATGATCCCGATCGCCAAGGACGTGCTGCTGGCCTCGGCCGACTGTGTCGCCATCGACGCGGTCGCGGCGAAGATGATGGGCTTTGACCCGATGGGCCACCCGTTCATCCGGCTCGCCCACGAGCGGGGCCTGGGCGTGGGGCGCGTCAGCGAGATCGAGATCGTCGGCGATGCCGACGCGGCCGGGGAGAACTGGGGGTTCCGCACCGGCAACAACGCGGCCAGCCGGGTGGGCGCCCTGCTGTGGTTCGGGCCGCTCAGGTGGCTCCAGCGCTTGATGTTCCACACCCCGCTGGTCTACGTCTTCATCCTCGGCTCGGCCGTGTACCACGACCAGGTCTGGTACCGCCTCCGCGGGCGCAAGGTGGTCAACCGCTGGCTGGCGGAAAGCCCCTGGGGCCGGCTGTTCGCCGGGTACCAGCCCGGGCGGTAGAGTGGCCCGGCGGCGTTGTCCCGCGGTCACGACCCGCCGGGGGCGGACAGCTTCTCTACAAGCTTGGCGGCCTCGGATACCAAGCCGAAACGCCACTGCTGCATCTGCGCGGGGGACACCTGGGTGCTCCGCAGGCGGGCGAGATCGAAGGACGGGGTATTCCGGGCCGCGGCCAAGCGAATCTCGGTCAGGATCCTGTCCAACTCGCGGGGATCGACGTTCCGCTTACGCGCGGCCTCGGCCAGGGCCTCGCAA
>Ga0307379_10014109_pt1 | contig 10319 bp, 8 predicted proteins | sample UN2MG_FD_202237 | JGI IMG/M metagenome (GOLD analysis project Ga0307379, IMG submission 202237) | Soil microbial communities from Risofladan, Vaasa, Finland - UN-2 | ecosystem: Environmental > Terrestrial > Soil > Coastal area > Acid sulfate soil | place: Finland: Risofladan, Vaasa | collected... | reverse complement strand
GCGAGAAGATGGCGGCGATCACGATGTTGGACAGGAAGGCTAAGGAAGCGATGATTCTGGGGGGACTGATCCAAAAGGATCGTCTTACCGCCAAGAAAACAACGGGGGACGGTACGGAGATAGAGTATAATGCAGAGGGGATGCGGCTTACGGAGGAAGGTTCTTCGAGATTGAAATCCACCCTTGCTTTATTGGAAGGAGCTTCCAAGGCGAAGGGCGATGAAATCATAGATATGGAGGTAGATGATGCCAGCACCACCAGGAATGAGTCCAGCAATATACGAAGCAATGGAGCTAGCCGGAGAGGACCAAGCGATGGGTCCTTACTCCCAAGACAGCCCCGAGGCTCCTCTGATTGTATCGAACCAGTCGGGCCAGATACAGGAGATAAGTCCCGAAGCATTGGTTGCGGAGGGAATGACATTTGCGGGGAACTACATGGCGTCGAACGGTCCGACGCGACCGAGACATATTGGGAAGGCCCGGACTATGACGAAGGGCCAACTGGAGGAGCAGAAGATGAACGAGAATCAGGGATATCCGAGCAGCTTGGAGGAAGCGGAGAAGGTAAAGACCTTGGAGGGGAAGGTAGCGAGCATCGAGGCGGGAATCTCCCAAATCCTGAATCACCTCGGAGGCCAGTCGTGCCCGGCGAGGCCGGGGTCAAACGTGTCCACTGGTACGAGCCAGGAATCCCCCGTCGAAGCCCCGACTCCGACGCCGGGTCGATTCGTGACTGTCAAACCGCCGAGTCCGCCCTCGATCGACTCCAACGAATCGAACGAGCCCGAGAATAAGCCGCAGCCGCTGCGGCAGGTTACCTTGAAAGACGGGCGAAAAATCAGCGTTCCAGCCGCAGCCTCCCAGGTGAGTCCAATGAGCCTCGGCCCGGCGACGGGGGTCCAAGAGCAACCCCCGACTCAGCTTGAGTCCGAGGAGTTTGATGACCAAGACCTGTGGAATGACCCGATAGCGATTCTCCCAGAAGACGAACCCGTTCCCGCCGCCCCTGCGGTTGATCCTAAGTTAGCACGGGTTGCTCAACTGGTCCAGGATGTGAACGGATTTATGCAGACGAATGATGTGCATCGTTTCTGGCGACGGCACATTAGTCAGAGTCTTCATCGACATGTGGGCTATAACGGTTGGCCAAAGGCTCTTCAGACCGAGTTCAACACTCGGTTTCAGAGTTTTCTCCAGGACCCGGTGTTTGTGTCACATTGTTGTAAGAAGGTCCTCAGTATGGAATTGGGACACGCCCTCGGTGTCAAGTGGGTAGTGTCATTCTTGGTTGCAACAGCGGGCTTCACTGCCTTGGCCTTGTGTGGATTGGACGGCTAAGTGCAAAGCGTAGTATTCCCTAAGAAGGGGAACAACTTTTGGCCACTTCCAGCCGACTACTGGACATTGGACGATAAGGGGAAGAAGCTCGCCCGTGTGAACGCGGCGGGGTTAGGCGGACGCCCGGACCTCGAAGCAGCGGGCTGGCACTTCTTTCGGGAGAACTACCTTGTACCTCGTGGTCCGGCGTGGTATCGGACTGGGTTCAGTCCGTCTCCTCCCTCCCACTATCAGTGGGTGATGGACTGGCATACACATGACCTTCTGGTCCACGCCGCACCTCGTGGTACATGCAAGACAACCGTGAACCTGGAGGAAGTTCTACGCAAGTTGGTCACGACTCCGTTCTGGGAGTGTGCCCTGTTCTTGGCAACTCAGGCGTTCTGTAGCGACCGACTTGGTCGTCTGATGGCAGAGATTGAGAACAACGAGTTGATCCTGCACGACTTCGGAAACTTGAAGTCCAAGCGGGGGAGCGGAGTGTGGAATCGTGGTAGTCGGATGGACCTTTCTAACGGAGCGTCTTGCCGAGCGATTCCGATCACAGGTGCGTCGCTCGGTGTACGCCCCTCGGGGCTCATTGTTCTTGACGATGTCGAAAAGTCGGATGACTTGGTGCAGACTCCGTCCGACCTTCGTGAGAACTTTGAGAAGTTCTTCTTCAATGCAATCTACCCGATGGCTCGTTCACCGGGGTTCAGCATCCCCATCCGCATCATCGGGACGTTGTATAATCGCCGCATGTTCATCTACTGGCTCTACACGACTGCTGATCCGCGTATTAAGGAGTTCTGGAACCGGACGTTGATGAACGTCATCGACATGGACTGGGAGGTCATGGACGAGGAGTGGCAGGCGACAGAGAAACGTCGCCTTGGTGTCGCTGCCTACAACGCCCAGTACATGAACGATCCGGGTACGGCAGCCGACCGCGTCTTGGCGATCCATCCGGAACTCAACACCTACTGGCTGGAGGATGTAGACGATGCAGCTTACAACGATCCTTTCAACAGTCATGCGATCTGTGTTACGCATTCCCTTAAGGGTATGCGAAAGACTGAGGAAGGTGATGAGTTGCCCGTACCGATCGTTCAGCATCGGCAGTGGAACGAAGTCGTGTCCGGGATGCGACGATTCATTACTGTGGACTCATCTCGAACTACTACACCAACTAGCGACTTCTCCGTCGTCCACGTCATGGGGTTCGAGAACAGCCACGAGCATCGGGACACCCTGTACTCACTGGATATTTGGGTCGGACGGGTGCGGCCCGAAGAACTTCTGCGACAAGTGTACCGCCTTGCTATCAAGTGGAACGTACCCCTAATTGGGGTGGAGGCGTACCCCGTTCTGTCGGAGTTCTACGAGCGTGTGCGTGACAACTTGCCGGGATTGTACCCATCTCAGGAGGCGATACCGAGGGTCATCCCCCTCAAATTCCCACCGAAGATGGCGAAGGAAGACAAGATTATGCAGATGGAGTGGCGGTTCCGCCATTTCCGTGTCAAGTTGCCGGTGGATCGGCGGACAGAGACCGGGTACGCCCGGCTGTTCTACGAGGTCGAGAACTTCACGGAGGATATGGCACTTCTCGACCACGACGACTCGATCGACACTTTGGCAATGCACCAAGCGATCGGGAAGCAGCACAAAGGTGCCGCCCCAGATATTTACGAACCGGTCAACCTTGTGGAGGAGATGAAGAAGGGTGAATACGAGTTCTTGGGTGTCCCTCTCATGTCGGGGATTAACGCCTCTGACCTTACAGAGCAGGACTTGTCCGCCTTACTGGAAACTCGATATGACGAGGCTGAGGAGGAGTTCGGCCCATCTGAAGATTGGTGGATGAGAATGCCTGTGAACGAGGCACATCAGTGGATACACTAGGAGGAGATCATGGGTTGGAAAGATGATATCACCACGATGGTCGAGCAGAATGACAAGATCACTAGACTGTTGATGGTACTACAGGGGCAGGTAGTTATCAACAGCAAGCGGATCGAAGCGATGCGGGTGTTGATGGACGACCAGATCAAGAACCAGAGTCGCTCGGCGGACCGCATGGCGGACCGGATAATCGAGATGGCTATGGTGAACTCGGGCCGGTCGGTAGAGGCTGCTAGTCACCGCCGAACACTCCAAGAGACACCACCAGAGGGAACAGACCTTTGGGAGGACAATCCAGAAACGCAGTGGCCACCCCCAGGGTGTGACGCTGTACAAATGCCGTAGAGGACTAGAATGGCCAGACTCGCTCTTCCTAAGAAATCAAAAGAACTCGTTGATGCTTTGGATGCCGAACTTATTCCGGCTGAACAAGAAGCTAACGTACATGTTACTACTCATAAAATCATTGACGCCTACCTCGCCGGTGTACGTCGATTCAAAATCATGGACCGTTGGTCAGGTAATCTCTCAATTGCGTTTGAAAACGCGAAGGGGGAACTTGACATGAGATACGAAGAAATTGTTCGACTCTACCTGAGTGAAATGGGTAGATACATGAAGATGGAGATCAACCCGGTTGCTGGCAAGAAGGGCGAGTCACTCGACGCCCTACGGAAAGCCGCCATCGGTTCAGCTACTTTGGGGGCCTTGTCGGCACCATTGCCCCTGGAGTATATCAAACGACAGGCTCTCATTCCATTCCTCAAACATGGAACAGTCGGTCTGAACCACGTTGAAACAGGTTTTTCCGATATGCCGGATCAAATCGAAATAGTTCCGGCTCGACAGTTACGAGGTATGCCAGCTTGGGTGGATGGCTGTGGCAATCTTATGGGTATCGCTCGTAAAAGATGGGTGCCAGTACAGTGGCTCCAAGAGCGTATGAAGAACGTGTTCGACAAGAAGATTGACCTCAAGCACCCTGAATCGAAGATGGATGCTCGTGATGTACCGTGGGGTGGTAATGTTCCCGATGCTCACGACTCCTCAGCCTTTGGAGGGGGAGCGGGAGGGGGAGCAACAGCGTCCGGGCTGTGGACACCCAGGGGTGACTCTTTAGGTACAGAAGTCTCTAAGGGTGGAGGTGGTGGTTTCTACGACCGCCCCGGTCCCAGAAAGGATGGAAGACTCTATGTACCATTGGAAGAAATTTACATCTACGACGATACACAACAGTTTGTTGCTCGGTTCATCATCAAGGTCGGAAAGACTATCCTTGTTGACGAGAACTTTGAGGAACAACAGGTCCGTGTTCTTTGTCCGCTTCACGTCGCTCGGCATACTGACATTGGCAAGATGTTCGCAAGGGGTTACGTTGCTCCTCTTATGCCGATGAACGATCAAATAGAGCGAATGCTCCAGTCTTTATTCAAGAATATTCAGGAACTCGATATGTTTGGCACCTTGTTTATTCCGGGTGCATCTGGTATCGACATCAAGAGGTGGCGGACCGGCCCCCGTCCCAAGGCAGAGAAGTTCGAGCCGGACCCGTTGAACCCGAACCTCAAGCCATTTACCATTGCTCCTTCAAATACCGGGCTCATGCCTGCAAAGGTCGCGGATATTGCGGGCGGTCTATTACAGAAACTATCCGGGCAAGGTCCGGCTTATCAAGGAGAAACAAGTGGCCGAGTGGACTCTGCGGCTGGACTCGGATTCTTATTCAACACCGGTAATATTAGTCTTGGTCTCCCAAGTCATGGTCTTGCTGATGCTTTCGCCGGAGTTTTCTCTCGGATGCTACAGGTTAGCAAAGAGCGGCTCGCTCCGGGTGAGACTGTCAAACTGGCCACGATCGACGATGCCATTGCGGGTGTCATCCTCGACCCGCAAACGGGTGACATGAAGCTGGCAGAAAACCCGATTCCTCAACCGTGGGAGATCAAAGTTGATATTAAGGACAGACAACCACGGGATCGTGAGATCAGAAAGCAGGAGTTGAAGGAACTGTTTGGAATGCAGCTTGTAGACCCCACACGGTTCTGGATAACTGTTATGGAGGAGAACCTCGACATGCCAGGGGCTCCTCGTGAACTTTGGGAGACGTGGCGAAAGTGCACGTGGCAGATCATCACACTATTCCGGGATGGTGTCACGCCTGGAAACCTCGATATCGGTGAGCACACCCAGAACCCGGATATACAACTCATCAAGCTGCAAGAGTTCATGAACAAGATCGAGTTCAGCCTCGCGTCGGAGGCTGTTCGCAGAGAGTTTGAAACGTGGAAGATGGACCTCGAAATCCTCGCAGGTCAGCGATTCCCAAGTGAGTTGCCACCTCCGGAAGAAGTGGCAGCTATGGAAGCAGCGGGGGGCCAAAGGCGTTCCGCACAACCTCAGATGGGCATCCCACCCGGAATGTCTCCGGGCGGACCCCTAATGTAAGGAGTATGAAGTATGGACGATGAATTAATGGACAACACGGGTCTCATAAACATTCCCCAAGACCAAGTCCACCCGGCTCTCGCCAACGCACCTCATCCGAATCAGACACAGATGTATCCGGTAACGATCAACGGGAGACAGGAACATTGGACGATGGAAAAGCTCATCGCGGAGGCCCAAACCGGTGCCGCTGGGAGGGAAGCATTCCAGGACGCCGCCACCCAGAGGAAAGAGAATGCCAAGGCTCTCGCCATCCAGGAGGACTTGGAGCAAGTGTTCCAGGGCGGCGACGACGCCCTTGATGCCTTCCGTCGGATCGGAGCCCAATACGGAGTGCCTGGTGATAAGGTCGAGCAGATCGCAGCCCGCACTTTCAACCTCAGTGATAATGACGACGATGACGACGACGATGACAATCCTGTCCAGTCGTACTTGAAAGAGGAAGCTGCGGCTAAATCGGCTAAGACTCGTTCCCGCCCTGACGGGCCGGTGGACTACTCCAGGTTGTCCCCCGACGTGCAGCGGGTCCTCAGAGAGGCCGAGAAAATAAGAATTGACGGAATTGTCAAAAATGCTCTTGACAAGGACGAAATGATTGCCTATAATATGAATGCCCAGACCCCCGAGGGGAGACAGGCAATCCGTGACTACGTGGATGAGAAAATTCGAGGACGACTCGACTCGTTCAACGGCGATTTTGGAGATGGGATTCGCATTCTTGCGGAGGTCTTGCCTGAGATCAAGACCCACCTGCAAGCTCTAGGTACCCCTGGCAAGAGGACCCACACAGGTCTCGGCCATGCTCCAGGCGGCGGTGATACAGAGGTCTATCCAACGAAGCTCCCCGATCACGTTCCTTCCACTGAGGGCGACGCCTTCGAGCAGAATATCCTGGAGACCCTGGCTTACCACCAGACACAGGCTGAACGAGGCAAGCAATAGTAGGAAGTGGGCCGCAGGGGTCCAGACCAATCCAAGCCCTGCACTCGGAAGTTTTCAAGGGTATGTAGGACGTAGAGATGGCTACAATTACTGACGCTGTCCAACTCACACTGGAGCAGAAGATTGTTCCCACGATCTTCGAGTCTCTGTGGGATTTGGACCCTGTCTATCCCATGATCCGAAGGTCCAGCATGAACGTAGTGCGGAACACGGGTATCGGTCGTGGATGGCAGGTACTGAAAACTTGGGTTACCGGGGTGGCCGGTGGTGCCAAGTTCCAGAGTGCGGCGGGAGGCAACACGCTTTCCGGGCCGCTTGGATTCAATATGTATGATACCCCACAGTCCTTTCAGGCTGTGGATGAGGTCACGGCCCCGGCGTTCATTCAATCGAATGTTACGCTCATCGAGCATCGTGGTAACTTCTACCTGCCGCATCAGATTCTTCGTGCTGACAAGCTGAATGCTTCGATTGGTTCGGTGGTGGCTCAGAACCTCAAGGGCGTAGCGGACCTCCTCGCTCAGCAAGAGGCAGCGATCTTTTACAGTTCCTCGTCCAGTACGGGAGAACTGGCGGACATCGGTGATAGTTCGGCCAACGTGTCGAATAAGGCCGCTCCGGCTGCCGACACTGCGGTCATGATTTTTGACCTCTCGGGAACGGGTGCGTCTGGTCGTGTGCATCGCTTTCGCTCGGGAATGATGGTGGATTTGTATGACTCGACCGGAACCACGAAGCGTAACGCTGGGTACTTCCTGGTGATTGACAATGTGGACCCGATTGATAACAAGATTCACGTTCGTCGTGTGGACGGGGGTACGTTCCAGACTACGACGACCCTCGGCGGTGGTGTAACCTACGCTGGTGCTGGTGGTGACGATGACATTTTTGTCATTAAGGACTCTGTCAATCAGGCCCCAAAGGGGCTGGAGTCTTGGATCGCGGATGGTTCAACTGTTACGTCGTTCTTTGGGATTGACGTTCGGAACTACTCGCAGTTCCGTTCCTACGTCCCGTCCGCTTTGAACGCGGCTTTGACTGAGAACCTCCTGAACCGGCACTTTGCCAAGTTTTTTGAGTCGTTCCCTGGTCAAAAGATCGACACTATGCTAACTACGATGGGCGTTCTGATCGGCTTCATCGACAACCTCGATAGCTACAACACGGCTGTTGCATCTCAACCAGGGCGTTTCCGTTACGATCGTAATGGGATGCCTCTTACGGTTGAGGCTGGTTGGGAAGCCTTTCGGTATCGTTTTGCATCACGGTCGGTCGAAATTTTCACCTCCACGTACTGCAACAGCGGTACGGCCTACTGCGGTAAGATTCGCGGTGGTGGGCTGACCCGCTATGTCCCCCCGCCCATTCCTGGTGCGAAGGTGGATTCTCGGTTCGGTACGGAAGTGGAGTTCGTCGCTTCCCTTGGTGGAACTGGCGGACTGCAAGGAATCTTTAAGCACGCTCACGGTACTACTGGTGCAACAACGGACTTCGTCGAAGCTCCCTTCGTTCGCCAGTGGAACGTGATGCCTGGACCGCAATCCAAGAACTGGATGAAGCTGTCCAGCATCACCGAGGTGCTTGGGTAAAAGCCTCCTCCTCCCTAGTGGTCCGGTCGGTTTCGACTGGCCGGACCACTTATTGGAGGACGGTGGTATGGGTTGGAGGACTCCGATGTTGACTATCATCAGGCCCGATCGGCACGTGGTGAAAGATACTCCCACTGCCCGAATGTTCCGACGCAGGCTACGTTTCGAGGACATCTTCACTTTCTGGAATGGCGAGACCGGGGAATGGGTCCTTGCCTACTGGGTTGATAAGCGACGCAACCTAGCCGATGAAATGGAGGACCTCGGAATGGCGTTCGAGAAAGTTACTCCTGACCTTGCCAATATGATTGTCACCTGCTGGAAGCCGGTGAATTGGAAGGTCAAGAAACAACGGTTGGTCTCAAAAGAACGTGATAGAGTTCGTACCGAGATTGAGCGGATTCAGGAGGAACAAAAGCGTTGGGACTGGGCCAAGAAAAAACTCGCCAGTCGTGGTTTGCAACCTGTTCCCTACGCTTTCAATTCTCCGATATCAGGTGGACAAGTTCTCTAAATGGCGAGAGCTATGGCGACAGTTACCAAGTTTGTAGATAAGACCAACGGCAACGATGCAAATGACGGACTTGACAACATCGGGGTTGGTCTTGCTACCGCTACATGGGAGGAAGCCACTCTTACCCTAACCCAGAATGGGCATGGATATACGTTTGCAGAGGGGGACGTTATCTATCTTGCTTCGGGAACGGGTCTCACTCCAGGTCTCTACGAAGTCGCATCTTCTACTGTCAACACCATCACACTTGTGGAAACCTCCACCATCCCTCGGGTTGGTAATGGTAGCGATGTAGCCGCAGGTGATGATGCCACAGGGGATTGGACTTCCTCTGATGGTCCACTTCAAACCCTGGACGCCGCAATGAATGCTGTGGTGGCTGTTAATGACACTACCTTCTATTGTCGTTCTGGGGCTGACTACGGTGCCGCTGCTATTGACATTGCTGGTAGTGCTCTCTCCCAAACGATTACCTTCGAGGGGTATACGACCACGCCTGGTGACGACGGTCGGATCACTATGAAGGGGGCTTTGACGGATACTATAGCCTCCCGTATATATTACTGCTTTAAGAACATTATCTTCGATGCAGAGGACGCCCGTGCTAACTGTGTCTCCTTGAGTTCCTATGAGATCATGTTTCGGAATTGTGATTTCCTCAGTGGAACTGGGGATAATTGTATATGCGGTCAGTCTACATGGTTTTGGAACTGCTATTTTGAGGGATCAGGGGCAGACGGAGTTTCTTGCGGTACGATGGGAGCCTTCTTCAACTGTCGATTCTACAACAATGTTGCCTCAGGAATTGACGGGTCGTCAACCGCTGTGGCTTGGAACTGCACATTCTACAACAATAGTGCGATAGCGTTCGATGCCGCCGCGGGTAATGATACCCATTTGATAGCCATTAACTGCACCTTTGATGGTCATGCACGTGCCACCAATATAGCGGTCTACAAAAACGGTGCATTTATGGGTATGGTGGCGGTAATCAACTGTATCATTTATGACTGCCTCACGGGTATTGATTGTGTGAGTGACGAGCGGGACCTTCTCCTCTACAACTTGTTGAACAACAACAACGCAAATTACGATGGTAGTGCTTCGGATCAGGAAGGTACATTTCAAACTGGGGCTCCCGACTTTGTCAATGAGGTAGGAGGGGCCGACTATACTCTCAATTCGGCCTCCCCCGCAGTTTCTGCCGGGCATGACGAAGACAATAATATGGATATAGGGTCCCACCAACGGGTTGCCGGAGGTGGTGGTGGTGGACTCCTAATGCCCAATAAGCGGGGGAACAAACAGTAATGTCTGAGATCAAGAAAGATACCACCGATGTCACTCGTTACATCTACATTGTGGATGCTAGCGATGGCTCTCCGGAAACTTCGGCCACCATCACGAACTTTGATTTACAATACACTCGGTATGGGGCAGCCCCTTCGGTTAAGGCGGACGCTACGGCTCTGACTGCCATCGACGATGATCACTCTAACAACAAGATGTATGAGGTGGATGCTACTTCTTCCCCCGGTCTTTACCGTGTAGACTGGCCCGACGAAGCCTTTGCTACTGGTGTGGAGGGAGTAATCTTGGTA
>Ga0307379_10014108_pt1 | contig 10320 bp, 5 predicted proteins | sample UN2MG_FD_202237 | JGI IMG/M metagenome (GOLD analysis project Ga0307379, IMG submission 202237) | Soil microbial communities from Risofladan, Vaasa, Finland - UN-2 | ecosystem: Environmental > Terrestrial > Soil > Coastal area > Acid sulfate soil | place: Finland: Risofladan, Vaasa | collected... | reverse complement strand
ACGCACTATACGGCCTGGATGTGTGTGAGAAAAAGTGAACAGACCTAAGGAATGTGATAGATGATTAGAGTTGTGATAGGCGGGCAGTTTGGGAGCGAAGGTAAGGGTTCGGTAACTTCGTGGCTAGCAAGGCGTTGTAAGCTTGACTTGGTCATTCGTATTGGTTCGCCTAACGCCGGTCACACCTTTGAAGGTCCTGACGGTACTATATTCAAGATGCGTCAGCTTCCGTGTTCATGGGCCTTCTCTAATGCTCCAATCTGCATTCCAGCTAGTGCCATAGTGGATACAGAAGTTTTACTTGCCGAGTTAGAAATGATACGAAAGGGGGGCTATAGCGGCGAGGTATGTATATCACCACTAGCGGCGGTAATTGAAGATGGACATCGTATGCGGGAGGACGCTATCTTAACTGGCACAGTTGGTACGGGTACAGGAGCTGCAAGAGCTGCTAAGTGCCTTCGTCAGGCTAAGCTCATTAGTGAGTTTCCCGACTTTGTTCAATATGCTAAGCAGGACTATGTAGAAGACGTATTGGCCTCACCTGATAGTAGTATCTTGATTGAGACTACACAAGGCTTTGGTTTGTCTTTAGATGGTAGGTATTATCCCCACTGTACCTCGACAAACGTGGACGTCTACCGAGCGCTTAGTGATGCCGGAGTTCCACACGGATTACATGACATACAGGCCTTGTTAGTACTTAGAACCTTCCCAATTCGAATAGCTGGCAATTCTGGTCCGTTATTTGAAGAAACCAGTTGGCCGAGACTAAGACATCTCTATGGTAATCACATACCCAATGAGCAGTCAACAGTTACGCAGAGAACCAGAAGAGTGGGGAATTGGGATTCTGGGGCAGCTCGGAGCGCAATAAGGTACATCAACCCAGCCCAGATTTTTCTTACCTTCGTAGACTATGTGTTCCCAGATATTGTGGTTGGTGGGATCGACGTTCATGTGGATGCATGGCTTCGCTTTATAGAAGCATCTCTAGAACGCTCTATTGATTGGGTTGGTGTGGGTCCAGGACGAATTATTGATAGGAAGGCGCTGAGTGAACAAACCTAAAGAATGCAATAACTGCGTACTACTTAAGAGTCCTGGTCCGGTTCCCTCTGAATTGAACGGTGAGGTCGGCTGGAACTTGAAGGGCGATACTGATGTACTCTTCATCAGTGAAGCAGCTGGACGTGTTGAGGTGGAGAGAGGCCGTCCGATGATTAACCCACAGGGCGCAGGTAGAATACTTCGTCAGTCATTGGAACAAACCGGTATAGATAAGTTTGCTATTATGAACGTGTGGCGCTGTAGACCCCCCGGTAATAAGCTACCAGAAGGTGAGGTACCAGGCGACTTCTGTTACAACAAGTTCAACGAAGAGTTTACGAAGATTAAGCGTAAGATTACCGTTCCCTTGGGAGGCACAGGACTCAACGCTCTTACTGATAGTCCGATGAGTATAATGAAGGTTAGAGGTCGGGCATTCTCCGTGAACTTTAATGGGAACAATGTTTTGGTTTTACCTATGTTACATCCAGCGTTTTTACTTCATCAGAGAGGTTGGTGGAGAGATTGGGAATTGGATATAGAGAAGCTAAAACGATTCTTGGATACTGGGAAGTTGGAATATATTCCGTTAGATAAGCGGATTGTACATCAAGCCAAAACTACCTCCGATATATCAGCCTTCATAAAAATCCTTCGTACATACAAAGAGCTTTCGTGCGATGTTGAAACGACTTCGTTTAACATGCCTTGGGAAGGTGGTGTACTAATTACTGTGGCATTTTCGCCGAGTCCAACTGAGGCTTATGCTATCCCTTGGCGTCTTGTTTCTAAGACGCTTCACACCGAGATTAAGAGCTTGTTGGAGGACAAAGGTATTAGGTGGCTTTGGTATAACGGCCCATATGACGTTCAGTTCTTTTGGGCAGAGGGCATAGATGCTAGGATTGACGGCGACGCCATGCTTGAGATGCACTTACTCGATGAGAGACTAAACGTGCACTCGCTTAAGAGGGATGCTGGTGTCTTCCTTGATGCGCCCAACTGGGAAGAGGGTATTAAGAAATATAAGATTCCCAATAACACAAGTCAAGAGGCTATGGACGGGTGGCGAAACATCCCGGAGGACGAACTTTTGCAGTATAATGGTCAGGATACCAACCATACTCTCCATTTAAGTACTGTTGCACGAGAGATGCTTGGAGGTGACCTCTGTAAATATGCTGATGAGTTGGTGGTACCTGCATATGGTATGCTTGCACGCTCAAGACGTGTTGGCTTTAGAGTTGACTTGTATAAAGTTAAAGAGCTTCATGATACATTTACACCTGTAATGGATGAGATAACACAGAGGTTGGTAGAGCTTAGTGGCGATGTACTCTTCAACCCTAATTCGCCAGCACAGAAGTTGGCTCTTCTAAAAAAGCGTGGCCTTAATGTGAACAATACACAGAGGGGGACCTTGGAGCAGTTTGAGGGTGAAGAGGCTATTGATGCAATGCTTGAGTGGAGCGAGGTGCAAAAAATGAACTCCACATACGTTGAGGGTATTGCAGACGATATCTCTGACGATTTGAGAGTTCATCCGGATTGGAGGCTTCCTGCCGAAACTGGTAGACTACGTTGTTCTGACCCAAATATGTTAGGTATGCCTAGAAAAGCTGAGGAACAGGAACATAAGTGGAAGCGAAGAATCAAAGAGATGTTCATTGCTGACCCTAATACTCTATTGATGCATATAGATAGGAAGCAGAGCGAAGTTCGCTGTGCTTGCTTTTTGTCCGGCGACGAAACTCTAGAAAAGATACTGAGAAGCGGTAGGGACTTACATGGGGAAGTCGCGTCGTTGATGTATGGTGAAGGTTGGACACATGAGCAGCGCGTTTGGGCTAAGATGGTCGTGTTTGGCTTGATATACAATAGGGAAGCACCCTCGCTGGCAAGGCAGCTAACAGCGATTGCGCGTAGCGACTATAGAGTGACATACCCTAAAGCACCAGGTGGTTGGCATGTATGGACAGTCCGTGAAGCTCAAGCAATGATTGATGATTTCTTCAAACAGATGCCACGTCTACTTGAATGGAAAGGTGAGGTTATGCACGAAGCCTTGGAGAACGGCGAGCTGACCTCATACTTCAAACGCATAAGACGTTTTGGCTTGATTACTTGGGAAAACAAGAAGGAAGTCGAGAACGAGTCGGTCAACTTCCTACCATCGTCAATGAGCTCTGATTTGAATCTGTTGAGCTGCTTGGAGACGATGAAGCAGTTCGGCAAGTATGGTGTGGAAGTACTGGTTCCAATTCATGATGCGGGACTGCTAAGAATTCCAAAGGATGGTAATGGCCTCGCCGATGAGATTGCAGGTATGTGGACGGGGCTGGTACCTAAGATCCTTGGTACAGACCTTCCGTTTCCTGTAGATGCAACTGTTGGTGAGAGGTGGAGTGATTTGTAATTACTAAGTAACTATAAACACCTTAAAGCCCGTACTTAAGTAAGTACGGGTTTTTCTTTTTGCAAAATTCTAACACATTGTTACGTAGCCGCATTGCGTTGCCCTCTGGAGGCCTGATGGGTTGACTTATGATATTAGGGCATCATATAATAAAATTAAGAATTGCAGATGGTTGCAGTCCGAATTCAAGAAGGAGGTTAGTTGCATAGTGGCTTATAAGGACCTAACTGCTGCCCAGAAGGCAACGCGTAAAGCGTATGCTAAGACGCGGCGCGACAAAATCAATGCCGCGGCTCGAGCAGCTGGTGTGATCGGTGCTCCTCGGCCTAAGATGTCCGCAGCTGAGGCGAAAGCTAAGCGAAAGGCATATAGCAAGGACTACCGGAAGCGCATTGTAGCCCAGGCACGCGCTTATCGCGCGATGATGGAGAAGGAATAAAAGCCTCTGCCATTAGGCAATGCGAAATAAATAAAATGAGGAGGTTCGTAACAACTTGACCAACATGATAATCAACGCCCTAATAGCTGGTCTACTCGGCGCCATCGCAATCTCCATTACCCAGCAAATAATTGAAGCTGAGGATACCACAGGGTGGGAGACCTCCACCGGTACGATGTTCGGTTTAATACCCACGGTAATCGGCATCGTGGTCATCGTCGGTATGTTCGTTCTACTGACGCAAATCCGAGGCGTCGGTGCTGCATAAGCAGCCTGAGAAAGCGGACAGCAATGTCCGCTTTCTTTCTACACCTATATGTAACAACATTATTTTGGACATCAGAAAATGAAGACTCATAACGAATCTGTAAAATGAGAGAGTATACTGTCAAAGTGTTAGGTAGTACTTACCAAGTAACTGAGAAGGATAGATACTGGGCAGCAAGTCAAGGCGTACGGCTCTACTTGAAGGAACACCCAGGTACGAAGTACAATTTTACTTCGTTGATGTCTCTTGTCAGTGCAAGATTGGTACATCCTGAGACACCAGGCAGAAAGGCGGTTTTGTATGGCTATAATAACTGAAGGGTCACCGATACCTAAGTCTCCGACTACTGATTATGCTGCACAAGCTGCTGAAGAATCTGCAGCTAGGGAGGCAGCAGAGGAACTAACAATAGCAGGAATGGCTGCAGCTCAAGCAGCAGCAAGGGAAGCTGCTGTAGCGAGGAAGGCAGCTGAAGCAAAGGCTATAGCAGATGCGGCAGCTAGAGCTCAAGTAGAACAGGAAGCTGCTGCTAGAGTTAGAGGGAGAGAGCAAGCTGAAAGAGAAGCTGTTGCCATAAGGGAAGAGATAGGAATTCCTCCTCCTGAAGTAATTGAGGTTGTAGAGCCTTCTCCACTACCTGAAGTAATCAAACCAGAGGTTCCGTTAGTAGCTCCTCCGCCTGCTCCTAGAGAAGGGTATGAGTCAATTACTCATGCTGGAGAAGGCTATCTGGTAAAAGGCGGAGTGTACTACAGAGAATCTGCTGGAAAGTTACACCAAGTAATGGAACCATCAGAACTTCGCACTGCCCGGTTATATGGAATAGATGTTTCTAAAGTCGTTGAAGGGATTACTCCAGAATCTGTTACTACTGAAGGGATGAGGCCTGACCAAATTCTAATAGCAATGAAGGAAGCAGGAGCTAGTGAGACTGCCCTCATGACCTATACGGTAGAACATCCAGATGCTGTTAGAGGTGTAGCTGCTAGTCAGTTAGTGAGTGGGATAATAGCTCAATTCGACCTCCCAGACTTAAGCACCCGAGAAGGGTATGACAGGTACCAAGGGATGTCTGATGGAGAGAAGTTTGATGCCTTAGTCGGACTTGGATTGATTCCTGAAGGTTCTGAGTTTATTGAAGGTCTAAAGGTGGATTGGAGTAAGTCGGACTTAACTCTAGCTGAGATAGAAGCCAGAGAAGCTAGAATGACTGAACTTACTGGTAGGCCTGCTGAGAGATGGGCTTATCGACCCCCAGAGCGGGTGGCTGAGATGAAAGCTGCTGTGCCAATGGTCTCATTGAGGACTGAGGTTCTTTCTACTGCTTCCGGGGATATTACCATAACACCGTCTGAATTAGAAGAATTTAATGCAATACTTAAAAAGACTGGTACTATTACTCAAGGTGATATTAATATGGTACTAGGTAGGAGAGTAGGGGAAGATTTAGTTCCTATTGCTGACGTACAGGCTGTACTAGCCAAGTTAGTAGAGTTCAAAACCGACGAAGGGTACGACTTAGTAGCAGCATTTGATGCAGGTAAAGGCGCTGATGTCTATGCAGCTAGGGCTTTAGGGCTATTTACTTCAGGGAGGGTAATAGCAGCACAGTTTGGTGCTATTAGGGCAGCAAGTACAAAGAGTGAGTTCGAAGGGATTCTAAAGGATATGCCTATTGGATACCAGGAAGCGTATGCAGAGGGGGATATCGAGGGATATACAACCTTCTTTGAAGCTAATAATACACAACTGGCTGATGGAAAGTGGATTGAGAATTCTAAGTTAGCTGAACTGAAGATTAAGTCTCCTGTTATTTATGCGGCATTGATGGAACCTAAAACTGGTGGGTTTGATGCTGCTGATGTAGTTGTTCAAGCAAGTATAAAAGAGTTTGAGTCTGATGTTTTGCCGAATTTACCTAAAGTATTGCAGGATGCCTATGCAGAAGGTGGTACAGAAGGCTTTAGTACAGCATTAGAAGACTACAATGAGGTAATGAGTATAACTAAAGCTGTGTTTCCCTCAGAGGGTGAGTCTTATTGGGTATCTGAAGAGACAGCTGTTGAAGCTCATAGTGATGAGTTTGCAGATAAATATGCTGCCATGGTACAACCCGCAAGTATGTCCGATGCGGTATATGCAGAGATAAGATCCTTCATATTACCGGGAGGTTTTGACTCTGCCAGTGCGTATGAAGCAAGAGCTCCCATTGGTCTTATCAATGAATTTGTCTTAGCAACCTCTACTCAAGAGTTTCGGGATAAGGTCGCTAGTGGTGAGATAGTATTGCTACCATATGGTCAGCCTATAGAGAGAGAAACTCTAAAGGAGCTTCCGGAGGGAGTACAGCAGATTGTTGGGAAGTCTGGGCTTGTTGGTTTAGAGAAAGTCCAGGAGATAACTTATGTGAATGCGTTTTCCCCAGAACATGAGGAGGTTACGGAAGCTGAACGGCAGAAGTTGATTGAGGAGTATGATGCTGGGAAGGAACTACTTATTGCAGAAGGTAAAGGCTCCTCCCAGGAGATTTTTGATGAGCTCGGTAGGGACCCAAATACCAGTTTTGTATTGTCTGGAAAATCTGCCCAGAGAGTTGCAGTAACCCTAGCAAGTGGTCCGTTTCCTGTTATAAAAGCAGCCTTACCGGAATACACTGTAGGAGACCTATCCCTTACAGATTATGCACTCACTGGTGTTAATGCAGTATTGATGGCCTCACTAATTGCACCTGTAGCTATTGTTGGAAGTGTAGTTGGTGTACCAGCTATTACAGCTGTAAGTACTACTGGTGCGGCATTTTATGGTGTAAGATTAGCGGGGAACTGGGCAGAGTTGGGACCTGTAGCAAAGGTTATTGGTGTTGCTGGTGTTGTTGCTTATTCACTTCCCCTACTAGCTTCTATATATAAGGGATTTGTTAGTGTCCATCCAAGGTCAGGAGAGATACTGAATTTAGAACTTGTGAAAGGTAGTCTACCCTCTAAAGGTGGACTAACTGCTACACAGAAGGCAACAGTAACTTCTACTGTTGAAGCTGGTATTGCCGATCTAAAAGCCACTGGAGCAAAGAGTACTAGTTTCGATATCCTGGGGGCACAATTTAAGTTAGAGTGGGTCAAGACTGGTACTACCTCTGCTCTTGTTCCCATAGGTAAAGTTACAATCCCCATGAAGACGGATCTACTATTAGAACATGCTATCCAAACAGCGACAGCGGGAACAGGAGTTTCAGCAGTGGTAGTAGGGCAGACTGTTTGGAAGGGTCTTAAGCTGGGTACTCATCCACTAGTTGGGGTCTCAGGTGGTAAATTAGTAGCTGGTGTTAAGGGTATCGAGCTTCCCCCTTTGAGTGACTGGAACATTCCTACACTCAATCAGAAGGGCAATGTTACTTTTGAACCAAGAACTGGATTAGAAACTCAGGTGCTAGTTAATCAGACTGCTCTAGAAAAAGCAGGAATGACTGGCCCAGAGGCTACAAAGCTTGTTAGTGATGTTGAGAAGACTTTATCAGAGGTCAAGAGTTTCTACGGTAAGAAATCTCCTCATATGGCTCCTGAGCTGTTGACAGAGTCCATAGACACATTTAGCTCTGAGGGTGTTAGGGCTATAATGAAGTGGGCCGTAGAGAACAAAGATGTAGTGGAATATGAGAGGTTTTTTGGCAGTTTCGCTGCAAGACCTCAGTTGAGTCCTGAGGCCTATGCAGAGTGGGTAGAGGTGTTTGGCAGAGCCCCTGGTGATATTGACATAGTGTTTAAGGAGGGTATTACAACTGAGCAAGCTAAAGAGGCAGTCAAGGACCTAGTTAAGTATATAGGGGAGAATAGTGGGGACAAACCCTGGGTCAATCCTGACAAACCTCATCTAGTTATGAATTATTCTCGCAGTACTGGTGCAAAGCGCCACGCCATTGATATCCATTTTCCTGGTGAGCTTTCTACAGAGGCGGTGGTTAGTCCCCCCAGATTTGCTGAGATGGTATATGGACTAAAGAAAACTGCTCCTGTAGTTAAGGTGGATATAGAGGGTATTGGTAAGATAGATATTGCACGGTTGTCTGAGTTTGGTGTTGGAAAGACAGAACAGGTTTTAGGATGGAGGGTGGACCCCGAGACAGGTAGTATAGTACTTCGTCCAGCTGCCCACAGGGCAAAGGATTACCCTGACTTATACGAAACTATAAAGACATATGCAGGTGCAGAGGCTGCTGATAGGTGGGCTACTGAACTAGGAATTCAAGAGATACTATCCAAGCAGGCAGCTATGGTAAGTGATGCAGCTGTACTGTCTAAGGCCCAGGCTGGATTGAGGAACATTCCAGATACTGCTAGTTTGTCTGATATTAAGAGTGGACTTCTCGATGCCCAGAGTACTATCTATAAGATTAAGGACCCAGAAGTGGGAAGTTCGATACAGAAAGAGCTTGACAACGTTATTAAAGAGTTAGACAAATCTATGGAGCAGGGAGAGGGAAGTTTTGCTATTCAAACTAAGCTCAATAATGCATACAGTGCTATAGACAATGTGTTAGGAAAGTATCAACCTAAGGGCTCCGATTTATCTTGGGAATTTAAGCCCTCTCTAAGACCTTCTCCTAAGACTACTGAAAGCGTTACTCCTATAGTTAGTATTGTTAGCCCTGCTTGGTTATCTGCATATCATAGTATACCAGTAGGAATGACTTCAGAGGGATCTATTGTTTCCGCACCTTATGACTCTGGAGTAGTGCCCTCAGTACCTACCGGTGTAACTCCACTAGAAGTTTCTTTGCCAGTGCCTAGTAAGGAGATAAGTCCTATAGAGCTCCTCCCCTCGCCAACTACGATCACTGAACCAGTAGCCCCAATTAGTGAGCCTCCCATAAGTGTGCCTCCTGTTAGTGAGCCAGAAGTCAGTGTGCCAGAAGTCAGTGAGCCTCCTGTCAGTGTGCCAGAAGTCAGTGTGCCAGAAGTCAGTGAGCCCCCCATAAGTGAGCCTCCTATCAGTATGCCTCCTATAGAAGAACCTCCTATCAGTAAGCCCCCCATAGAAGAGCCTCCTATTAGTGAGCCTCCACCTCCACCTCCACCAACAAAAAAACCACCACCCATACTACCTTCACCTGAAGAGCAAGTAAAAGAGGCGTACCGAAAAGGTCTGCCTGTTTTGCTATTCAGATTAGGAGAGCTTGGAGGCAAGGACGTTTGGAAGGCTGTCATAGCACCTGCTACTCAAGTGAATTTGCTAACAGTCGTAGGTACTGAGAAACTTCCAGTAACACCAAGAAAGTATGCAACTGGAGAGGGCAGTGCGAAGAAGACAATGCAGTGGTTAGGCAAAGGACCGGGATATGCAGGTTCTGCTGATATAGGAATTGCTGACGTTTATTGGGGTGCTGAGGAGGGAGAAATTCATTTCAAAGGGGGAGGTCTCAAGACAGTAGCTGGTACAAGAATACCATCGCCCACTAAAGGTATAAGTATTGATAGAGCAGAAGCTCCGTTAGGTTTGAGAGGACTTAAACTTGGAACTTCACTTGAGCAACTCTTGATAGGAGAGTACGGGACTGAAGCTCTGAAAAGCTTTGGAGAGAGGGCTTTGTCTCTGCATTTGAGTAAAATGACTCCAGAGGAAATAGCTGAGGAGATTAGAGACGTCGTACTACCTGAATCCAGGGTAGAAGAAATCCTGTCTCACCTACCGAGTAGAGTGGGAACAAGCGTTAGGGGGTTGTTAAAGAGGAAGTACGCTATGCTTCCTATCAAGGCGGCACCCTCCGAAAGAAGGCAGAGAGCTATGGAAGAGGAAGCCCTGAGCGAGAAGGAAATGAAGAAGAAGATCGGAAGGAATGGTAGAGTCATACCTAGAGAGTCACTTCCCGAGGTTTTGGAGGTGTTTTAATGAGCTCACTTATTGACAAAGCTCAAGCACGAATCGATAGAATAGAAAAGTCTTTAACTCATCAACCAATCTACCACTACCCCGGACAGAAGTACTACTATGTATTTGGTTGGACTAAAGGTGGCAGGAAACTTATTGATGGTCCATTCACAGATATGCAAGATGCGGACGCTCTGCTAGCCACACTGGAAGACGGTGAGATTTTCGAGAAGGCTACACGTGATCAGGCAAAAGCTACAAGGGAGATTAAGGCAGAGCTACTAA
>Ga0307379_10014107_pt1 | contig 10320 bp, 18 predicted proteins | sample UN2MG_FD_202237 | JGI IMG/M metagenome (GOLD analysis project Ga0307379, IMG submission 202237) | Soil microbial communities from Risofladan, Vaasa, Finland - UN-2 | ecosystem: Environmental > Terrestrial > Soil > Coastal area > Acid sulfate soil | place: Finland: Risofladan, Vaasa | collected... | reverse complement strand
GTTAATCAGTAGGAGGGCTATTATCATATTTACTGCAAGGGCCTTTAAGAATGATCTTTGGACAGTGATTCAAGAGTATCCTTTGAGTTCAAGTTCTCATCGATTGGTCTACGAGAATGTGCTGATCAGTGACTGGGATCTGGCTACTAAGACTGTGTCCATGGTTCGTAGGATTTCTACACCAAACGAACTTCCTCAAAACCTACTTGTGTCCAAAGGATGAAACATATTGCAAGAGAGCTTCACTGGTCTAATATATTGACACGGCTTGGAGCATGCCATTCTTCTGTTGATTTCGCTTTCAAGTACCCCTCCCTGGAAAAAGCATGGGAGGCCTGTAACGAAGCTGAATGGCTTACATGGCTCCTTTGGAAAGTTAGGACTCACCGTCCACACTTGTACAAAGGTGTCACCTTTGAGCACCGGAATCTGCTTTACATTTACACCGAAGATTTTTCTGGAGCTTTCGCAAAGAAATACAGGGAAATGTTTGGATGTTCTTCAAGAGCATCTCATGCAGCAGTTATTCGTGCTGCTTATGAATGTCCTGCCATGGAAGACCTGGAATTTGTTGCTAAGGTATATAAAGATAAGGGTCTTCATCCGGAGGCCTTCCGGAGCCATATGGAGGAGTACATATGAACACAACTGACAAAGAAATCATCTACGGCACGCGCCCGGAGGATGCGTCGTGATGCTTACCGAGGAGAAGGTGCTCGCGGCGCTGCGTGCGACGCACTGCGATGGCACTGAGGTCGAGATCATCCGAGCACTGAAGCTGGCCGGGATTCTTGATCCCGAGCACGCCGCCCTCCTGGAGACGTGCATCAGGCCGGCAGAGCTGTCGGCACTTCGGGAGTGCGAGCGGCTGCTGCGGTGGGTTCGGGACGAGACAGACCTTGGTCGCGACGTGTCGGACTACGTGGTGGTCGCGAAGATCACCGAGGCCCTAGCCGCCGTCGACGCGGCGCGGAAGGAAAACTGGAGAATGACAATGAACTTTGATAATGAGCTATTGTCTTGGGCCGTGGCACATGCTCCTAATACTGGAAATATTTCTTGGGCACGGTGGTTTTGTGTTAGAAACTTATTTGGTTTGGGAGCGACGGGTGCTATCGAGCTGTGCAAGCGGTTTCAGGTAGATCCAGATGAGGAGGTACCTGTTTCGGAAACCATGGCACATTATATTGATCTAGATGAAACTTTTGTGTTGGATGTCGACCAGGATGACCAAGATGAAACCAAGGAGGAATCATGACTTTTCGGCTTGAAGACATTGCTTTGATTAGTGGGCATCACGAGGATCTTTTGGAGACTCAACGTGGGTGTGTCAACGACGTGATCTCGGTGCTGTCTGGATGCTCTGAGGTTCGGGATGACCCTCCCTGTGTGTGCAGAGCGCTGAATCGATTCAGCATGCGGATTAATGATATTCCGGTGACGGACAAGGAGCGTACCGAAGCTTTGGTTCCTTTGGTTCCTCTCTTGATGGAGTCTAACGACGAGAAGATGTTTCTTGAAAGGGTTCAGTTTATTTATGACGCCATAATGGCTAGTGATACATGGCGATCAGTAATGAGTTCTTTTGGTATTTATCGGGGTCGGCCTTCTGAGGTATCGGAACATTACCTGAAGAAGGCCGAAGCTGACGACATCTACTATTATAATGTGTTTGAGAATTTCCAAACATGGATTAGTCAAACCTTCCGGACCTTGGTCAATCATCCCTCGCAGGCTCTGCCTGATTTGTTTTCTGCTAATAATTCGTTTTCTGTTAATAATGGTAATAGTCCGGATATCGAGTTGTCGGATACGTATTCTTTACAAGTTAATAAGTACTATAGCAAGTTCTTCCAAGAGTTTGTTGGCATCCTGAAGCAAGCTTGTTTGTTGGGATTGACGACCATGGACATCGAGCAGAAGCAGGAGAAGTTCGAAAAGGCCGTGAAGCAGGCATCGTGCTCTATATGAAACATTTCTTGGAGATCCTCAGGACGTTCTCTGGACCAGCAGAGTCTCTTGAGAAGGCGCTGCAGCGTATCCAGAATATGGAAGCTCTGGAGGAAAATTGGGATGGTCAGGGAGCTGAGAAGATCAGCATGACCTTTATCACCATGTGTCAGAACTTCCTACGGGATATCTATGATCAAGGTGGATATTGCATGCCCCATTCTATTGAACCATCTCCTGACTCTTCTATCATTATGTCTTGGTTGAAGTTGGGTGCTGTTCTAGAGCTGGAGCCTGAGGTAGAGAATGGGCAGAAGTTTTGCTGGTTCTATGAACGGGAACGTGTTGCTAGCACCTCAGCCCGTTTCAAATACCCGCAGCCTGTGGCGGGCTGATTTTTTTTTGTTTACCTTCTTGAAGTGGGTTTGGAGGAACGTTATCATTCCCCACGCTTATGCATCGGAGCGTCTTAGTGACATCGACGGTTCCGCCGTTGAGGGAGTGCGATCCTCTCCCGATGCACCATTTCTCCGGGTGCTGGCTTGTCCAGCAGAGGAGTCCTGCTCCTCGCAGGTGCAACCCCTGCCCTGGGGACCACACCTCCCGTCACGGGTGAGCAGTGTGACGGTGGAGCCCTCAAACTGCGAGGGGTGGCAAGCCGAAACTTCAAATTCGGCTGGTGTAAATGCCGCCCCTCGCTTTATTCCAACTCGCCCCCTTCGGGTGCTGAGATTCCGCCGGCCGAGGATCAACGGACCCTGGCGCTGCCCACGCTGTGAGCATCTGCTCGCGTGGCACCATCCTCCTGGCAAGCGTTGTGGTAATGCGAGGAAACGTCTGTACTCGCTCGGGCAACGTGTCGCAGTTTTGAAACGCGGGGTGAGCCAAGAATAATATTATATTGGGCTCTTAACTCAGCTGGTGAGAGTAGCGTACTCATAATACGAAAGTCGAGGGTTCGATTCCCTCAGAGCCCACCATTTTTTACTTGACCTATAGGATGCTTCTCTGTAAGCTTATCTTTTTCGGGGGAGGTTATAATGGAAACGCTTATCAGATCTTGGAAACTAACCACGGAACAACCTGTGGTTAGCTTTCTCTATCAGTATTTGGATAAGGCCACAGCTGATCATTCCATCCGTGTTGCTAGATCCTTGTTCGATGACGGTTATCCAGCGGATACAATTGATGTTGGCCTCTTCCATGATTTCTTGGAGGATGCTGGTCAGCCATCAGAGCTTTTATTGTCGTTGGGAATGCCACAACATATTTATTCTCATGTGGTTTTCTTGACCCATAACAAGGATGAGTCTTATAATTATTACATCGACAAGATTCGGTATGGTCCAGAGGTTTCAAGGGTTGTGAAGATTTACGATATTGTGGATAACCTGAGTCGTAGAGACGTGGATATCAAGCAAGATCGTTTGGAAAGACTCAAGAAGAAATATCGTCAGGCTTTGTTTCGTCTTGCCTTTGATGGATAAAGAGAGAGATCCTTGGTAGTGTAAGGGCAACACGCCAGATTTTGATTCTGTAGATCGGGGTTCGAATCCTCGCCAGGGAACCATTCATAGGTTTTGCCAGGAGGATTATCTATGGTGATGCACATACTAAAAAAGGATTGGGATACTTCTGAGATGATCAACAAGTTTATTATTGAGTCTTGGAAGATTGAAGGGATTACTCTTGATAGGATTAAGGCAATTAAGTTTGCCCCAATCCATGTTGAACTTGTTAATACAGAGCGTCCCAGTGTAACTGATTTATCAACAATGGCCATAGCTTTTACAAATGGTGTTGGCAAGCTGAGAGAGAAGAAGGGCATGGATGTCATGGTTGGTGGACATCTCCCACCGTTTGGTGGTCCGGATATGCCAGTTCAACTGGAGTGTCTTCTAGAGGAAGCTTCTAAATTGACGCCCTATGAACTGCACTGTAAATTCGAGACACTGCATCCGTTCATGGATGGGAATGGGCGTACTGGCAGGGCTCTTTGGCTGTGGGCTATGAAGGGTCGTGCTCCTCTAGGATTTTTGCATCAGTGGTACTATCAATCTCTCGACGCTTTTTAATGGGGGCTGTCAGGATGATCAAGATGTCGGCATTAAGGGCTTTGCAGAGTGATGATATTCTAAGGCTCACTAAATCAGCAGCTATCCAATGGTGGGCTGGTGTCGTATCTCCCCTGGGGCTTATCTCGTCAGGTGATGGGGACGATAGGGATGATCTTGTTATGGTGGCTGATCACCTTGGCATCAGTCTGGAGGCTGTGTTTTATGCCGGACATTTGGCTGGAGTGGTTCCATCAAGGAATTTGTTAAATCATAAGTTATCTTTGCAGGAGAAACTTGATGGGGAAAGAATCCAATGCCGTTAATCTGGCAGACCCCTTGATGAAGCAGTTGTATGACTCGGCAGCTACTATGCTGGTGATTGCTCTGTACCACAATTTGTTGGGACCACATTCCAGGGGTGTGGCTAAAAGTGTTTTAGAGCCTTGGAGACAGCATGTGATTCGGGAAGCTGGTGTCTTTGAATCGCCCCTAGCTAAGATTTATGAAGTCTTAAAACTGCCAGTGCCAGACAGTATCGATAAAGAGTCTATGGCCAGTGAGCGGCTGGATGCTATTATTAGTCACTTCTTGGGTTGTTTGCCACCGGAAGAAGATCTGTCCGATATGGACTGAGTTTATTACTAAGGAGGAAATTCATGACAAGTCGTATGAAGCAGCTGTTTCAACAAAAAGGTATGCATGCTGTTCAGGAACGCTTCAAGGAGCTGGGTGTTTCCAAGGCTGATCAACCTACTAAAGATCAGCTCATGGCTCCAGGTCCCTTGGCGGGTCGTCCTCACAAGGGACGTGGCCGGCATGCCAGGATCCGTCGCCAAGAGTCAGCAGCTCTTCGAGTTTGAGAAAAGTTGCCTTGGTAGCTCTAAGTAGTTAAGAAACAGGGAGTTACCGAGGCAAAAATTCTTTGTAAAGATGCTTGTGTTTTTTCCTAGTAAGTGCTATTATCGTGTTTGTGTGGGGCTCACTGCACGATGTGGCTGGGCCCCAGAGGACGAATTTTTCTAGGAGAAATACAAAGTCATGAGTACGGTTACAGATGTTGGTCAGCTGAGTTTTTCGGATCTCCAGAAGGAGATGGATCGCCGACAGAAGGTGAGCGACAAGCTCCAGGAGCGTCGGGCTGCGCTGGTTGAGCAGCTGGCTGCTGTGGAGGCTGAGCTGTCCGAGGTTGGTGGTGGCAATGGTTCTGCCTCGACATCTAATGGTAGTTCCCGTCGAGGTCGAAGAGTTTCTACGTCTAAGTCGACTTCTACCACACGGACGCCTAAGACTTCCCGGCCTTCAGCTCCCAAGGTTTCAGGTTCCGCTACTCGCGGTCGTCGGGGTGGGGGCACTGGTGGTGAGACACTGGTGGATGCCCTTGTCCGCAACCTGAAGGTTGGGGAGGTGAGTACTCCCCAGGAGATGTCTGCCATGGTTGTTGCCAATGGCTATGAGACCAGTTCGAAGAACTTTGGTATTCAGGTGGCCAACGCTCTCCGAACGGATGAGCGTTTCAAGCGGATTGGACACGGCAAGTACGAGCGTGTGAGTTGATCTCCCCCTAGGGTCCACCCTACTAAAGATAAAGTAGGGTGGGCCTGCGGGGTTCGGTGTTATTCAGACTCTTTGGAGTCTTTATACTTACCGTGTTTGGCATGACCGCCTCCCAGGCAAACTTCCCGCATGTTGCCTTGGACTATTTTTCTGACGGTCCCTATGCTGATGCCAAACTGAAAGCCTATTTCAGTAAGGGCTTCTCCCTTCTTTCTAAGCTGCCTCATTTGGATAGCAGCAGCTTCCAGATTTTTTTTCAAACGCATGCGCCTGATCTTCTTCCCCAGGTTGTATAATAGTCCAAGCCCTCCAGCGCCACAAGGTGTAGGACGCTTACGTTGGTCACGCGGGAGAGCGGCTGAGACGTTGTTTAGCAAAAGTGTTAGTGGGTCAATGAATTCCTTTCTTTGAACTTTCGACTTTGCTGTGACTCCGTCTTGGGGCCTACTGAGCCATGGAGGCTGGCCATGCCATTGCGAGAATTGATGGACATCTCGCGGGAGGATGTTGTGGCGAGCCTGATCCTGTTTGAACTCATGGACATCTTGTTTATGCATGGACGATCATTTTGGAGAATGCTTACCGGATATCAAGAAGAGTTTTCTTTGAGTGCCTGAATAATTGACTGATTGAACTACTAAATGCTGATGAATTTTGATGGAGGATTAGTATAATGACAACTGTTTCATTTTCAACAAAGTCACTGGAGTCAGTTGCCCCGGCCCTGGCAAAGCGCCTTGAGCGTGGACAGGAAACGGCAGAACAGCTGTTGGATAGGCTGACCCAGGATGTCTTGACGGACACCATTGGGGCTTTCGGACCAGAACACCAGGACGACAATAATAGGTTGTCTGTAGGTTACGATGATAAGGCCGATGATGTCCTTATTTCCGTGGGAGAGGGTGATTGGATGACGTTTCATCCTAACGCTATTTCCCAGCTAGGCGATCGTTTGAAGATCAATGGCTCCATGGTTCGCAAGCAGCTGCAGGGAGCGCCTTGGCAGCGTGAGGCGATTGCCGATTTTGTAACCACCCATCTGAGCAATACGCCTCTTCATGAACGGTTCCTGGTGCGTTCTGTTAAAGGCGAGGTTCGAGGTATCCTGTCTGACAGTTTTCGCAGGCTGTCAAGCCCATTGATTGCAGAGACCTTCCAGGAAGGGCTTCAACGCTTGGGTGTTGTTCCATACGATGTCACTCTTACAGACCTTAAGTGGCGTGTTCGAGCGATGTTGCCACGGCCCATCGAGGTGCATAGCAAGCACCATGGGACGGAGTTTGTGGGCATCGGGCTGAGCCTGTCCAATTCTGATTTTGGGGTGGGTTCCCTTGATCTCCAGGCTGAGATCCTGCGGCTGCTCTGCGTCAATGGCATGGTTGGGGATTCCCAGCTTCGGGCTGTTCACCTGGGTGGTCGGCTGCCTTCGGAAATCCAGTTTGCTGAGGACACCTACCGGAAGGATACTGAGGTTCAGTGTCTGGCCTTGCGGGATATGCTGCCGCATCTGGTGAGCCAGACCTTTGTGGAGAAGTCTCTGGCTCCGCTTCAGGGGGCCATGGATCAGACCGTGAATGCTCAGGAGGCTGTCAAGGGCCTCGTGCGAGCTACCAGGGTTAACAGGGCCCAGGCTGAGCGCCTGGAACTGCTCCTGATGAACCGTGATGGCACCGTCGTTCCTGAGGGCCCTGTGACGCGCTGGAGCGTGGCTCAGGCGGTCTCGGCCCTGGCCAATGATACGGAGATTGGGATTGACGAGGCAGCGATTCTCCGGAGTACGGCTACCGATGTGATCACGGGACGTTTGGGCTCTAATTGATCTAGCTTGGAACATCTCACGCTCTGGAGGGCTAGCAACACGGCTTTCCAGAGCGTGGGAAATTTTTTTGGTTTGTGCTTGAGGATCGACTTTTTGATGTAGTAAGATCCTTATCCGTTTGGAGGCGGGTTAGCAAAAGTCCTGAACTGCTATTACAGGAGGATAAGTCGTGGCAGTCATGATGGCGCAGTTCACCCCATCGGTCGTTGAACTAGGATGGGTGGCGGCTGATGGAACAGCCGATCAGATTTCTCAGGAGCCCATGGTCTTTGCTGCCTCGTGGGACTTTATTAGCGAAGTTGGTGGTCCGCTGACACAGGAAGCTCTTTCAGTATTAGAAGAGAACCTTAAGAGGTCTGAGTACCCTGAGGTTATTTTTGATAGTCGTGTGCAACTACTGCAAAAGGGCGAGTACTCAGCTATTCCTGGATATCATTGTGATTTTTACAGGCGCATTGATGGTCAGCCAGATCTAACTTATGACGCTCAAGGTTGGATTGCCAGCTTCTCCTTAGTTTCTAACGGATGGGCTGGAGCGGAAACAGAAGTTATAGCTGAGCCTGTTGACATCACTTGGTGGGATAGAAAGCATGTTTGGAAATCTGTCCATGATCAGGTGAAAGATAAATCTTCTTTGCTTTTAAATCACGGGTGTTGGAATTGGATTAGTCAGAAGACAATCCACAGGGCAACACCAGCAAAAGAATCTACATGGCGATTTTGGCTCCGTGTAGCTCATACGGATAATACTAAGTGTGTTAATAAAATTCGACGGCAGACAATGGTGTATGTTGTTGATGAGTCCTCTGGATGGTAATACCTATGATGGGCACCAAGGAATCAACAGTGAAAGGTTATCCCCACCGTGTTCTTAGATTTGCTGTAGGGGACGAGTTTATCGAGATTGATCTCTGGGAGGGACCTGGACCTCCTTTTGTGAAGATCCATACGCCTAAGGGAGAAGTGCAGATTCCTAAGGAAGCTCTGGAGAGTGTGGCTTGTTGGCTGATGGAACCGCTTTTGGGTTCTATCACAGTGGATGCTTTGATGCAGAAGTTGGAGTTGGATTCAACGAAGCTTGTTGTTGGGAGGAATACTCTTGAGTAGTCAACGAACTGGTTTTGAGGGAGATATGTACCATCAGTCAGGAAACTACACAAAGTCTAGGGAGCTAAAAAACACCACGACATTTGGTGCTTTGAGCACAGAGAATAAGTTATTGCTTATAATCCTGGGGATGGTCTGCATTGTTCTTGTTGGTATGTTTCTTTTACTAGCTGTTAGATATATCCATGAATCGGATGCTGTTTTGGTGGTACCTGTGATGGAAGATCCGGCTGTATCAAGCATCAACAAGGCTGATGGAGATTAAAGTCCTGGCAGGAGAGGCTTCTTGTGGGTCCTGTACTGCTTGTTGTTCAGTTCTAGGTATTCGAGTTCATCCTGGTGAAAGGAAATTATCAGAGCAGGGAGATAAGGCCCCAGGGACTAAATGCCAGTTTTGTTTAAACCCAGGAGGCTGTTCTCTTTATGGCGAAGAAGATCGTCCTGAGGTTTGCAAAAAGTATGAGTGCTGGTGGCTTGCCAGCCAGAAGACAACGGCTCCAATGGTTATTGATTTAAGACCAGACAAGTGTCGAGCTGTTATTGATACAGACTTGTCCAAGCAGGCGGTGTGCATCAATGTGGCTAAATATGATTTTGGTGTTTGGACTACAAATAAAGCTCTAAAAAATCTTGTTAAGGTGTTTGACAAGCAGAATATGCCAGTGTATGCTATATGTGGTACGGACAGGAGAGCGTTGAACAGTGAAGCTGTTCGAAGGATTAATGATATGGAGTTTGACTAGTCTTCTTAGGAGGAAGAGCAGTTATGGTTTTGCGTAAGATCACTAAGCCCGATCCGGTGTTTTATGACTGGAATGGTCTTCAGATTGAAGTTTTCAAGGGACGACAGACCATCGATGTCCACGAGCCTGCTGATGGTAGCTTGTCGATTAATTTTGATGGCTCTTTGGGCGTTAAGATTTTTCCTACTAGCATGATCTCTGTGCCTGGGAGAGTTAAGTCTACTCGGTCGCAAACGTTCGATCAGTCTAATGGTTCCGAGCAGATTCTGCCTGAGCTTGAGGAGAACCTTGCGCTAGTTCCCAAGGATCAGCGACGGGTGCTCTTGTTCAAGAGAGCCAAGCACTCCGTGGCTTATAGTGTCAGGCGAGCTAGGCGCCGGCTCAAGGCTCATCCTTATATGCGCCCTCGTGTTCTGGGTATACTTCACGAGTACACCGATCCTTTGACTGTCAGTGAGATTGTTGAGCTTTTGGGTTCAGGGACCTGGAATGTGACTCGTCGGGCCGTTATGGATCTTGTGTATGAGTGCCTGCTGCTGCTGCGGAACGATGGCATCGTCCAGGCTTTTTCTAAGAACCAGCGATTCCACTTTTATATTTACAGGCCTGACCTATTCCACACTCTGAATGAGCCTATTGAGGGGGATGATCAGATCAAAGTTGTCCCGCTCAAGAAACAGCAGTCCTTGCCCTTCGGTTTCAGACAGCTTGTCCAGAAGAAGGCCCCTGTATCCAAGATTCGTGATCCTCGTCTGTGGCCCCGTCCTGGCAATCTGCCTTTCGATAAGAAGGTGCAGCAGGGACAGGCTGTTGAGCGCCGGTTTCCAACCTTGCGGAAGCAAGTTATCCAGGTTTTGGAGCAGTTTCCTCAGGGACTGAGTGGTGTAGACATTGCTCGATCTCTGCCCAGGGGTCCCTGGTCTGTTCTAGTAGAGAGGCACCAGCATACGATAATCCGTCGTTTCCTGTGCCTGTTGGCCCATGAGGGACGGACCAAGTTCTCCAGTTTGGATCGGACACAGTTTGATGGTTCCCGTGGAAATCCCGTTATTCACACACTGGTTAAGTGATCATGGAAGAGCCCCGAGTT
>Ga0307379_10014106_pt1 | contig 10320 bp, 21 predicted proteins | sample UN2MG_FD_202237 | JGI IMG/M metagenome (GOLD analysis project Ga0307379, IMG submission 202237) | Soil microbial communities from Risofladan, Vaasa, Finland - UN-2 | ecosystem: Environmental > Terrestrial > Soil > Coastal area > Acid sulfate soil | place: Finland: Risofladan, Vaasa | collected... | reverse complement strand
TCAACAGTTGTAGTGTTGGTTGTAGTGATAGTGAAGAAATAGGGTTATTGGAGCAGGATCAAGGATAAAGTCACGGACTGACAATACGTAACCATGACAATAGGACCTATAACAATACGTTGGACTAAGGCAGTGCAGGCAGAGCAGAGGAATAGAGATACGGCTAAGCGTATATCGGCTAAGGTAGCAAGCCTGCTCCTGGAAGAGAACAGGCGCTACAAGGGCATTCTGCGTCGCTGGGGCATGGATGAGGGTGTTATAGGATATAATGCGGCACGGGGCGGGTCGAGGCGGTCGAAGCCCCCCAAGGGGGCGGTGGCTTCTGTATGATAGAGTCCCGGCACATATTTCCAGTATCTGGCGTTTCAGGTATAGTAGTCAAGGAAAGCGTTGATTTATGAATAATAAGCAGGTATTGGAGTCATATTTTGAAAAGAATTGTCCTGAGTTACGGGTTCTCATTTCACCTGGTTATGGTGATTATGCACGTCTTCAGACTTCTTTTGCTTTACAGGTAGAGCTTCGGCCACAAGATGATCCTGAGATGTCTAAGTGTTTTTTTTTAGACGAGTTATACAAGATGATAGGCAAATTAACGGTGCTTGCTGAGAAGATGCGTAACGAGCCGGTTATTAAGGGAGGGCATTAGTTATGAAAAGTAACGAAAGTAGTGTTTTGAGTAACGCGGCTCGTCAGGCGAGATTCAAGTCAAATCGGGCCTTTCGTAGTTTGCCAAGGGACGTACAGGAGAACATTCTCAGGGTAAGCAATATGCGTATTGGTAATGTTGATCCTGATCCTGCGTTGGTTGATGAGGAGATAGGTCGTAGGACACAGGCTGCGTTACATTATCAGGTGATGTATCCAGACGGTTGGAAGTTTTTGAGGTAGTCAAGTAAATGAAAATTGTAAAAATCGTGTACGATATAATTTCTTTTATAACTAAACCCAGACCCTACTCTCACGAGCCAAAGAGGCGTATAGTGGGCAGTTCTTTTTTTATTCGTCCACCGGCTCCTAAGTTGAAGGAAAAGTTGAGGTAGTCAAGTAATGAGTATTGAGTGGCAAATGGCGTTTGGAAACAAAGAACCTTATTGGGTAGAGGAAGAAAGCGACAACCTTGTACAGCCATCTCCGTTGAAGGTTGTGGAAGATAGAGCGTCTGACGGTTCAGTAGTATGGAGTCATCATAGCGAGTCTAACGCACAAAAGGTGGCAGTGGGTATGATCGAGGTAGTCAAGTAAATGGTAACAATGAGGTTTATAATAGGATTTCTTGTTGGATATTTAGGTGTTATGGTAGGAGCGTTAATCTATCTGAAGTATTTTGATAAATATCGGCAAAGAAAGAAGGTAGTCAAGTAAATGGATTGGATAGCACAGAACTGGGATATAATATTAGTATCGCTTCTAATTGGGATTGAGCTTGGTGCCAAAATACAGACGTTTAGGCTCAAAGAGAAGGTAGAGTCAAAGGGATATGATTTCTCAAAACTGTTGAGGTAGTCAAGTAAATGGAGTGGAAGAAACAAATACCGAATAAGGCAGGGTATTGGTTAAGAGTTAATGTAGTAGGTAGTGTTGAGATGCGACGAGTTTGGGTAGAAAATAGAATTCCAAGATACATAGGTAAACTGATGATAATTTGGGGGTTGGGATATGGAGAATGGGCTGAAGTAGAAAAAATAAAAGCAAAATTAGGTCATTTTAGTTGGTACGGTCCTTTACCAGAACCCCCAGATGAGGTAGTCAAGTAATGAGTATAGACAAGCGTACAAAGGAGTACAAGAGAAGTATGGAAAAGATTACAAATCCAGATATAGTTGTGGAACCGACCCAAAAGGAATTTCTCGATACGGTAGAGGCGATTGATCAGAGCGACCCACCGGAGATTAACCCACAGTATGAACATAACAAGCGGATTGACAATATCATAATTGAAGCGGTGGCTAAAGGTTCTGAAGAAGACGAAGTGGCCAAGCCGGACATTTTCATGGTTCCAGACATGAAGGGCATATCGGAGTCTGGTAAGGCTTACTTTGACGATGGCAAACCGGAGCTAGATTTCTCCAAGCCTGAAAACAACCCTGGTTTTTCCTTGTGTAAAGGGTGTGGCATTTCCTTACTTCCCAATGATGACGGTTCACCCAAGCGTAGTCGTCAGGGCGAGCACTGTTGGGAATGCGTCCACGAACACGCTAATAGTATAGTGTGTGAAGACGGCGTGATTCGTGCCAAGGAAGATTGCAAGCGAATGACTCGTATAGACAAAAGGACGGCTGACGAGGTATTTTATTGGGTGAAGAAATAGTATGGATGGCGTAAAAGGTTCAAATTACGATCCAGTTCAAACGAATAAGAACATAACGGTATCGAGTCCGGTAGAATGTCCGTTTAATAGTGAATGTCAATGTGGGTTATACGGTGAAATTGAAGGAGAAACGGCGAATAAGTGCCCGGAAGGTTTTTATGGTAGTTATGAATTTCCTTTCAATTGCCCTTTGTTGGAAAATAACTATACCGTCAAGGTTCCTTACGGCATAAATATAGGGATGAAGAAGTGACGCAGGAAACAATAACAGTTGGTGGCGAAGTATTTGAGATTGTAGGTGAAGGCGAATGTTCTTTCGTCAAGGGTATGTATGGCGACAGATACCGAGACGCATGTTGGCGAGAGCTGGAAGCTCGCAAAGACTTACCATACCCTGAAGATTTGAAGCGTACTCAGATGTTAGAGCATAAAGGGTGGATATGTAAGGTTTACTTTAATTATGTACCTCCTTACAGTTATGGTGTGGAACCGTGTAATGTTTGGAAGGCTTACGCCGAAGGCAAGGTAAACGGCGAGAACTACAATTGGGACTGTGCCTTAAAGGAAGAGGTCAAGACTCTTGAAGAGGCGATTATAGTTATTAGGCCGAGTTTTGAGATGGCGGTAGACAGAACTATGAGGAACAAGCAATGATACCACGTGGTGAATATTTAGGTCGAATGTCCAAGAAGTCTTTTGGTGATACGTTTCTTTTTCGGCCGAATTGGGAGCCGTTGCGTAAAAAGTCACCAATGGTTCCCGATGACGAATTTTGGCAGATAAACGACACCGAGGATGTCGGCGACGAAGTTCTCATGTACGGTGAAAGGATTAAGGTATGATACGTAGAACATTCTTACAGATGTTGTTGGCGAGTCCTTTGGCGGGGCTATTGAAAGGTAATAAGGTTGACGTTCCTACAATAGTTTGTTCGGAGTTTTTTGATAGAGATGGCGTTATGTTTGCCTCTTTTCCAGGAATAGGCAATGTTGTGAATTGTCATCGCAAAGGGCCGATTATAAAAAGAACAAAATGGAGTGATGGTAGTTCTTTTGACGAGATATGGGGTTCGTCAACTTACGGCATAAATATAGGGGTGAAGAAATGATACGAAGAAGTTTCTTAAAGAGATGCTGTCAAACAGCCTTAGCGATTCCGATAGCGGTTATTGGTTCAAAAACGGCTACTGGAAAACCTAAAGTTGCTGCCGAGACTACCGGCACATCGGGCGGGGATGGATATTTTTATACTTGTCAGTGTGATAAATGCAAAAAACATCCTTTATTAAGACTAAGATTATGGAAGAGCACGTGTGGCGGTGCGACAATGACTCTCCAAGTAAGGAAAATGCAAGAACAGAGTAGACTTTATAATTTATCTAAAGTTTAAGGCGTAATCGGCCCTGGGGGGGCCGCCTTTTGAATATAAATGACCAAAGAAAGCTAACGGCTTCACGCGACCCGGCATGGTGGGCGACGGAGTACAATCAGATAAAGCTCCAGAAGGGTTTTTACTCTTTTGAGGGCCGTGAGTATCTCATTGAGCCGATGTCGTCTGAGTCGCAGCGTATGGCCTTGATGAAGGGTACTCAGGGCGGCGCATCGATCACGATCATGTTATTATGTCTTTGGGGGATGATCCACAAGCATTTCCAAAGAGGAGTTTTATATCTATTCCCAACAGCTACAGACGTTAGGGAGTTCAGTCAGGCTGTTTTGAATCCGATGTTAGCGGCTAATCGTCAGTCTTTGGGCCGATTTGTCAAGAGTGCCAAGGGTGGTTCTGACACGACTACGCTAAAGCAGGTCAACGGTGCAAACTTCTTCATGCGTGGAGCCGGTCTGAAACAGATTGTAGATGGTCAGGTTGGCGAGGCCACGGCTTTGAAGGGTATTTCAACTGATGTAAATGTTTATGATGAAGTTGAGTTGTTTGACCCGGACGCTTTAGCCAAGGCCCGTGGTCGTCAAGGTGCTTCGGTGGATGTTGTTAATGGTGTTGTTGATTTTGATACCGCGATAGCCCGTGAGATACTTATTGGCAATCCCGGCATTCCCGGTTATGGGATAGATAAGATATTCCAAGAATCCGACCAAAGGCATTGGCACAGGAAATGTTTACATTGCGGTACGTGGACTTGTGCCGAAGAGTCTTTTCCCGATTGTGTCAAGATACGCGATAACGGCAGGGGTTATATTGGTTGTATGAAGTGTGGTAAGGAAGTTTTCGTCAGGGACGGTCAATGGGTTCCGAAGTACAAGGGAAACTCCGACCACATGCATGGGTACAGGTGGAGTCAGTTGACCTCGCCATGCCCTCAAGACCCAGGCATGATACTTGAAAACTTCTTAAATCCCCCTGAAAACAATCTTGCCGATGTTTATAGGATTCAATTAGGGATGCCTTATGTGAACGCTGAGGAGCGTTTGACGACAGGACAGGTCTATTCCAGATGCGGGCCATTTGTAATGGGCAATAGTGATCCCGGCCCGTGTTCGTTCGGCTTAGACGTTGGCAAGATATGCCATATAGTCATAGGCAAGAGGGTTGGCAAGAAGCAATTCGAGATAGTTAAGGTCGCCAGGTTACCCGGGGACGGTGATTGGAGCGAGATTAGCCGGATGGTTACTCTTTTCAACTGCAAAAGCGGTGTGATAGACATTCGTCCTTACGAATCTGCTGCTCGCCGGTTCCAAAAAGAACACCAGATGCGGATATTTTTATGCCAATATGATGAAAACAGCGCAGTTGATAAGTCATTTAACATAAAGACGGGTATTGTTAAGGTAAACAGGACTGAAATATGCGATGCAACCCACAACTTAGTCGCCGAAGACGGCTTACTTACTTTGCCGAGGAAAGATACGCCCGAAATCAGGGAATTTGCCAGGCAGGTATGCGATCCGGCCAAGACATTGGAGACGAACAAGAGGACAAGGCAGTCGGTTTACAGGTATCTGGGTTCGGAAGACCATTATCGTCATGCCCTGAACTACTTCCTACTCGCCGCCGAGAAGAGTGCAAGGGCTGATACTCGATACCAGAGTTCTCATCAATACGACACAGTTGATAATGAGTACGCAATAATATGATTGAAATATGGGACGGACAAACTGATTTGCGTCATTTAGTCGAGGCGTGGGCTAAGGAATGGCAGGGCGAATGCGACATTGACCAGGGTATGCGCGATCTTACTTACTTGAAGGAGACGGATAATGCAGAAGTATTCGTAATGAATACCGGCGATGAAATAGTCGGTGCATTGGGAATCACTGTACTGGATATGTTTTTCACAAAGGACTGTTATTCTGCTGTGCGGTATTGGTATGTTCTGCCACAATGGAGAAGCCATGCCATGCATTTGGTTCGTCACGCCTCCAAGTGGTCAAAAGAGATGTCCTGTGAAAAGATAATGTTATGTTCTAACAAGTTAAGTCTTCCCTGTGACGACTTTTATAAAGCGATGGGATTCAGGGAATATGAAACAGTTTATATAGGAGACTTGTAATGGGTGGATTATTTTCAAGCCCAAAGACACCGCCGCCGAAACCGCCGGACCCTCCGGTCGCTATGCCGGAGACGGGTGAGGCCGACGTGACTCAGAAGCGTCAGATGATAAAAGCCGGAAGGGGCGGAACGATATTAGCCGGTCAGATGGCTCCGTCGAACATATTTAAGAAGAAGATATTGGGGTAAATGCCTGATGAACGCTGAAGAAATTATCGCAATGCAGGGCCAACTTGAGTCTCAGGACGCTATTTTGCGGTCGAGATGGCAGGATGAGGCCGACTACATCTTTCCACGCGAGTCTAACATTACCGACATTTCGATGCCGGGTGCACCATCTAATGTCAAGTTATACGATACTACCGCCGTAACCGATTCTGTCAATATGACTTCGGGCCTTATGAGCAATTTAATTCCCACAGGTCAGAAGTTCTTTAGTTTTGGAGTTGACGATGAAGAAATACAAGAAATAGAAGTGGTCAAGTCATATATGGCGAAAGCTACTTCAAGACTACACGCAGAATTATTTACATCTAATTTCATTCTTCAACTTACCGAGACTTTACGGTCATTGGTCGTTTATGGAACGGGTTGTCTCTTTTCAGAATGGCGTGGAGGCTTAAACTTCACAGATTGGGACATATCCCGCTACCAAGTAGAAGAAGATTTTGGGGGCAAGGTTGATACTATATATATCAAGTTTCCAAAGACGGCTAAACAGGCTTACGAGAAGTGGGGATCTAAGGCCGGTGAGTCGATAGTCGAAATCTTCAAAGAGCCATCTGCTGACTATAAGAAGCAGAACGAAATATTCTGGTTCATCCACATGGTCAAGCCGAGAAAGAATTGGAATCCCCGTTTAGAGGATTCTAGTAATTGGGCATGGGAGGAAAGATATGTCGGCATAAAAGATAAAAACGATATTGAAGAAGGCGGATACCCCGAATTTCCATATTGCGTACCGAGGTGGACGAAGACTACGGGCGAGGCTCACGGCAGGGGGATAGGGACGTTCATTCTCCCGCAGGTCAAGAAGATAAATGTTATGAGCCGCGACTTTCTTATGATTGTCAACAAGTCTGCGAATCCCGCGATAGATGTTATGGATAGCTTTACAGGTGTTTACAAGACCTTCCCTGGCGCTCGTAATAATATAATAGAAAACCCTACAGGAATTCCTCACCAGGGTTCTCAGGGCAACTACATGGAAACTAAGGACAATCTCGAATCCGAGAGAAAGATAGTATCGAATGCTTTTTACGCCGATGCCTTTGCTCCTATCACAAGTTCAGGGCCGGGAGATCGAAGAAACGAGTTGGAGATTCGCCAGCGAATCGTAGAAGCTTTCAGGAAGATAGGTTCTATAAGTCGGTTAGAGAGCGAATTGTTTACACCTCAATTGACACGATGTTATCTGTTGTTAGTACGAAATGGCGTCCTTGAGAAAGCGCCACCTGAATTATCAGGCCGGGATATAAAGATTATATATCGTGGCCCGTTAAGTCTCGCACAACAAAATTCTGAAGTTTCGGCTTCTCAACGAACAATAGGTATAGTAGCCGAGTTAGAGGCGTCATCCCCGTCATTTGCTAATGCTATGGATAATTTTGATATAGATAAAACTGTCCGTAGATGGGGAAGAATTGAGGGAATGAATGAATTTGACTTAGCCCCAGAGGATGTAAGGGACGCCAAGCGTGAACAGCGACAGAAACAAATAGCCGAACAGAAGGCATTAGAGGTCGCCCAGGTAGCCGCCGGAGCATACGGCCAGACGACTAAAGCCCCTGAAAAGGGTAGTGCAGCGGAGCAGATGGGATGATAGAAGACATTATATTCTGGATGTTAATTCCAACCGTCAGACTTACTGAGGAAAGCAAGTCTAAATTTGTACGGGTTATTGGATTTCTTGGTGGATTCATAACAGTTCCATTGGCGGCTTTTCCAGCACTTATTTTAAGTGTACCTATGATTTATTACGAAAGTTATTGGTGACCGAAGACGAACAAGCACAGCAGTTGGTAGTTGACTACAAGCAGACCTTCAAGTCTGAGCGTGGCGGTAATGTCTTAGCTCACATGAAGAAGCTTGCAAGGTTCAATATAGCTACTGTCCCTTGTGACAATATCGGCAGAATAGATCCTTTAGAGGTAATGCGTCAAGAGGGCATGAGAAATGTGATAGTTCATATAGAAACGATGTTAAACAAAGAACCAGGTGAAAGTAAGGGAATCCAGAATGAACCTGATTCAAAGACTTCTTAGGTATCGAATGCGTAAGATGATACATAACAAAGAGCCGGAGAAGATTGTGTTGAGTTGGAAACACCAACTGGAAATAGAGCGATGGGTGGATTCTTGTGACATGAAAATGAGTTGCCTAAAAACAATGATAGGCTATCGAATACTCGGAATGAAAATAGTAGACAAGGGAGCATAACAAATGAGTGAAGAAGAAACGCCTCCGGTAGCACCGGAACAACCGATAGTGCCGGCAGCACCGGCGAGTCCATTTAACTCTGATGGCACGTTCGTAGATAACTGGCATACAATGGCCCCAGATGGCTATGAGGAGCTTAGAACAGACAAGACCCTGCCAAGGCTCAAGAACCCGTGGGACATGGCCAGAAGCTACGTACAGGTCAGGAAACAGGTTCCCCTGGATAAGATACCCCGACCGAGCGAGAACTTCGGAGAGCAGGATTGGAATGAGTTTTACGATGCCGGTGGAAGACCTAAGACTCCCGGCGACTATAATATCAAGATGCCCGAAGGTTTCCCCGCAGACAGGTGGGATAAGACCAAGGCAGAGAAGTATCAGAATTTATTCCATAAGATAGGACTCAGCCAGAAACAGTCCGATACCATTACAGCCGCCAACAACGAAGATGTCATGGCGACTTTACAGGACAACGCACAGAGGGAAGAGCAGGAAAAAGTTATTGTCTGGGATAATATTCACAAGAAATGGGGGCGTGCCTTTGACCAGAATACTCACAGAGGCAATGTAGCTGTTCACGTAGGCTCTAATGGCGATGAAGGTCTTGAGCAGAGGCTTTTAGCTAAAGTCAACAAAGACCCCGATCTACTTGAACTCGTTTCTAATCTCGGCGGTAAGTTTACCGAGAGCAGTCCGTTCGAGTCTCCGAGCGTCCCGACTCCGGGCGATTTGAAGACCCAGATAGATGCGTTAAGGGCAGACCCCAAATACTTGAGTAAGGATAAGACAATACGTCAGCCCATAATTGACAGAATAAGTAGATTAACGGAGCAAATGTTACCAGACAAAAACGTCTAAATATTATAGTAATACGGACAACCCGCAAGGCCCCGGAAGATGGCGGTAACCCGCCCGCGACCAGCGCAATGCAGGAAAGCCCCGCAAGGACAACCTTTCCGATAACAGTGTAAAAAAATGTGTATTGGAAAGGTTTTTCAATGAGTACCCAGATCCCAATCGCCTTTGTCGATCAGGTAAAAGGTGCAATTCTTTCGTTATCGCAGCAAAAAGTTGCGTTATTGCGAGGATGCTGCCGCCCTGAAGACGTCACAGGCGATACAATGTACGTCGAGAGGATAGGCCCGAAAGACGCCCAGCTCCGAGGAGCGAGGCACGGTGCAACGCCGATTTCGGACGCCGACCACTCAAGACGTAAACTCACAATGGCTGATTATGTCGTTCCGGCCGACCTAATCGACAAGCCCGATAGGCTTAAAATGCTTATCGACCCCCAGTCGGTATATATTCAAAACCAGGTAGCCTCACTTAACAGAGCGATTGACGATGTGATTATCACCGCTCTCGGCGGTTCGGTCTACGGCGGGCACGAAGGCGGGACTACTATTCTTGTTGGGGCAGTTGATGAATGCCGTCTGATTGACTCGGACGGTACGATTGTTGCGGCTGGCGGAGTACACGCCGGGGCAACTGAAACGGCTCTTACTATCGCCAAGCTCCTGACTTGTAAGGAACTTCTGGATAATGCCGAGGTCGATGAAAGTCGCCAAAGGTATTTCCTGACGAATCCTCACAACATCAACCAACTTCTGAACACTACTGAAGTCAAGAGTTCTGACTACAACACCGTTAAGGCGTTGGCTCAGGGCTTCATTGACACGTACATGGGCTTCAAGTTCATCAAGTCAACGAGACTTGCAACTGGTACGGACACAGCGGCTATCAGAAGTTACGCTTTCGCGCAGGACGCTGTCGTTTTGGCTGTCGCCGAGGAACCTACTGTTCAAGTAGACATCCTCCCGACATTCCTTCACAGTACTCAAGTATATTCGACGCTGAGTATTGGTGCAACCCGAGTCGAAGGGCCAGCAGTTGTTTCGATTGAACTCGACGCTGCATAACAAGAAAGGAAATTAAAATGATAGGTAGAACAAACAAATTACCGTTCAATCCGATTAACTGGCCTGCTTCGCCTCGTGACCTTACAGGCAGTAATTGCCTGGGGTATTACACGACCGAGACCACGCAGAGATATGTGTGGGGTA
>Ga0307379_10014105_pt1 | contig 10320 bp, 10 predicted proteins | sample UN2MG_FD_202237 | JGI IMG/M metagenome (GOLD analysis project Ga0307379, IMG submission 202237) | Soil microbial communities from Risofladan, Vaasa, Finland - UN-2 | ecosystem: Environmental > Terrestrial > Soil > Coastal area > Acid sulfate soil | place: Finland: Risofladan, Vaasa | collected... | reverse complement strand
GCTCCTTGATGTTGGGCGAATGCGCCGAGCGGATCAGGGTCGCGCCCATTTCCTCGCAGATCGAGTGCAGGCCCCCGACGAGAACCTGGAGCGTCACTGGGTCAACCGGCATCGGCGGCCTCCAGGCTGATCGAGATGGTTCCCCGTTGATCGACGCGGGCGACGGCTCCCGGCGGGATCACCAGGGTCGCCTCGGGAAGCTCGGCGACAGCCGGGCCCCAAAGCCGCGAGCCCGGCTTTGGCTCGCCGCTGATCACCTCCGTCTCAATCCAATCTCCATCGAAATGAGCGGGGCGCCGCGAGCGCGATGGCTCGGGGCCTTCGGCGGGGGCACTCAGCGCCGGGCTGATCCCCGCCTCGATCGCCGCCACTCGGATCCCGACCAACTCAACCTCAGAGCTGTCGTCGCGGTAGCCGTAGCGAAGTTCATGCTCGGCGGCGAAGAGCTCGGCCAGTTCGGCCGGCTCGGGCTCGGGGCCGGCGCTGACGTCGAGCTCAAACGCCTGGCCGGTATAGCGGAGCTCATAGGTGGTCTCGATCCGATGTTCTCCCGCCAGTCGCTCCCCTGCTGACGCCGCCAGCTCGCGCACGCGCGCGACGATCGCCTCGCGATTGACTTCCGCGCACGCAAGCATCACCGTTTGCGAGACGTCGTGGCGCCGCTCTCCCGAGGTCAGACCGAGGGCGGAGAGCACACCGCCGGCCCTTGGGCAGAGGATCTGCCCGATCGCCAGCTCAGCGGCGACCGCGGCCGCGTGCATCGGCCCCGCACCGCCGAAAGCCAGCAAGGTGAAATCGCGGGGGTCGATTCCCCGCTCGACCGTGACCACCCGCAGGGCGCCGACCATCTCCTGGTTGGCCACCCGCAGGATCCCCGCGGCGGTCTCGATCGGAGTCAGCCCGAGCTCTGCGGCCAGCGTCGCGATCGCCTTCTCGGCGGCCTCGCGATCGAGCTTGACGCCGCCGGCGAGGCTGCCCTTCGGCGGCAGATAGCCGAGCAGCAGGTTGGCGTCAGTAACCGTCGGCTTGTCGCCGCCAAGGCCGTAGCTGGCCGGCCCGGGGTCTGCGCCCGCCGAGTGGGGGCCAACCCGCAGGGCGCCGCCACCGTCGCGCCACCCGATCGAGCCGCCGCCGGCACCGACGGTGTGAATGTCGACCATCGGCAGGGCGATCGGGCGACCGCCGATCATCCGACCGGCGCTGCGACGCACCTCTCCGTCCTCGACCACGCAGACATCGCAGGAGGTGCCGCCCATGTCCAGGCCGAGCGCGTTCGGCGTGCCGCTGAGCCGAGCCAGCATCGCTGCCCCGACGGCGCCACCCGCTGGGCCGGAGAGCACGCTCCAGGCGGCGCCCGAGGCTGCCTCACCGAGAGCCGCGAGGCCGCCCGAGGACTGCATCACGACCGGTTCGGGCAGTCCCTCGCTCGCGCAGCGCTCGCCCAGCCGCCTCAGGTAGCGGCCGAGCAGCGGCGTCAGGTAGGCCCCGATGACCGTCGTTGAGCAGCGCTCGTACTCGCGGAACTTGGGCAGCACCTCCGAGGACGCGCTGACGGTGATGTCAGGGTGGGCTTCGCGCAGCGCCGCAGCCAGCTTTGTCTCATGGGCGGGCTCGAGGTAGCTGAACAGCAGGCAGAGGGCGACCGCTTCACAGTCGAGCTCCCCGACGGCGGCCACGACCCGCTCGACCTCGGCATCGGTCAGCGGCTCGAGAACCCCTTCGGGGCCGACCCGTTCGCGGACGCCGATCCGCAGGTCGGGAGGGGAGAGCGGCGGCGGCCGGTCGGCGCAGAGGTGGTAGAGGCGGGGACGGTCCTGGCGAGCGATCTCGAGGAGATCGGTGAAGCCCTCGGTGGCGAGCAGCGCCGTTCGTGCTCCGCCGCGCTCGAGGAGGGCATTGGTGCCGACGGTCATTCCATGACTGAAGCTCTCAACCTTGGAGCCGTCCACCCCCGCCAGCGCGAGCGTGGCCGCAACGGCTGCCAGCACCCCCTCCGACTGATCAACCGGGGTGCTCGGAACCTTGGCGGTGTAGAGCTGTCCGGCACCGAGTAGAACGGCGTCCGTGAAGGTTCCACCGACATCGACCCCAAGCTGCATGCCGCAAACATAGAACCTGCCCCGGGTGGGGGTGGGCGCGAGGGCGGGGTCCGCCGGCTCACCGGGCCCTGGGCCCAGCCCTATCGCCAGTGCTGGAAGCGCGCCGTGCTGTCCCTGCCGATCACGACATGGGCGCCGTCGAGTTCGGTGTCGCGGCTTGGGAAGTCGCTGCGCCTGTGCGCCCCACGCGATTCGGCTCGTAGCAGCGCCGACGCGGCGACCATCCGGGCAGGGGGGTAGGGGTCGTCGAGCAGCTGCTCGAGTTCGCTCGCGGTCCTCTGCGGCCCAGCCAGCTCCCAGAGCCGCTCCCTCGTCGCCGCCGTCGGAGGTTCGAAGCGCCACGCGGGCCGCGCCGGCGGGTTAGCGCCCCCGGGCCCGATCACCGCAAGGGCCGCGCCGGCGGCCCGCGAGCCGAAGACGAAGCATTCGCTGAGCGAGTTGGAGGCGAGCCGATTGGCGCCGTGCAGGCCGGTGTAAGCGCACTCGCCGACGGCGAACAGTCCGCCCACCGCGGTCGCTCCGTCCAGATCCGTGCGGATCCCGCCGATCAGATAGTGAGCTGCCGGCGCCACCGGCACCGGCTCGGACGCTGGATCGATCCCAGCCTCGGCCAGCATCGCGACGATCGACGGGAAGCTCTCCAACGGCACCCCCCGCAGGTCGAGCTGGACCGAGGCGATGCCGTCGGCGCTGATCCGGTCGAGGATCGCCGCCGTGACCTGATCACGCGGGGCGAGCTCGTCCGTAAAGCGCCGTCCGGCGGCGTCGAGCAGCACTGCCCCTTCGCCTCGGACGGCCTCGGTGATCAGCTTGCCATCGAGGGGCGTGCCCGGAGCCGCGAGCGCGGTCGGGTGGAACTGACAGAACTCGAGGCCGGCTAGCTCCGCGCCGGCCTGATGGGCGAGCACAGCTCCCGCGGCCACCGCTCCCCAGGGGTTGGTCGTACGACTCCACAGAGCGGCGCCGCCGCCGGTTGCCATCACCGTCGCATTTGCGCGCAGCGGACCCTGGTCGGTGATCACGCCCCAGCAGCGTTCGTCGCTGCTCCAGAGCGCGAGTGCGGAGGCGCCCTCGAGCACCTTGATCAGTCCGCTCTCGGCCGCTCGGCCGGCCAGGCAACGGGTGATCGCCTGCCCGGTGGCGGCTCCCCCGGCGTGGACGATGCGCCGTGCCGAGTGCCCCCCTTCGAGCGCCAGCGCGAACTCCCCGTCCTCCTCACGGTCGAACTGCACCCCGTAGGAGGTGAGCTTCGCGACGGCGGCGGGGGCCTCGCTGACGAGGACCTCGACGGCGCGTGGGTCGCAGAGTGCGCGTCCCGCGTTGATCGTGTCCTCGGCGTGCCGGGCCGGCGAGTCGTCGGCAGCGATCGCTGCCGCCAGCCCACCCTGTGCCCAGAAGCTGGCGCTTTCCGCCAATGACTTGCGGGAGATGAGCGCGACGGTCGCGCCACCCTCGGCGGCTTCCAGAGCGACGTGAAGTCCGGCGGCACCGCCGCCGACGACGGCGACGTCGAAGTGTTCGTTGGATCGGGGGGCCGGGGCAGGCAAGTGGCCGGGTACCGTATCCGGACTTGATCAGTACTCCTGCTCACGTGCCCGCCCCGACGCCGGCAGGGTTCTGCGGGATAGGTGATTCAGCATCGGGCTCTACTACCGTCATAACTCATCATTCGCGCACGACACCGGATCCCACCCGGAGTGCAGCGACCGTGTCCGGGCGATCGAGGCCGCGATGGACGACGCCGGCTGGCCGGGGGTTGAGCTTGCTGACGCGCCGCTGGCGGGCCGAAAGCAACTCGAGCGCGTCCACAGTCCGGCCCACGTCGAGCGGATCGAGCGGTTCTGCGCCTCAGGCGGCGGCATGATCGACGCCGACACCGTCGCCGTCGAGGCGTCCTGGGAGGCGGCCTTGCGCGCTGCCGGGGCAGCTTCTCAGGCCTCCGAGCGGCTGCTCGAGGGCGAGCATCCGTTCGCCTTCTGCGGCCTGCGCCCCCCGGGGCATCACGCCGAGCGCGACCGGGCGATGGGCTTCTGCCTGTTCAACAGCATCGCCGTCGGCGCCGGACATGCGATCGCCGAGTGCGGGGCCGAGCGGGTCCTGATCCTCGACTGGGACGTTCACCATGGCAACGGCACAGCGGAGATCTTCTACTCCGATGCTTCGGTCCTCTATGTCAGCCTCCATCAAAGCCCGCTGTATCCGGGCACCGGGGATCCCTCGGAGATCGGTACCGGCGCCGGCGCCGGCTACACGGTCAACCTGCCGGTGCCGCCGGGCGCCTCGGGCGAGCTCTACCTGTCGCTCGTCCAGCACGTCGTGGCGCCGATAGCCCGCGACTTCGCTCCCGATCTGATCGCGATCTCAGCCGGCTACGATGCCCATCTCGACGATCCGCTGGCCAACTGCGAGTTGACCGATGCCGACTTCGGTGATCTGGCCGCAACAATGCGCGAGCTCGGCGTCGAGCTCGGGGCCCCCTTGCTCGTCTGCCTCGAAGGCGGGTACGACGTCGACGCCCTGGCCCGTTCGGTACTGGGCACGATCCGCGCGCTCGGCGACAGGCTGTCGCCGCGGCTTGCCGGCCCCGGGCCGGCCGCCGAAGCGCGCGAGAGGTTCCGCCCGCTTTGGCCCCGGGCTCTGGCCTGAGCCTGGACCGAGGCTGAGCCCGGACTCAGTCGACCAGCCGCGATTCCAGCTCATCGAGGACGGAGCGAGTGAAGCCGGGGACTCCGACTAGGTCTCCGACGCTCGAGAGGCCACGTTCGTCGCGGTGACGGAGCAGCCGTTTGGCCTGCTTTACCGAGAGGCCGAGATGCCGCAACTGCTCGAAGTTCGCTGAGGCGAGGGTGACGGTCTCGCCGGGCGCGGCTGTCGCAGCCGTGGACTCGTCCCGTTCCGACTTCCGGCGGGTTCGGAGGGGGCGGATATCCTCTGACTGCTGCGCGACTCCGCCGAGCCGCTCGGCGGCCGCGCGGAAGCGCTCCTCGCGGGATCGGTGCGGGGCGTTGCGCGCGGATGCGCTGCTGCGTTCGACCCGCTCCGTCGCAGCCTCGGGCCGTTCGAGATCTGCCCGGCTACGCCGCTCACCCTCGTTGCGCAGTGCGTCCGCCTGACCCCGGAGCCACTCAGCCGCGGCCACGCGGGCCTCGGTCGCGGTGCGGGCCCCGACCTCCTCAGCCTTCCGCGCTCGGAGCTCCGCCGCCCGCGCGCGTTGCTCGGCCTCACGCGCCAAGCGCTCGGCCTCGGCCTTGGCCGCGTCGAGCTCAGCCTCCCTCTCAGCCACACGCCGATCGGCCTCGATCTGTGCCTCCTCCCGAGCTCGGCCCGAGGCCGCCTCGAGGTGGGCCGCCGTCTCCAGTTTGAGCCGCTTCGCTTCATCGGCGAGCACCCGCTCGGCGGTCTCGAGGCGCTCCGTGGCAGCGATCGTCCCTTGCTCGATTTGCAGAAGCCGCCGGTCGGAGTCCTCGATCGCGCTGACCTTCTCGTCGCGTTCGCGCTCGAGGTCCCGCTCGCGCTCGGCGAGCTTGCGGGCGAACCGATCCTCGGCCGTGCTCTGGGCCACAACCACCTCGGATGGGATCCTCTCCTCGGCTTCCTCGGTGAGTGGCTCATCCGTGTCGGCCGGGTGTGCTTCAGTCGACCGTGAGGGCGCCGGGGTCGGCGCAGGCGGCGGCGTCGGGGCCCACTCACTGGTTTCCGGCCCGATCCCCGCCACCTCATCCCCCTCGTCGGCCGGCGGTGTCCAGTCCTCGTGCCGCTGATCTGTTGCCGACGGGGGTGCGCTGAGCTCAGGCCCTGCGGGCCGCCGCTCGTTGTCGGGCTCCGGCGGGCCGGTCTCGGTCGCCGGCTCCCCGGCGGCAGTTTCGTCATCACCGTCCGGTTGCTCGTCGGACCGATCATCAGGCTCCCGGTCACGGCCGCGACGGAATATGCCTCTGCGTCGTGCCATAGGCGGGCGCAGGTTACGGCAAGAGGGGCCACTCCGGGGCCCCTCTCGCCGGGCTCTGGGCCGCGGCTGACTCGACTGGGCCCGATCGTCACTCAGCCACTCGCGTTCGGTCACAGCCAGGTCTTGTTCGGTCTCGCGCCGGCCTCGAGCATCGGTGCCGAAACCAGATTCGCCGACCGGGTGGTCGGGAAAGGAGAAAGAGCAGATGCACGCAAGGTTCGGATCGATGCACTGGTGGGTCGCGAACGCGATCGAGGCAGTCGGTCGAAGGATCCCTCGGGTGGGGGATCAGAGAGGGCAGGGAACGGTCGAGTACGTCGGCCTCGTCCTGCTCGTCGCGGTGCTGATGGGCGGCATGGTCGCGGCGATCGGCGGGCTCAACAGCCTGCCGGGCAAGGAGCTCGCCGACGCGATCACCAAGAAGATCGTGCAGGCCGTTCAGAAGGTCACCTTCGCCAAGTGACGGTGGCCGGTTCCGCCTGCCACTAGGCCCAGGCGGGTGGTCCTTCGAGCCCCGTTCGCCCGGGGTCTGAGAGACTGCCCGCCGATGGCCGCCCGCAGCTATGACCGCGCCGACGCCGATCCTCGTCCGATCGAGATCGAGCCCGGCTTCGTCCGTACCGCCGACGGTTCAGCCCTGATTTCGATCGGTGAGACCAGGGTGATCTGCACCGCCTCGATCGCCGAGACGGTGCCGCGCTGGCTCAAGGGTGGCGGCACGGGCTGGGTCACCGCCGAGTACGCGATGCTTCCCGCCTCGACGGGCGAGCGCAAGGAGCGGGACTCCAAGAAGGGAAGGCCGGATGGTCGTTCAACCGAGATCCAGCGCCTGATTGGTCGCTCCCTGCGGGCCGTCGTCGATTTCGCGGCGCTCGGAGAACGGGCCGCCTGGGTCGACTGCGACGTCCTCCAGGCTGACGGCGGTACGCGCTGCGCCGCGATCACGGGGGGTTACGTGGCCCTCCATCTCGCCTTTGCCGCTGCCGTCGAGCGCGGCGATCTGGCGGCGCTTCCGTTCAACGGCTCGGTCGCTGCGATCAGCGTCGGCATGGTTGACGGCAGGCCTGTCTGCGACCTCGACTATGTCGAGGACTCGAGCGCGGAGGTCGACGCGAATGTCGTCATGACCGACACCGGCGGGCTCGTTGAGGTCCAGGCAAGCGCCGAGCGCGCACCCCTCTCGAGGTCGTCGCTCGATCAGCTGCTCGGTCTCGCCGAGGGCGGGATCGAGAAGCTGCGAGTCGCGCAGGAGCGGGCCGTCCAGGGGCCATGAGCTCCCCCCGGCGGAAGTTGGTCGTCGCGACGCGGAACGAACACAAGCTCAGCGAGCTGAGCGAGGTACTCACCGGGTTCGATCTGCTGCCGCTGGACGCCGACATCGTGCTGCCGCCTGAGGACGGCAGCACCTTTGCCGAGAACTCCCTCGGCAAGGCGCGGGCCGCCGGCGCCGCAACGGGCCTGGCGGCGATCGCCGACGACTCGGGGATTGCCGCGGCCGCGCTCGGAGGTCGCCCCGGCGTTCACTCGGCCCGCTACGCGGGTCGCGATGCGAGCGACGCGGAGAACCTCGGCAAGCTGCTCGAGGAGGTCGGGCGCCACGACGATCGCTCGGTCGCCTACGTCTGCGCGATGGCCTACGTGGGCTCCGACGGCCGTGAGCTCGTCACCGAGGGGCGCTGCACAGGGACGCTGGCGAGATCGCCCCGCGGCGAGGGTGGCTTCGGCTACGACCCCGCCTTCATCCCGGACGACGATCCCGGCGGCGATGCTCGCACGATGGCCGAGCTGAGTGCCGAGGAGAAGCACGCGATCAGCCATCGCGGTCGCGCCGCACGGGCCTTGGCCGAAATCCTGGAGGGGAAGCGATGATCACGGGCAAGGCTGCCGCGGCGACGCTCTCCGTCGTCTCCAACGCGGTCCTGATCGTCCTCAAGCTGATCGCCGGAGTCCTCACGGGGTCGATAGCGATCCTCACCGAGGCGGTCCATTCAGCGATCGACCTGCTTGCGTCGGTGGTTGCGCTGGTCTCGATCCGCAAGGCGGATGCCCCCGCTGATGCGGACCACCCCTACGGGCATGAGAAAGCCGAGAACGTAGCCGCCGGCGCCGAGGCGATGCTGATCCTCGTCGGTGCCGGGATCATCGGCTATGAGGCGAGCAGGCGGATCGTTTCCGGTTCCGAGCTCGAGCACATCGGCCTCGGGATCGCCGTGATCGGGTTCTCCGCGCTCGCGAACCTCGCCGTCTCCACACTGCTCTATCGGCGGGCGCGCGAGTACGACTCGCCCGCGCTCGAGGGCGACGCCGCGCACCTCCGGGCCGACGCGGCGACGTCGCTCGCGGTCCTGGCCGGGCTGATGCTGGTCGAGGTGACCGGCAATCCCGTCTTCGATGCGATCGCGGCGTTGATCGTCGCCGTGGCAATCGTCGCCTCGGGCGTGCGCTTGATGCTGCGTTCCGGGCGGGTCCTGATGGACGAGGCCCTGCCGCCCGAGGAGCTCGACAAGATCGAGGCCGCGATCGCCGCGGCTCGACCGCCAGAGATGGTCGGCTACCACAAGCTGCGCGCCCGTCGCGCCGGAGCGCGGCGGCACGTTGACTTCCACGTCCAGTTCCGGGCCGGCACGAGCCTCGAGCGCGCTCACGACCTGGCCCACACCCTCCGCGGCGCGATCGAGGCGAATATCACCCACGCCGACGTGCTGATCCACGTCGAGCCTGAGGGATCGGCGACCGGGCCTGGGTCCGAGGCCGGGCCGCTGCGGCACGGCTGACCGGCTCCGGTCGATCGCCGCCTCAGGTCAGGTTGACCGCTGCTGCCACGCCGACCATCCCGACGGTGATCGAATAGCCGGTGTAGCCGTTGATCGCCAGCAGGACGACCGCGATCGCGCACGCGGCGACGACGGTGATCCAGGATGCCCTCGCGACATTCATGGTCGCTATGTTGGCGAATGTGGCGACGGCAGGTGTGCGATGAGCAAGACGCCGGGGCGGCTCTCCGATGGTGAGCGGGCCAGTGCGCTGCTCGCGCGGCTCTCCGAGGCCGCCCCAGACCTGCTCGACGCGGCCCTGTTTGCTGCCGACGGAGAGCAGATCGCCGCCACCGACGGCGCCGATTGGTCGGCCGGCGCGCGCTGCCTGTGGGCCGCGGCCGACTCCCGGGGCCGGGCGGCCCAGGTCCATGTCGGCACCGGGGAGGGTGAGGTGTTCGCGGTTCGCGGATCAAGCGTCTCGATCGTTGCGACGAGCGCACGTTTCACGCTCGCCTCGTTGATGCTCTTCGATCTGCGCCGTGGCGTCTCCGAGTTCGAAGCCGAGGTGGGGAACTGATGCAGAAGCCGCATCGGCTGATCATCGACCGCGTCAGCTCCTACGCGGATGAGGCAGGCGCCTTCTTGCGCCGCCGCAGGCATCGCGCGCGTCCGTTCGCTCGCGTCTGGCGGGCCGGTGGCGAGATCGAGGCCCCTGCGGCCGAGAGCGCCGAGGCCCGCGATCTGTTCGCCGCAGGGGAGGCGCTGCTGAAGCCCGAGCGCCGGGCCTGAACCCAGCGGGGGTGATTGGGGGGCGGCGGAAGCGAGCCCGGGGTTGGGCGGGCTGAGCCGCAAGCGGCTGTGGAGAGGTGCAGAGATCCCCGACCCCGGAAGAAGGCTGAGATGAGACCACCCGTCGCCCTTGGGGCAGCAGCTCTGGCGGCGCTGCTGACGCTGTTGGTCGCTGCTGGGCCGGCCTCCGCGGGCGAGTTCACCGTGGCTCAGTGCGGTCCGGCCAACCCGGCCTACTCAGACGCCCGCTTCGACCGCACCGATGGCGCCTACTACGAGCTCTCCCGCGATTGCGGCAACCCGGCCCAGGCCTCCGCCTTGAAGGTGGGCAATCTCGCCGCGGCGCCGAACGGGGCCGAGGGCAGGATCGCCTGGACAGCGCCGGCGGGCCTGCACGTGATCGGGGTCAGCGCTGAGGCGAACCTGCGCCGGGACGGCGGTCACCGGGCCCGGCTCAGCTACCTCGACGGCTCCGGCGAGCAGGCGGGCCGGATCGCCACGGGCCTCGATCAGCCGGCGAGCTTCGAGCGCTATACCGATCGCCTGACCGGCAGCGGACGGGCCGGCTTCGCAGCCCAGTTGATCTGCCTCTCGCCCTCCCGCTGCGATCGCTCAGCGCAGGCCCGGGCCTGGATCAGAAACGTTCAGCTCAATCTGCGCGACGGCAGCCCGCCCTCGGTTTCGGGGGCGGGCCCGCTGATCGGATCGGGGTGGGTCCGTGGGCCAG
>Ga0307379_10014104_pt1 | contig 10321 bp, 6 predicted proteins | sample UN2MG_FD_202237 | JGI IMG/M metagenome (GOLD analysis project Ga0307379, IMG submission 202237) | Soil microbial communities from Risofladan, Vaasa, Finland - UN-2 | ecosystem: Environmental > Terrestrial > Soil > Coastal area > Acid sulfate soil | place: Finland: Risofladan, Vaasa | collected... | reverse complement strand
GTTGCCCGCCCCGACGGCATCATCGCCTTTCAGCTCCACGCCGGCCCGCCGATGAAGGTCCAGTTCCGCAACATCCGGCTGAAGGAGTCGAAGCCGATCAATCTGATGAAGGGGCCCGAGAAAAAGAAGATCGTGCTGATCGCCGGCCGCAAGAGCCACGGTTACGGCGGCCACGAGCACAACGCCGGCTGCGTGCTGTTGGGCAAGTGGCTCAACGAGAGCGGGCTGCCGGTCGAGGCCGTCGTCTACCGGGACGGCTGGCCGCAGGACCCCAAGGCCCTCGACGGTGCCGCGACCATCGTCGTCTTCTCCGACGGCGGCGGCGGACACCCGATCAATCCTCACCTCGAAGAGGTCGGAAAGCTGATGAAACAGGGCGTGGGGCTGGCCTGCCTGCATTACGCCGTCGAGGTGCCCAAGGGCGAGCCGGGCGACCGCTTGAAGGAGTGGACCGGCGGCTATTTCGAGACCTTCTGGTCGGTCAACCCGCACTGGATGGCCGAGTTCAAGGAGTTCCCCAAGCATCCGGTCGCAAATGGAGTGAAGCCCTTCTTCATGGACGACGAGTGGTACTACCACATGCGTTTCAAAGACGACATGGAAGGCGTTACGCCGATCCTCACGGCCGTTCCGCCCGAGAGCACGCGGGAACGCGGCGACGGGGCCCATAGCGGCAACCCGACGGTCCGGGCGCGCAAGGGCATGCCGGAGCACGTGGGCTGGGTCGTCGAGCGGCCCGACGGCGGACGCGGCTTCGGCTTCACCGGCGGCCATTGGCACTGGAGTTGGGCCTGCGACAGCTTCCGCACGGTGGTCCTCAACGGCATCGTCTGGACGGCCGGCCTCGACGTGACCGACGGAGGCGTCCCCTCGAAACGCCCCACGCTCGAAGAACTCAAGGCCGATCAAGACTACGAGGCACCGGGCAACTTCGACTATGGGCGGATCGAAACGTTGATCGAAGAGTGGAATAAGTGATCGTTTCGCCGTTTCACTGACCCCAGCATTCCAGCACGCGGATGATGTTGGAGAAGTCATCGGTCCACAGGCCCACGCCCGGGTCGGCCTTCAGCGGCTCCCAGTGGGGCTTCTCCAGGAGCTTGCCGAGGTGTTCCGCTTTCCTGGCCATCACGACCCAGGTGCTCGGTGACCGACCCTCGTCGCTATCGCCGTTGTCTCCGAAGACTCGGGCCAAGACGCCGGCATCCTCGGCCTGAATCCTCAAGACCGGCTGGGGCTCGACGTAACGGTTCGAGATGTGCATGGCCAGGAGGCCGTCGTCGGCCAGCTTGTCGAGGTAGAGCTGCAGCGCCTCGCGCGTGATCAGGTGGATAGGAATCGCGTCGGACGCGAAGGCGTCGAGGATCAGTAGGTCGAAACGGCCGTCGGGCTGATCGGCCAGCGACAACCGGGCGTCGCCCAGCACGACGTCGACCTCCGCGCGGCAGTCCGCCAGATACGTGAAAAACCGCGGGTTGCGGGCGATCCGCTCGATGGCCGGATCGATCTCGAAGAAAGTCAATCGCTGCCCCGGCTCGCCGTAGCAGGCGATCGTGCCGGCACCGAGTCCGACGACGCCGATCTCCCGCAGCGGCTTCCTGGCGGCTAACGCGGCGAACGTTTCGCCCAGCGGCCCGTTGCGGTGATAATAGGACAAGGGTTCGTAGCGTTTGTCAGGGTCGAAGTCCTGCATGCCGTGGCTGGTCGAGCCGTGGATCAGCGTATGGCGCTTGTGGACCACGCCCTTCTCATCCCGCCATGAGTTGTCGTTGATGCGCACCACGCCGAAGAAGCTCCGCTCGATGTACATCGGCCGGAGTTGTTCGCCCGAATAGAGCAGGCCGACCAGCAGCAGTGCGGCAATGCCCAGACCAAATCGCACCGGGCGACGCTGGAGGCAGACCCCGGCCGCCGCGGCGACCAGGAAGAACAGGCTGGTGACGACCGCACCGGTCGTGATATTGGCGTCGCGAAACCAGCTCTCTGCCGGATAGGAATCTCGTATCTCGATCGCAGTCGCTCCAAAGACCAGGGCCAACGCCGCCGGCAACGCGAAGTCCAGCCACCGGGCCAGCTTGCCCGAGGCGGCCGCTTTCGTCCGAGGCCGCAGGAAACAGGCCAAGGCGATGACCAACGGGTATTCGAGGATCGTGTTGAACAGGTGGGGCGCCAACAGGGCGTTGAACAGTCCGCCCAGCATGCCGCCGGCCGACATCCAGATGTAGAACTCGGTCAGGTAGCGGCTGGCCGGGCGGTCGGCGGCCAGTTCGCCGTGACACACCATGGCCGTGACGAAAAACGCGGCCAGGTGCAGCGGGATCAACTCGATCGCGTTGGAAAACCCGAGAAAGAAAATGGCCGCCAACGGCGCCAGCAGCAGCGGCTGCACGCGGACCATCCACGCGTGTGGAAGGATTTTCCGCCGCGCGAACACCAGCACGAACGTCAAAAGATAAAGCGTCAGCGGGATCACCCACAACAGCGGCACCGCCGCAATGTCGGTGGAAATATGCGTCGTTACTCCCAGCAGGAGGCTCGACGGGGCGAACGCCAACGCAATCCACCACAGACGTCGAACGGCGGTCGGCGCGTCACCCGGCTCGGCGCTCGGCAGGTGCTCCTCTTCGCCGCCTTTGTCATCCGAATGCCTCGATCGCAGCAACAACGCCGCGCAAGCCGCCGTCAACCCCATCAAAAGCCCGTATCCGAGGGTCCAGCACCACGTTTGCGGGCATCGCCCCCGAGTGAGCGACAGGTTCGGCTCGATCAGCACCGGGTATCCCAGCAGGGCGATCGTGCTGCCCAGGTTGCTGGCTGCGTAGAGGAAATATGGGTCTTTCGCCGAAGGGTGATCGGTGCGGGCGAACCAGGCCTGCAGCATCGGGGCCGTGGCTGAAACGAAGAAGAACGGCAAGCCCACCGATACCGCCAGCAGCATCAACAGCCAGGGGATCGGGTTGGCCTCCGAGGGCGGCTTCAAGTCATCGGCCACGCCAAGCGGGAGCACCAGCACCACCCACGGCAGACAGAACAACACCAGGTGGACGACCGCCTGACGCCGAACGCCCAGGTACTTGATGCTCAAGTGGGCATAGAGATACCCGGCCAGCAAGGCCGTCTGATAGAAGACCATGCAGGTATTCCAAACGGCGGGCGTGCCGCCCAGAAGCGGCAGCACCATCTTGGCGAACATCGGCTGGACTGCGAACACCAGCACCGCACTGACCAGCAACGTAATGGCGAAGAGGAACTGCATGGGGCTGTTACCAAGGGGCTGTTACCAAGGGGCTGGGCGGGTCGACACCAGACCAGTCAGGACGTCACCAAAACGCACGAGACGTGACGTGGATTCACTCTTGGGCAGCCTCTTGCCGCGTGCTGTCGTAACGTCCGAAGACCATCCGGCCGGCGCTGGTCTGCAGGACGCTGGTCACCGCGATACTGACGTTTTGGTTGACGTAGTCGCGGCCGCCGTCGACGACTACCATCGTCCCGTCGTCGAGGTACCCCACGCCCTGCCCCGCTTCTTCACCCGGCTTGACGATGCGAACCTCCACGTGTTCGCCCGGCAGGAAGACCGGCTTCAGCGCATTGGCCAGATCGTTGAAATTGATCACGCGGACGCCCTGAAGCCGGGCGACCTTATTGAGGTTGTAGTCGTTGGTGATCAACTTCCCTTCGATGTGCTTGGCCAACATCACGAGCTTCAAATCGACCGGCTGGCCGGCGAACTCGGGTAACTCGCGATCGAAGATCTTCAGGTCCACGTCGGGATTGTTTTGCAGGCGGTTGAGGATATCGAGCCCCCGGCGGCCCCGGCTGCGCCGCAACCGGTCGGAGCTGTCGGCGATGCCCTGCAGTTCACTGATGACGAACTTCGGCATCACCAATTGGGCGTCGAAGATCTGGGTATCCACGACGTCGGCGATCCGCCCGTCGATCACTACGCTGGTATCCAGGACGCAAGGCCGACTTCCCTTGACCTCCTTGGAAAACTCGACGTAAGGGATGATGAACCGGAAGTCGTGCCGGGTTTGCATCAGCAGGCTGATGCAGATGTAGCAGAATACGGCGGCCAGGACGAGCTGCACGGAGGCGTGGAGCTTGGTTTCCGCGTCGATATCCCCTCGGGCCACCACCTCGAACAAGGGGGTTAAGGCCAGCCCTGCCACGTACGCCATGAATAGGCCAACAATGAGGCCGAAATAGACGGCCGAGATGGTGTCGAGGTGTTTTCGCCGGATGGCCACGTCCAGGGCGATAACCCCCAGCGACAGCAGTAGCATCCCCCCAAAAACCCCCCAGGTCATCCACGTTGTAGCTTCCGGCAGGGCTCCCGACTTGATGAAGAACACCCCCAGTCCGGCCGCCACCATCACGAAAATACAACGCAAAACGATCAGGCCCATAGCTGCACCCGTGGCTCGTGAAAAGGACCGGCGCGATCCGAGGCATTCGGACCGGCGTCGTTCCTGCTGGAATGAAACGCAACGTATGATCTGCCCCATTGTAAGGATATGGACCGGATTGTGGAAGCGTCGCCCCCCTGTCGTGTAGCCGACGGTAGGTCAGGGCTTGCCCTGACGGAAATCCGGCTTGCCCTGACGGAAATCCGGCCAATGCCTGCCCACCGCTCGGCCTATGTCTATACAACCGGCCGTCAGGGCAAGCCCTGACCTACGGAATTCTCGAAGATAAACGGCTGGGTCAGGCCAGAAACGGTGTTGTGAAAATCGGTCCGATCCAATACACTCCGCTCGCGCCAAATGGCGGGGTTACGTGGTTCCCCCATTGGTCGGTATCGGTGTTTTTTGTTCAGAGTGTTTCTCAACAAACGAACATCATGGGAAAGGAGGGCGCCGTCGTGCGCGATTCGGTGGGTTCCTTCTATCGGTTCCTGACGTCGATGCGACTGGCGGTGATCCTGTTGGTCATCCTGGCCGTGGTGCTTGCCGGGGCGACGTTTCTGGAGGCCGGCCGCGGCCGCGAATACGTCCAGTGGCACGTCTACCACAGCCCATGGTTCAGCGCCCTGCTGGGCCTGTTGGCGATCAACATCCTGGCGGCCACCATGGTCCGGTTCCCTTGGAAGCGGCGCCAGATGGGCTTCGTGCTCGCGCACGTCGGCTTGCTGGTATTGCTCGGCGGCGCGATGCAGACCTTCCTCGGGGGAATCGAGGGCCAGCTCTTCTTCGCCGAGGGAGACACGGCCGACACCATCCGGTTATCCGATCGCACCGAGTTGACCGTCACGCGAGACACCGCCCAGGGGCAGCAGTCCACAACGATCTCCTTCGAGGCCGGACCGGTCGATTGGCCGCAAGGCAAGGTCCTGGATTTCGGCGAGTCAGACGGCCTGAAGGTCAAAGCGGTGAATTTCTACCGCCACGCCCGGCGCAGCACGGACGGACCGTCGTGGATCGAAGACGAGTTGGGACTGGGAGGGCCGGCGTTGAAGCTCGCCCTGACCGATTCCGACGGGCAGCCGGTTACGCTGGCCGGCGCACACGGCGAGAACCAATCGGAGGACTGGCTCGTGATGCACCAGTTCCGTTCGCAAGAAGAACTCCACGCCGCTTTGCATCCCAACGAGGAGAATCTGCAAGACGCACCGTCGGATCCGCTGAGGTTTCGGCTCCTGACGGCGCCGACCGATTCGATGCTCGATGAGTTCCTCGCGCCTCCGGATGACGACTTGGGCGAGCAGGGACTGCTTTCCATGCACCATGAAGGCCGGGTCTACCGCGTGCCGGTGCAGGAGAACGTAGGCAAGCGGGTTCCGGTGGGCGAAAGCGGGATCGAAGTGGAGATCGTCGAGTACCTTCCCAACGCCCGGCTCGCCGGTCATGGCCGATCCGGTTCCCTGGGCGACGAGCCGAAGAATCCGCTCTTGGAGCTTCTCGTCCACGTGTCCGACCGCGAGGAGCCGATGCGGGAGATCGCCCGGGCCAAGGTTCCATTTCAACGTCTCGACGGGGCCTACGGCTGGGACTGTCCGGTCAAGTTCTGGTATCACCACGCGGCGATTTCCGCCCCCGACGGAGCCGAGTTCCTGAACATGCCCGACGGCAAGCTCTATTGCCGCGTGGGCCAAGACGGCTCGTACCGGGCGCACGGCGAAGTCAACTCGGGCGACCGGATCGAGACGGCCGCGGACGTCACGGTCTCGATCGTCGAGTACTTTCCTCACGCCCGAGAGCAGGTGACCTTCGAGCCGGTCGAGTTGGAGCCCGGCGAGAGTTCGCTGCTGGAGGCCGCGGCGCTGGTGCAGGTCACCGCTGAGGGGGCGACGCGGCACGTCTGGTTGCAGCGGGACGGCCGGCAATACGGGTTCCGCTGGATCCTCACGCCGGAAGGCCCCGTCCGCCTGACCCTGGGATACGAACAACTGCCGCTGGGCTTCTCGCTGAAGCTGGTGGATTTCACGCGCGGCAAGAACCCCGGCCAAATGATGGGTGACGCGTCCTTCGTCAGTTCGGTCCAGCTCGTCGACGCCGAACGGGAAATCGACGAGCAACACGAAATCTCCATGAACCGGCCCTTGACCCACGGGCGATTCACCTTCTACCAGTCCCGTTGCGACACGCTGAGCGACGGAAGGGACGCCTCGTACCTCACCGCCGCGTACGACCCGGGACGGCTGCTGAAGTATTTCGGCAGCGTGATGCTTTGCGTCGGGATCTTCGTGATGTGTTTCATGAAGGCCTACCTGTCGAGGAAAACGTCGTCCCGAAGCAAAGCCGCCGCCGGTCCACCGCACTGGAAGGCAGCCGGCCGAGAAGTTCGGGCCGAGAAGCGGAGATGAGGGGAGTATTCGATGCGAAATCCTATCGCCGTCTTGCTCACGTTGTTGCTCCTTGGCGCGTCGGCGGCTGCCGACCAGGTGAACGACACGTTCGACTGGGACGCGTGGCGGCGTCTGCCGGTTCTCGAAGGCGGCCGAAACAAGCCGCTGGACACGCTCGCCCGGGAAACCCTGCGGATGATCTCCCACCGGACCAGCCTCGCCGACCCGGAAACCGGGCAGAAACTCGACGCCACGGCCCTGTACCTCGCGATGCTCTTCGATTGGCAAGGTTGGGACCGACCGTCGGATCCCCAGACCGCAGATTCCCTTCCGGCGGATCCCCTTCCGGCGGATCCCCTTCCGGCGAATCCCCATGGGCCGAATCCCCACGCGTCGGACATGCCACATCCCAACGCGTATTCCGGTTTTCCCAAGCCCGACAAGTGGGACGAGGCCCCGTTGCTTCGCGTCGATTTCCTGCAACTGCGCGAGGCGTTGGGCATGGAAAAGGACCAGAAAGACATCTCGCCGCTTCAACTCGGCGAAGCCAAGGTACGCGACCCGCAAACCGACTCGGAAGTCTCCTTCCCCATCTGGGCGGCGAAGCTCCGGCTCGAGGCCGAGCGGCGCGAGCGCAACGGTGAACCCGACCTGCCCCGGTTCGAGACCAAGGGCCTGGAACTGGCCGGCCAGCTCTGGACTTACGAGGCCCTCCGTGCGGGAAGGGGAATGCCCATCGTGCCGATCCGGGGCGACGAACTCCAGCAATGGGCGTCGCTCGCCCAGTTGGTGCAAACCGGCTTCAACGACCAGACGGATCCCACCGGGAAGGTGCGAGAAATCCAGCGGCAGTTCCACAACGCCCGGGCGGCCTACCTGGGCAACTCGCCGGCCGACTTCAATCGGGCCTCGGCCGCACTGATCGCGGCGGCGGCAGAGCTGGGCCCGAAACTGGGTGCCTATCCCGACCAGGAAACCATCGATCTGGAAGTCGCTTACAACCGCTGGGTGCCGTTCCGTTTCGCCTGGGTGTTCACGCTGTCGGCCTTCGTGTGCCTGCTGTTGAGCACGGCCGTGCGATGGAAGCCCTTCTACATCGCCGGATGGGCGACCTTCTGCGGCGGGCTGGCGGCCATGGTCATCGGCTTCGGCATGCGGATCGAGATCTCCGGCCGGGCACCCGTGACGAATCTCTACGAATCGGTGATCTACTCGGGTTTGGGGATGGCCGTGATCGGCGTGGTGTTGGAGATCATCTCCCGCCGAAAGTACATCCTCGCCGCGGCGGCGGCCGTTTGCACCGTCGCGCTGGTCCTGGCCGACGCTTGTCCGACGATCCTCGACCCCAGCCTGCGGCCCCTGCCGGCGATCCTGCGGAACAACTTCTGGCTGATCATCCACGTCATGACCATCATGCTCAGCTACTCCGCCTTTGCCCTGGCATTGGGAATCGGCAACATCACGCTGGGCTATTACCTGGTCGGCTCCGAGAAACGGGAAGTGATCGGGAGCCTCAGCAAATTCACCTACAAGACGCTGCAGGTCGGCGTCCTGCTGCTGGCCGTGGGCACGATCCTCGGCGCGATCTGGGCCGATTACGCTTGGGGACGCTTCTGGGGATGGGACCCGAAAGAGGTCTGGGCACTGATCGCCCTGCTGGGTTACCTGGCCGTGTTGCACGCCCGATATGCGGGCTGGGTGAAGGACCTCGGGCTGGCGTTCCTGTCGGTGAACTGCTTCGCCCTGGTGATCGCCGCCTGGTATCTGGTCAATTTTCTCGCCGCCGGATTGCACAAGTACGGATTCACCGGCGACGGCGGCCAGTTCTACGTGTTGGGTGCCGTGGTGCTCCAGTTCGCCTACACGCTGATCGCCGCCGCCGCAGGCAACGCCAGACGCGGCCGCAGCGCCCCGGCCGAAGAACTCCCGCCCGCCGAACCGGCCACACCGCAAACCGATCCGAGTGCGGCCCCGCACCGTCGAAAAGCGGCCTAGCTCAGACTATTCATAGGCTTGTAGCTACGTTCGCCAGAACGTGGAGCTACGACAGTGTGTCACGCAATTCCCGGGGTCATGAATAATCCGGGCTAGCGGCAGCGGAAAAACAACCCTCCGGCGAGCATCATGCCTTTGGAAGACACGATCATCGACGAGTTGCGATCTGCGGCGCAAGCGGCCGCCGAGAACGCTTACTGTCCCTACAGCCACTTCCCCGTCGGGGCAAGCGTGCTCACCGATTCGGGCGAGATCTTCTCCGGCTGCAACGTGGAGAACGCTTCCTTCGGACTGACGGTCTGTGCCGAACGCAACGCCGTCCTTCAGGCGGTCGCCAAGGGACATCGCAAGATCGTTGCCGTGGTCGTAGTGACGGACGCGGATTCTCCCACGCCGCCGTGCGGAGCCTGCCGGCAGGTGATCCACGAGTTCGGCCCGGACGCCGAAATCCTCAGCTTCTCGGCCGATGGAACCATGTTGCGGCAAACGCTCGGCGAACTGTTGCCGCAAGCCTTCGGTCCGGACAATCTCGATGGACCGGATAGGCAGTCGAGGCTTCAGCGGCGGTATCCCCAACCTTGGAACTCGAAGTTGAGTCCTCCGCCGTAATATCCCGGCTGGTATCCTCGGTCATAGGGGACATAGCTCGGCGACGGGGTGTTGTAGTAGGATCGAGGGTGCGTTTGATACCGGTCACGGGAATGGATCTGCCGGATCCTCTCGACCTCTGCCAAATGCGGACTGTAGCCGCCAATCCGCGAATTGTAGCCTTGGTAGCTTGGGTAACTACGGTAGCCCCGGTAGCCGATTTGGGCTAAAGCCGAGTTCGCTGCCAGGCCGACGCCCACCAGGACGGCCACTGTCAGTAGGACACGTTTCATAACGTTCTCCTTTTCCGCGCGTTGAGGGGGGAGGGTAATGGTCTTGGTCGAGGCGAATGACGACGATATACCGCCCCGTGCCGAACCACTCATGCAATTCCCGGGCCGAAGGACACCGGAATGAACGTAGCTCTATATTTCAAAAGAACTTACGGCAATCCGGCAGATCCTAAGATGCTCCCCGCCTGTTATCGATTCGAGGGCGCTTGTGTCACGCCTGCGCAACTTTCCTGATGAGAGCGGGTCCATCAACGCGATGCTGATTGTGGATTGACTTACTTGCGTCGGTCCGGTAACCATGGACCGTGTTCTCATTGCCCATCATCGACGTCCGTTAAGGAGCAACACACATGAGACGGCTGCTTTTGTCCGCGGCGCTGTTGGCCGGGTTGATATCGTTTGCCGGATGTAGCCCGGGCTGACCGCCCCGCGAGAACGGGCCCGGTCCGGGTCCGCAAGTGCATCATGCGGCTGGCCAAATCATCTCTGCCTTGGGCTCGCCGGCCGAACCATGAGTAACCGGCCCGCGGAACTTCCCCCTTGTCCAATCGCCTGAAACGTCCATAATTGCCCGTGAGGTTATTCCTCACGTGATTATGGGCCGAAGCAACGGGGGTTCCGTTATGTCGCTTGTCGTCGTGGGATCGGTCGCCTTGGA
>Ga0307379_10014102_pt1 | contig 10324 bp, 1 predicted proteins | sample UN2MG_FD_202237 | JGI IMG/M metagenome (GOLD analysis project Ga0307379, IMG submission 202237) | Soil microbial communities from Risofladan, Vaasa, Finland - UN-2 | ecosystem: Environmental > Terrestrial > Soil > Coastal area > Acid sulfate soil | place: Finland: Risofladan, Vaasa | collected... | reverse complement strand
TTGAGACGCATTGATTATGTTGTCTAAGTTTTCTTTTTGCATCTCAACATAACTCTTTAACAGGTTCTTACTGTCGCTTGCGTAAAGCATAGCCAACGTGCCTGCATCAAACGGAGAGATGTTTCGTGTGGTTGTGTTGGTTCTCTTCTTGTACTCTAACCTTTTTAAGTCATAGTTGTGTGTAAGAACAGCGTCTAACATCAGGTACTTGAACGCATCACTATAGTCTGATTCCTTTAAGTATGACACCCATTGGTCTGCCGTTTTTTCCTGAGTATTCTTTAATTCTAATATAAACTTTGTCCTTCCATCACCTTCTAATTGACTTTTGTAGAAATTTATTTCCCGTTCAGAATCCCCACGGTCTTCAGCAGCATCAATCTCAAATTGAATCAACCTTGTTATCTCTTGGCTGTCCTTGTCTAATAAGTAATTGTCTGCATCTTGATACAGTTTGTCAAGGGTCTCCTTTATTTTTTTATTGACACCCTCCTCGGTAAACTTAACGCCCGACAATCCAATGCTGTTCATAGCCTGAATTGTTCTTTCATCATTTACACCAATCTTAGAAAACTTAATGGCATCCTTTTCAGTAAAGTTTATAAGACCCTTCTGCTTACGTGCTATAAATGTTTGACTATCCTGAGGCTTAACTGAGTCCTCTTTAACATCCTTGGATGTCTTTAGTATAGCATCGTCCTTGATGACATACTGCTGTGACTTACCACGTGAATCTATGGTAACCAACTTCACAACCTGTGCGTCAGACGCATCGATTGCCTTCTCTTCATTTCTCCTGTAAATACTAATCTCATCAGACGGTAGGTTGACAACCTCAACGCTTGTGCCTTCAGGTATTGTGAATTGTTTAAGTGGCTTGTCACCCTTGTAGTCCAATGCTATGTTCTTATCCAACGCTGCGAAGCTCCCCTTCTTGATTTTATGTACAGAGAATGGCTTACCGTTCTTCATCTTTGGCTGCATACCCTTGAAGAATATAAGCTCAGAGTCTGTCTGAATCACTTCACCGTTTTCCATAGCCTGCTGAATACCCTTCTGCTTACGAGTAGTAAATTCTAAAAATTTTTCAGGCGATAAATTTAGTTGGTCTTCCCTTGGTGTGTCTTCTGTTTCCTCTAATGTTGTACTTCTACGTTTCTTTTCACTCATTCCCCTTCTTGTCTCAGCATTACGAGCCTCTACTTCGCCTGCTAATCTTTGATATAACCCATACGTTGAGTAAAGTTTAGAACGCTTTTCTTTATTTTTTTGTAACAACATCGACCAAGCATCCACATCATAAAAATCAAAGGATGCATCATTGTTAAATTGATTTCGCATTTCATTTCTTAACTTGCGGTTGTCGTTTAAATATTCTATTACATCCTTAATCCCCTCATCTCCTAACTGATTATTTACAAAATCAGATTTTTTTAAGAAATCTAAACTAAACACTTCGTCAAAAGTAAGTCCATCTAAAAAATCATCATACTCACCTAACTCAAACCCCTCTGATATATCTCGGATTTTTTCAAGCTCCTCTATTTCTTTATCTAAAGCTTCCTCTTTTTTTGCATCTGCCTCAGTTCTATTTTCCAAATATGCTTGCCACGCAACTTTCTCATTGCCACCCACACCAAAAAATTCTATAAATTGAATAGCGTGTTGAAGCTCGTGTACTAATAAAGAAGGTATTGTATACTTGTTTTCATTTTTTATATTTATTTCTATGTCGTTTTCAGTTGGGCTATACCAAGCACTATCGCGTCCTCCATCCCTAAGATTTAATTCAACAGGAATATTTTTTAACTGAGGATATGCTTTATATAAATCAGGAGCGTCATAAAAATCTTTTAATTTATACTTACCACTTTTTTTAATTTTTTCACCTAATACTACCCCATCAGGAACTTCATACCTCCACTTATTGTCAGCTCCAAGCTCCCAACCCGTCATATACTTTATCTCTTTTGGGGTTTTGTTTTTAGATAACATTGCCTGCACAGGAATATTTTTTAACCCGCCTTTCTCTATTTCCTCAGCAGTTATGGTTTTTGCTCTTTGTATGTCTTTAGCAATATCTAAAGTATAATCCTGTTGATATGTTAGGTCTGCATTCTCTCCTATTATTTGCTTACGAGTCTGTGGTCTTCTAAACAAATCCTTTACTATCCTTCCTCTTCCATCCACCAAGAAGAAACTTCCTGTGCGTGCTTTCTTTATTCCGTAATCACCTTGTGCTTTGGATATTGCTTTCTTTAAAAAATAAGAGTCAACATTTTTAGGAAAGAATCCTGTCTCTGACATATTAAACTCCCTTGCAACTTGCTGCATTGTTTTTTGCTTACGAACCGCAGGCTTAGTCTCGCCCTTCTGCTTACGAGTGGCGGGTTTAATTTCAGTATCATTCTTGTATCTCCCTTCTACTACACTTACATTCCTTACAGCATATTCTTTACCTGATTGCTGAATTAATATTTTACTACCTGATTCTCTATTTTTAGGTAAATGCAAAATAGGTTTACTTCCATCCTTTAAAGATATATGAAATGGATAACTTGGGTGACTATCTTTTTTTACTTCAACCTCACTATTTATTTCTATAACTGCATATACATCACCGACACTTAATCCTTTAGTTAATTTTTCAGAAGCTATATTAGAAACTAAATTTGAAAATGATTCTGATAATTTTGTATTTCCTACACCTATTTTTTTATTAACATCACCACCTAAAAACTTAACAATATCTTTTTGCTTGTCCTTATCTATGTTTTTGGCAATCTCTGCTAACATATCCTTTACTATATTTCCTCTTGTCTCAAAGGTAGATGTAGTAGGGTCAGTAAAGAATTTATTTATATCAGATTTCAAATCGTCAGCCGACCTTCTCAAGCTAATATTATTATCTGTTATAGGAATATATGTTTTCTTTTTTTTCTTTGCGGCTTTTTTAGCTTTTTTAATTACTTTCTCTCTTTCTATTTTTATAGATTTTATTGCTGCTCTTCTAAATGTTGAAGTACTAATTAATTCTTCATCAAGCATAGTATTTAATATAGCAAGTGTAGAGTTCACACCTGACGCACTACTTACTAATTTAGAATCAGTTCCTTTAGTAAGTGTTAAAAATGCCCTGCCATTATTTTCTTTTAACTGTTTGTTCAATGCAGTTGCAATAGCATTTGCTGTGCCTACTTTGCCTGATGCCCACACATCTCCAAACTTAGTTACAAAAAATACTCCTCCCTCTCCTTCAAATATTACGTCACCATTATATTTTATTTCTCCCGCTAACATATCGTCAGGAGATGTGATAGTGGTAAGCAAATCTTTTAAGAAACTTAAATCATCAGGTTCAGTTACTCTTCCATCTTTGATGTAAGTATTTATATTATCTTGCTCAGTAAAAGAAACATCGAAATCTCCAATCTGTTTTCTGCTTAGTGTTTCTGCAGGATTTTCTAAGAACTCCCCTCCTTCCTCACTATCCAACAACTTAACATCCTGTTGGGTTATAGCCTCACCTGTCTTTAGTTTACCTGAAATAGTATCGATAAGGTCAACAACCTCTTGGTCTCTACCCCAATCTTTTGGGAGTGGTATACCAAGTTTCTTCGCAAGTCTTACCAAGTATTTTTTTATAGTAGCCTTTACACCACTCTCAAGTTTTGTATACCCAAACTCTTCAGAAGAAAGTAATCCAATTAACTCAGCAATCTGTTCCTCTGTTTGTATTTTACCTTCATACTTTGCTGCGTGTTTTTCTATAGCTATCCTAAGTTTATTATTTTCAGGAAGTTTTTTCTGAACCACACGAACCATATCGTCAGATATTTTTTTAGCAAGCTTCTCATCATTCTTTACTGCGTTAAGCAATAAAGCGTGAAACCCTTCGTGAGCTACTGTAGAGCTGTTTGAATTACTTAAGTTTATATGTATGGTTTTACCGTCATACATTCCACCATCACCTTTGGATGCGTCTTTTACTTTTAAGTAATCACTTTCATTTTCATACACCTTTACATCTACGTTAGGTAAAATCTTAGCAATTGCTTTCTTTGTTTTTTCAACTGCATTAAGTACTGTTTTTTTAGTTTCAACTTTCCTTTCAGCTCTTATTTTCATTTGAGATTTAATAGTATCTTCTAAGTCAGCTTTCTCTTGTTCTATATTTTTAGATGTAGTTACTTCATTTAATCGTTCACTATATTTTTCTTTTACATTTTCTTGGAATGGCGTTAGTTTTCTGCCTTGCTCTATTTTGTTAGAAATACCTAAAAGAATACCATCAAGTCTTGTTTGTTCAAACGAATCATTTTCAAGTGATTGCTTATCATTTTTGTTAGGTTTATTAACAGCTTCAGGTAAATCAATTACCTCAAGGTCTACTGCAGTAGTTGCTTCAGTATCTCCATCAACCTGTGTGTCAACCTGTGTGTCAACCTGTGTGTCAACCTGTGTGTCAGCGGTTACTATTTCAGGGCTACCAAACTTTTCTCTTGCTATTTTTAAAGATTGTAGGTCATTAACTACACTATACTTTTTTATTTTTGAAAGCTCCTTAGGAGACATATCATTGATAATATCCATAAACTTTTTACGACCCATAGTCCTACCGTCAATACTATAAGATGCCTTTGTAGATTTTCTTATATCGGTATCTGAGGTTTGTCTTTTACCTATTAGTCCTGTTAAGTCTACTTGAGTGTTCTCTCCCTCACCTTTCTTACGTACAGTTTTGGTTTCGGCTAACTCAGCAAGCTCTTCATTTATTTCTTTTATCTTTTTACTGTATACTTGTTTTCTTTTCTCTGTAGAAGTTAATCTTTCTTCAGCCGCCATCAGCTCCATTGTTCTTTCAAGAACCTTCTTTGATGTTCTGCCCGGTGTAGCAGATAAAATATTTTCTGCGTCTTTACGTAGACCAAGGTTTAATTGTATACGTTGATTTTGCTCAGAACTAATCTGACCTAATTTCTCCATATTGGTTGCCCACGCTGAAACTCTTGAAGGAGTAGAACCTAAGAAGCCACTTAACTCTTTATTCAAACCATCTATAGTGGTAAGCTCGTTTGCTATTTGTGTTTTAGAATTGTTCATTGCATCCTGAGCAACGTTTACTGCACCTGCTGCTGAGTTCATACCAACCGACCCCAAAATCTCTGCAAAAGTTTCTTTTCCATCGAGCTCACCGTCAGCCACTAACTGAGCTAAAGCCTCTCCTGCCCCCTCTCCAAGAGGGTCAATTATAAAACGCTCTGCAAGAAACGCTGCAGCTTTTCTACCCTTTGATGCAGTCCGAGCTCCTGTAAATATACGACCCGCTCCCTTTGCCATTACTATATCAGTAGCCATTATAGGCAGACCCCTCTTAAATCCTCTTCTGCTTCCCTCTTTCCAAACCTCAGGGTCCGATATTATGTCTGCAAATTTTTTTGGGTCCATTATGTCACCACGTTCCCTTGCGGCATCTAATACTTCATTGGTATATTCCATTGCGAATCCTACTGCTGCCGTTGAAGCCTTTACTCCAAAACCAAAGCCTGTTACTAAACCTGCTTTTGTACCTAAAACGGGAACAGTACTACCATATAATCCACCTAATGCTGTTGTGGTAATTAAGGTAGGAACAACAAACGTAGCGTAAGGAAGCATTTGATTTATAGTTGATGCTGTAAACGTAGTTATAAGTTCAATGGGGTTGTCTGCAAACGCATCCCAACCTTCTATAAAACCTCTTGAAGCGTTGTATCTTGACATCGCTCTACTTGTATTTCCTGTGTTGGCTGCTTCTAAAGCATTGACTACTTTTTCAGCAGCCTCCATTAATGAATCCTTGTCATCTATATCAGTAATACCCAATGCCATTTTTGCTATCTCGATACTTACCGTCCCCTGTTCTCCTGCTTTTCCAACAGCATCCTTCCACGCCTCCATATCTTCTAACAACTTACCGCTTAGTTGTTTGTTAAACTTAGCACTTAAAAAAGTTTCAGCGTTAAGGTAGTTTCTTGCAGCCTGCTGTGAGTTAAATTTTAACTTTTCATTTGCTATGTTATATAACTCTTGCAATTCAGCCTGCTCTTCATTTTGAGGTACGAAATCTTTAAGCTCAGATAAGGGGACACCAAATGTTGATATAGATTTTTTATCTATAGCATCCCTTATTACATTTATGGTTTCTTTTGAAATAGAAGCTTCTTGAGAAAGCTTTCTGTATTTATCATCTATGTATACATCAAAGTCCTCTCTTAAGGTTTGAAGGTCGTCATCGATAATAAAATCTTCCAACCCCTCTACCGTGGCTTCAAGTTTCTTAGATATGCCATCTAAATCTGTACGTATAGTCCCATCACTTCTATACAGGTCTCCATACAATTCTTTCTCTTCATCTGACAAAGAATTAAACTCAGCATAATTTACGTCTTTATGTTCTTCTATAAAATCAATTCTATCTTGTGCCTCTCTATAGGCATCGTATTTTTCCTTAACATCTAAATAGTCATACCCTCTATCATTAAAAAAAGAATAACCTTCCGCATCAGCGTTATTTAGTTCCTTCCAAGAACCACGTGCAAAATCGTTTGCTTTTTCTTCATTATCAAAAACAAATACTTCCTTTCTTTTTAATGCTTCTTTATAAGCATCCATACCATCAAGCTCATTCCAAAAATCAGGGTCTGATGTTTTTAGTTCGGGGTTAATTGGGAATAGTGTTGGATATACTACATTCTTTCCATCAATTACTGCTGACTCAAATAGCACAGTGGACTCTGTTCCGTCTTCATTTTTACGAGCAACGTCTCTTAAGTTTTGAGCTCTAATTGCGGATTTCATATCATTGCTTTCAATAATACTTCTATCCTCATCAGGGGTGGTTGCATATGTTTTTACAAATTCTTGTATGTTTTCTGCTGTGTCAGCATTGTTAACAAACATTGAATTGATGTTAAATCTTTTGGTCTTTACTGTGCCATCGCTTAATAAAACAAAACCTTCTATTGCATCACCCATACCTGAGCCTGCTTCTCTAAAAGTAAATCCATAATCCCCATACAAATCATTGTAATATTTTACAGCATCTTGTTGTGGTAAATTTATTGTTTCAGGGGTAGTGGCGTTGATTGCATTATTAAAATCTTCTGATAGTAGTATATCTTCCCTCTCTAAACCTTCTGTTACTTTGGCTTGTCTTTCCTCTAATCTTTCTTTTGACTGTGCTTTAAATTGTGAAACATCCGCAAAGAGTTCAGATTTTCTTTTTTCCTCATCTGTTGGTCCGAGCCTTGCTTCTTGTAGTTCGGCAGATACAATCTGTGGCTCCTCTACCACTTCTTCCTCTACAGCTAAAGCCTCTGCGGATTGAGGCTTAAATGTATCTGTACTTTCTACAGGACTTTGCTGCATTGTACCTTCTAAGAATTGTTTTTGTTGAGCTAAACTTTCATTCTCTGACGAATCCAAAGAACCATCTTCCGAAGGTAATTCCATACCTTCGTCTTTTTTTTTTACAGGTGTCTTTGAAGACACTCCCATAAGTATACTAAAGTCTTCTTTAGATTTTCTGTATCCTTGATTAACAAACAACTTGTACATATCTTCACGTGCATTGTTGTTGCTATTCATCAATACTTTGAATTCATCTATGGATTTATTATATCCATTGTCAACGAATAATTTATATGCGTCTTGTATAGCCTGTTCGTTCATATTACTTTTTATTAATAATTTGAGCCTACTCCTGTTGGATTAGTTGGGGATAAATTTTCTTGTCCTGTATCTTCCTCTGCTGCTTCAGCTTCAGCTTCTGCTTCTTTAGTTTTAGCTTTAAATTTATTAAGCTTTACATATTTCTCTTTTTCTTTTTCATCTTTAATGTATCCTTCTTTTGATAGTGAGTACATAATAACTGCGTCTCGTGCAGCTTTAGCTTGTGCTACTACAGTTGTTGTGTTCCTTAAATTTATGTCATATGATTTTTTCGTTTTACCTCCTAAAGCAGGTATTTCAACCACTATCCCCAATCCCACATTATAATCCCTTACCGTTATTTTATCTGTGTGAGGTAAAGAACTGACCATTGAACTAAATTCAGCTACTGCGTTCTCTTCTTCGGCTTCACTTATCTTAGTACTTGCCGCTTCTGTTATTTTAGGAATATTAAACTTATTACCTTCCGTTCTTATAAAACTTTCTTCAAAAGTTTCAAGTGTATCTGCAACACCTGTCCCTGTTACATCAAATTTAACATCATCCTTAAGGTTTCGAAGTGTAGAACCTGTAGGGATAAACCCTCCCGCAGCCACTAATTTATTTATGTCATCTATCTGTCTGTCGCTTCCTAATATAAAGTTACCGTGCTGTATTAAAAATGAATCAATACTTTTTATATCTTTCATATTTGCTGTACGTGTTACACCTCCATTTGCCATAACTATTGTGTTACCTTGTACATCAATATCAAGCCCCGGATTTAAAGCCTCTAATGCATTTATAGCCTCTAATACATCTTCAGTGTCTAATGAATATGCTAACTTAGCCATATTTGTAAGGGCTGTTTGCTTTTGATTTTTAGTAAGACCACCCCCCCCCGTTGTTGTTGTCCACTGTGGTTTATAACCTGCTGTGGCAATATTAAGCTTCACGTCAATCTGTTGCTGTATCCTGTTTCTTAAAAAATCTTTAACAACCGTCTCTTGTTCAGGCTTAAACACAGGCTTACCTGCAGCATCTACAGATTTATCTAAGTATATTAATGTACCTGACTTGTCATTAATAAAATCCGTCTCATTATCTGTATACGTATATTTTTCTCCCTTATCTGTCTGTAATACATTATTAGTAAGTATCGATGTGATGTGGTCTGTATCAGCCATCATTGAGCTAATAGTATCGTCTTCCCAAATTGTATATCCCGGTGCTTCTTTTTGGTCTGTAAGCTGTGATACACTGCTTAGCCCCGTTGCCTTTAATGCTTCTTTTACATCGGAGATTATATAATCTCCCAAGTAGTCTACCTCGCTTTTTACTGTTGCGTTTACGTCATAGGCATCATAGTTCCTTTTAATACTACCATACATCTCTGCTGCGGTACGTGTATTGTTCATATCAAGCCCACCATTCTTATCTCTTGTAGCAAGGCTTATCACTCCGTTGGTAGGATTAATAAAAGAACCCGTGGTTCTCATATTGGCTAATCCTTCTACCGACTCCATTTCATACACCTCTCGGTATTGCGACTTACCGCTTTTCCACCTATTCATCTTATCTGTGTATGCCTCTTGGTATGCTGTGGCAAGGTCAAATGTTAGCTTTGTACCATCTGTATTATTCTGTCGGTTACGGGTATAGTCTCCCAAGTTTAACTGACCTGACTTTAATAGGTTGTCTTGCATACGTCTATACTCTGACATATTTGTAGTGTACTCATTAATAAATGTGTTTCCGTGGTCGTAATCTCCTACAGGTGCATTGGCAAGCTCGATACCAAACTGTCTTGAGTTCTCATCTATCTCAGCCTTTTTGTCGAGACGTACCTTTGCCTCTTCTTTGAGCATATCAGATACACTCTTTCCAACCTCGTTCCAATTTATCCTGTCCTTAGCGTTACGCTCTACGTATTTATAGTAAGTAGCCATATATTAATCTTTCTTATTTTTTATTGGGAATTAAATTGTTGTTCAAGTGTTCTATATTCTAACTCAAGTTTCTTCCTTTTTATTTCTTCATCACTCAAACCACTGAGGTCCATCCCGGCACTTACTCCACCCATATAACCCCTATTAAAAATAAAAGGAGCACTTTGTAGGTTTGAACCAAACTTTGATGACTGCAAAGTATTTACATAATTATCATCAGCCCTTGCTGCCCTTAACATAGAAGGGTCCATAGTTCTCTCATACTGTAAAAATTCCTTTCTATTAAAGTCTGCTACACCCTCCTTGCCCTCTATTGATGCCATTGCTGTTTTTCTTTTAGCTGCCGTTCCTTTACTATATAGTGGTACCATTGATGCCGCCTGTCCTACAGTGCTTATAGCTCCTTCTATACCTTCTCCGATTGCCGACACCCTTGCACTCTCTGCGTCTCGTGCTGCTTGCTGAGCACCCTCTGCCTCCTGTAAACTTAGGTTTGCTTGCAGTCCTGCTAAACGAGCATCCTCTCCTGCAATCAATCCCTCAATCCTATTCATCTCTCCCTCCTGTGCAGCTCGGACCTGTTGCTGTCCTAATAAGTCCTGTTGGTATACCTGACCCGCAGTAGAAGCAACGCCTCGTGTAGACCCCTCTCTTGCTGCCTCCATCAGACCTGCTGCCTGCAC
>Ga0307379_10014100_pt1 | contig 10325 bp, 7 predicted proteins | sample UN2MG_FD_202237 | JGI IMG/M metagenome (GOLD analysis project Ga0307379, IMG submission 202237) | Soil microbial communities from Risofladan, Vaasa, Finland - UN-2 | ecosystem: Environmental > Terrestrial > Soil > Coastal area > Acid sulfate soil | place: Finland: Risofladan, Vaasa | collected... | reverse complement strand
GATCTGCCCATTCGTGTGAAAGCCTGACCAGCGTGCATTGGTCTGACCCAGCAACGTTGAGCCATATGGCTTGAAGGCTTGCGCGGAGATATACACTCCGCCTGGTCCTGCATAGAGATACAGGGACTCGTCAGATGGAGACTCAATGTACGTGTCTCCATCAGCGTCAAGCTTGATACGACCTGTACCATTCAGATCGAGGATCCCGGACATCGAAAGACCTGCGACGCCGGTGATATCACCAGCCTCGGCGATGTTGATAAGGGGGGTAGTCGGACTCCACCCGGTCCGGCTCAGCGGAGGGGCCGAAACGGTCTTCTGGTGCAGCAAAGCCAGCGATGACGCTCACGCACCATCAGGTTGAACCTGCCAGGCCCAACCGTGGTAACGCTGTGTTCCGTCAGAGTTGTCCTGCCCCAACATCCCGATGTAGGGGGAGTTCACTTTCTGTCCGACGCCAGGCGAACCGGCAGACTTCGCAAACACACCCGGATAGGTGATGTCTCCGACCGGCTGCGCTCCGAAGCCTGGAGAGAAACCACCCTCGCTCACGATGGCGAACGAATCACCAAAGGTGACGTTGGTGCTCGCGACCGGCTCGGAGACACGCATGGTGAATCCGTAAATGGTCTGCGCGGCATCCGCGTCGATCGTCGGACCAAGCACGTCGAAGCCGCTGTAGATGAACGCACCACCGCCGCCGGTGAAGTTCACGGCGCGAGAAAGATCGAACGACACGTCTGTGAAGAGGGCGTTGGCAAGGCCGGTGTGTGCGCCACCGGATACCTCGAGAATGTTGTCAGGCGTTCCGCTGGTCTCGATGCCTTGGTTCAGCTCGACAGCGCCAGCATCGACTGTGACGACGCTGCCAAGGTCGTAGGCATCATCCAACGAACCGCCACCGCCACCAGCCCCAAGGGTGGCGTATGCACCACCGTTGACCGACGCCTCGAACACCTGCGACCCCACGTTGTAACGAATGCGGCCGGTGTTGGCGTCCGACACAGCCGCCGTGTCTCCCGCCTGGAACTCCATGTGGACGAGGGTGCCGCCTCCGCCAGCAGGGTTCATCGCCCGAAAGACGCCGAAGCGAGCCTCCGCGGTATCGAGGTTTCCTCGAAGGTAGGTATCTACTCCATCGTCACGGACGCCCACAACAAGGTTGTTGTTGGACCCAAGCCAAAGCGTGTGGTCTGTCGACGTGTAGAGATACGAGTTCCCTGCCCCAGCAGGATCGGCGCTCAACTCCACCGATACAGCGCCCGTCGTGATTCGAAGACCGGTCTCCGCCGAATGGACCAGCTCCACAAATCCGTTGTCCGCCGTAATCGTTCGACCCGCACCGGCGCCGCCAAAATCGTAGGAGTCGTCGAGCGTTCCACCGCTGGCCGCCAGACGGGAGTCGCTGTCCGTCACGAACGGATTGCCCGCTGAGGGCGTACCGTCCGTGCCAACCATCGCTCCCTTCTCGTCTACCGTCGGAAGCTGGCCGTCGAGCGGACGAAGGATTCCATCCATCGCCCGCTGCCACGTACCAGGGAACTGCACGGTCTCGCCCTCACCCGGAATCCGGTTCCCGAGCACCACCTGCGCCACACCGAATCCACCCTGCGTGGAGACCTGCTGACCAATCGCATCCACCGTCCAGGACTGAACCGTGGTGACGTCAGTCACCTCCAAGAAGGCCAGGTACGTTCCCGGGATGTCCGGCGTGAATGTCGGCGCCTCCACGATGGCGCTCGAAAGCACCGTCGAGGACCCCTCTGGAACGACCAAGGTCCAGACGAACGAGAACCCCATTCCGGCGTTGGCCGGATCGGTCAGGGTCGCAAGCTGGGCTACGACACCATCCTCCCGGGTTACGCCAGGAGTTCCTGCACCGAGGGTGGCTTGGTCGATCTGAATCGTAATTGAATTTGGCATGGCTACTTCCGCTTCTTCTTCCCGGTGATATCCTTGTGCAGTTTATCAACCATGCCCGCTGTTTTGCGAACGCTCTGATTCAGCAACGACAAAGCACTCTCCGTCTGGCCAAACCCAATCGGGTTGAACGCACCCTGGAACTGGTCCTCATCCCGCGTGCTCCCCTTCTTCCCCTTCTTGCCACGCCCGCCGCCACGGCCTTTGCCGCCCAGAAGCTGGTCGGGGGAAGCGCCGCCATCGCTGCTTCCCTTCTCGAGAAGCTCACCGATTCTACCCAGCGACCCCATCTCACCCGTCATATACGTAGCGAACCCCTCGGGGCTCGTTACGTCCAACTCCGTGGCGGCATCCGTAAATCTCCGATGGTAGTCGCTCGCCTTCGCTCCACCATGAACTGCCTGTGCGGCCTCAATGATCAGCTTCCGCATCCCCTTGTCCTTGAGCAGCCGGTTCGCCTCCGCCTCGCTCGCCCCAGCCCTTCCCTTGAGCACGTCCGTCACCATGCCCCGTGCTTGATCTCCTGCAGCCTGCGCCGCCGCCGAAATCAACACACGCCCCTGAACCTCGGGAGGCAGGCCTCTCGTTGCCTCTGCAAAGCCGCCCGTCCCCCCGAGGACGAGCCGTTCTACAGTTGCACGCCCCGTCGCAGTCATATGCCCCCCTTCGCCCCTTAGTTCACCGGGGGCCCCCTCTACGCCAAAGACGAGGTCCTGCGCTTCGGCGGAGAACTCCAAAATCGCCTTCGCCCTTTTCTTCTCATCCTGGATCCCCGAAACCCTCTCCCACTTGGTTCGCATAACGCGAATCTCTCCCCCTTTCTCGTTCAAGACCTTTTTGCGCCACTCGAGAGAATCCGCCATCACCCGCTTGTTGACGTTGCGGTCGTCCATGATCTGGTCGTAGTTCCCACCCGAGAACACATCAGAACTCCGGAAGTGCCGGTCTCCCAGGCTGGTCGTTCCCGGCCCAGCCTCCACGGGCTGGATGCCCATAATCGCAAGCTGCGCCGCCAGTCGCCCGCCGGCCACGCCGTAGGGGTCAATCCCTGAGGTATCGAACTGGGCGTTTTCAAGATCGACCTTGCCCCGCACCAGCCGGCTATACGCTGCGCCCTGGAATGCAACCAAACCGTGGCGTTGGCGGATCTTCGCCTCCATCCGATCCACCGTGCCCGCATCCCGCATGAACTCCCGATCAGCCTGATCGGCAGCATTCAAGTTGAGACTCAGTCCACCCTTGTCGAAGAAGTTGTAAGCCTCACCAACACCGTAGCCAACCGCAGCGCCAACCGCTGAGCCCCATGGCCCCACACCCACGATACCTCCCACCACCGCACCGCCTGCCGTGAATCCCGCCCTTGGGTCACTTGCTATATCGGAAGCCTTATCCCAGATGCGTCCGCCGAGCGATTGCAGGCCCAAGGTGTCCATTCGACCGGTGTACCGACCGACCGTCTGGCCCACCATCGCGTTGTACTGTGCCTCCGCGACTGCCGTACCGCCACCTCCTCCGCCGCCGCCGCCGCCGCCACCCATTGTGCCGCCGTACATCCCCTTCGCCGCCGTCGAGCTCATCCCGAACTGGTTCATCGCCACACTTCTGAAGAGTTCCTCCTCGGAAGAGTTCGGACTGTACTGTTGCATGACCCCAACCATGCCCATGATTTGCTGGCGGGCCATCATCTGCATACCCTTGGCGCCCAACCCCTCTCGAAGCTCCCGCTTGTGGACGTCAAACTGGATGGCGTTCCCAATGAAATCACCACCTTTGCCAAGGTTTCGCATCGCCATCGCAGCGGTCTCGAACAGGTTCGCAGGAAGCTCCCCACCGCCGGCCATCGCCATCAACTGCATGTCACCCAAGGGGCTCACGGCCGCGCCCATCTGGGTCATTCCGATCTGCCGGCCGAGCCCCGTCACGCCGCCGACGTATCCGAGCTCGCCCTTGCTCAATCCTCCGCCGGCTGCCGAAAGGATGCCCTGGGTGAAGATGTCGAATCCAGCTCGCCCGTTCATCTCGATGCGGTTGGCCACCCCGGCGCCCTGCATACCGGCGCCGTACATCGCCATCGGCGAAATGCCCGCCTGCCCCGCCATACCGATCAGCTTCTCGACGCCCTCTCGACCCCCAAAACCCAACCCCGTCATGCCCTTGATGACCGACATCGCATTGCCCAACGAAGTGCCAAGCATAGAGGCGGACTCGTCGATCGTCCGCGCCAGGTCCCGGGCCTGTTCGCGCAGCTTGCCCGGGTCGGTCGCATTCGGCAGCATCCCCATCTGCCGAGCGCCCGCCATGATGTCGCCCATGGCCTGCACGTCCATGTTCAAGTCGCCCGCTGCTTGGCGAACGGCTTTGCCCATCCCATACCGGTCAGCCCTGGACATGCCCCGGCCGCCGCCCATGATCTCCCCGAGCTCTCGAGTCACGCCGCCGATGCGCTCCACGTCGGCGTAGTGCTCCTGGATGGCCCCACCAACCACGTCGCTGGCCAGCATGAACGCACCGAGACCGCCAAGCATACGCCCGGCCCCGGCGCCGAACTTTCCGCCGAGACCTCCACCGATCAGTCCGCCCAGGGGCGACCCAATATATCCTGCAGCGGTACCTGCGATCATCCCGGCGCCGGCCGACACCATCGTGGTCCGAGCCGCCACAAATCCCTGGCGCCGAGCCTCCGCATCCCGCTCAATCCGGTTCGCGGAGACCTCCATGAAGAAGTCCCCTGCACTGACGCCGGGTGGACGCAAACGAGCCGCCGCTTCCAGCCCTCCCCGGTCAATCAGCCGCTCCATCCCCGGCGTGGTCGACGCCGATACCGCACCGTAGTGCGGGGCATACGCCATCGCCGGGTTCGTAAACGTCCCGCCGTACCCCATCTGCTCGCCGACTGGGAAGCGCACCATGGCCTGGGTCATCGCCCCAATGCCTGAAGCGGCCCCGCCCATCATCGTGCCAAGCCCCCCGCCACCTCCAGACCCTGCGCCTGGACCCATCGCCATTCCCACCTGGGAACGGACCTCCGACATCGCGCCCATCACACGCGATGTGTCCACATTCACGACGTAGTTGAACTCAGTGGCTCCCACGAGGCTTCCTGCGCAATCTGTCCGCTATCTTACGCCCGATTGCAGGCTTTTGGGCCTGCGTCTTCTTCACGTTGTAGACCCGTTGCTGTTCGCTCTCCATGATTTCAAGCGCTTTGTCGATCGCCTCTTCCCGTTTGAGCTTCTGTTCCGGGAACATCTCCTCGATCAACATGTTCAACGCCTTCTGCGCCCGCTCCGGGTTTGCCGACCCCGTCACCAACGCAATCGTCCGAAGCAACTCCACTCGTCGGTTCTTCTGCCAAGTCAGAATCGCCGCGCCCTCCTGAGCACTCCCGTAGGCAACATCAATTCCGCAGACGAATCGGAGGTTCGCCCTGGCCCACGAAAGGGGAGTACTCAGGATGCCAAAAAAGTGTCCTTCTTGCTGAGCCACTCCGTGATGGCCCGGTTGAAGAGGACGACCTTCTGCGTAACCATGTCGTGCAACGCCGAACCGATCTTGAGCATCCAGTCGACCCGCTCAGAGACGTTCTCGCCAATCTCCTTGCCGTCGAAGCTCACGATGCAAAGTGAGATCGAAGCCGCTCCCCGCAGGTTCTCCCAGAAGTCCTGCGTCACCGGCTTGTTGTTCCACTCATCCATCAAGTAGGCGGTGATCTGCTTGTGATCGTCCGGCAACGACGAACGAACCATCAGCGACCGGCCCACCACCTTGACCTCCTTTACCAGGTACCCCTTGAACAGGTACTGGTCCAGGTCCTCCTCCGTGAACTCAATCCCAAGCTTCTTCATGGGGTCGAGCAGCAAATCCTTGCCGCACTTGTGGCAGAAGTTTGCCTCCTCCGAAGAGACCGTCGAGCAACGAGTGCATTTGTGCTCGAGCGCCTCCGCTGACTCCTCCGGCGCCGACGTCTCCCCGGAGTCCTTCTCGGCAACTGGGCCAGCCAAAGCAGCCCCTCGGCTTATCGCCGCCGACCGGTTCTCTCGTGCTCCGCCACCGACGCCACCACGGCCCCGCAGATCCGGAGGCAAATGCCCCTCTGGTGATTGACCCATGTACTTCCTCCAGCTTCGCCCAGTGATGTTTGCAGCACCCAAATTGGCACTACCGGGGCCAGCATAGCAGTCCCCCTCCCTGGGCATAAGCCAAACGAGGAGGAACGACCATGTTCTATGCGCAAACACATGACCCAAAGCCGCCAGATCTCCGTGAATACGAGAGCTGGCTACGAGAACTACTCCAACTCGAATTCCCCAAATGGAGCCCATTTCCGCCCGATGCCTGGGACCACCTGCTGTCCGAGTACCGGAACATGCAGCAAAAGCCACCGCCGCAAATCTACAACATCAAGACCGGACTCCCCGTTGAACGAATGGATCCAGAACACTACTTCCCACTCTCGCGCAATGTGGGGCGGTACTTCCAAGCGCTCATCGAACCACACAACAACAAAATCCTCGTCGATGGCATGCCCCCCAACGCCATCTACTCGCTCATCGTCATCACCCGGGCCTTCTTCACCTGGCTCATGGGCCCAAACGGCACCGAGTGGCTGCTCAAAATCTTCCGCATCGAAGAGGTCGAGCCTCACCACGGATACCGGTATTGGTACGGCGGACGGCCCAGGTCCAACGAAGCGACCCTGATTGGAGAGGAGACCGACTCAACCCTTCGAATCTTCCTGAAGCACTCCATCACCCGCTACTGTGAACCCGCCTACGAGGAACCGGGCGCCGTTGAGGGGATGAAGACCCTCATCCAGAAGGCAAACCTAAAGAAGGTGAGGGCCGTCAAAATCCCCTCCGATGCCATTTGGAAATGGGCGCTCACCGCCCTGATGCACTGGTTCACCGAACCCGCCGACAAGACCTTGCCCTATGCGAACCCGCACCGAATCAGCGGTGCCCAGTGGGCTCGGAACCTCAAGGACCCCGAGTCGAGCAGCGACACGATGTGGTCCTGCATCGAAATGACCGACAAGTACAGCCCTCGCGCCTATCGAATTACTCAAAACGGTGGTGTGGTCTGGTGTGGCAAGGGTAGCATCTCATCGGAGCCACTCGATGTCTTCGACCACCGCGAAGGAGTTAAGGCCATTCGACTCGGCGTGTATCGGTCCACCGAAGACCAGCACATGCGTAAGGTCATGGAGAACTATCGGTGCAGCTCCTGTGAACGCGTCCTGTGCTGCGTTACGAAAATACAAGGCCATCGAGGGGGACCCGAAGAACTCCTCTGCGACAACTGCTTCGGGAAACAAATCGAACGAGGGGACCGAGACACCCTCGACAACTGCACCTACACCGAATGCGGGGAGCAGTGCTGCCCCAACTTCATTCGAGGCGTAGACAACCTCAAGAACATCAAGCGGCGACTCGCCGCAGACTACAGCATGCCAGTCCGGAGGTGACATGATCGTACGCGCATCCTCAGAAGTTGGCGTCGGCCCCTGCATCACTGTGGAGCTCGACCCAGGATACGCGGATTTGCAGATGGAACGAATCGGGTCCGCAATCGGTTCCGCCAATCCAGGCGGGACCGATCGCGGGCTCCACGTTCGCTGTGCTTTATCCGTTACCAACTTCAAAAAGATCAAAGAGCTCTACCCCGGCGCCAAGCTCTCTCAGGATGAGCGAACTCGCCATATGGTCGCCGAGCTTCAGGCAAAGAAGCAGGCGTATGACCTCGAGTCGTCCCAGGGAGCCAAGGTCAAGGCGGGAAACCTCGACGGCATCAAGCTTCCCGACTACGAATTCAAACTCCCTCCGTACAAGCATCAGGTACTCGGTTGGCAGTTCCTGCATGCACTCTCGGCGCCCGCACTGTTCGCCGGATGTGGGCTGGGAAAGACATACATTTCAGGCACTTGGGCCGACAGCCTCATCAAAGCCGGAGAAGAATGGATCTTCCTCGTCTTCTGTCCGGTCAACATCATCAAGCACGCCTGGCTTGCTGACCTGGCCAAGTTCACCGACCTGAATCCGGTCCGACTGCACGAGCCCAGTAGCAGCAAGACCAAAGAGAAGCGAGCGGCCCGCTTCGCCACCGACGGGGACATCTACATCATCAACCCCGAATCGGCGATTCGAAACGAGAATGATTTGCTTGCGCTCCTCAGGCGCCATCGCAAGAAAGGGAAGAAGCTCGGCTTCATCATCGACGAGAGCTCGAAGATCAAAAACTCGAACTCCAAGTCGTACAAGCTCTCCCGCAAAGTCCGCGTCCTCGCCGACCGCTGCATCATCATGACCGGCACACCCTCGCCCAACGGGGTCGGGGACCTGTGGGCGCAGTTCTCGATCCTCGACGAGGGGATGACACTGCAGCCCAAGTACGGTGACTACCGGCTCGATACCCACAACTCCTTCACCATGAAGGGGGTCACCTACACGGTGGGGAATGGGCCGAAGGCGAAGAAGGTACTCGTCAACCACTGGGCGCCCAAGGCCGGCATCGCCACCAAGGTCCACAACTGGATCGAACCTCGGATGATTCGGTTCCGCGCCGAGGACTGCCTTGACCTCCCCAAGGCGCAGTTCCTTCGCCGCGACGTTCCCATGTCGGGAGAGCAAGCCAAGCTCTACAAGGAGATGTCCGACTTCCTTTACACCCAGTTCGAGGAAGAGGATATCACCGCCCGCATCGCCGTCTCTCGGCTGATGAAGCTCCGAGAAATTACTGGCGGCTTCATCATCACCGACAAGCCAAAGCGTTCCACCAAAGCCATCAACAAAGATGCGCCCAAGATGCTCGAGCTGGACCTGATGCTCGACCAAATCCTTGGTAGACGCCTCGGTGACGAAGGCCTCCGTCCGACCAAGGCGCTGGTCTGGGCACAGTACCAATGGGAGTGCCAAACCCTCACCAAGCGGTACAAGAAGTACGGGGCTCGCGGACTGTTTGGTGGCATAAGCCAAACAGCAAGAGAAGACAACCTATCCGCCTTCAAGGAGGACGACGAATGCCAAATCCTCGTCTGCCACCCTGCCTCCGCAGGGCACGGCCTCACACTCACCGAGGCCAACTACGCCTTCTACTACAGCCTCAGCTACAACTACGACGAGTTCCATCAAAGCGCCCACCGGATTGCTCGGCCCGGCCAAACCCGTCCGATGTTCTTCTATTTCCTCGTCACACCCAACAGCATCGAGGACATCATCATCAAGGCGCTCGAGAACAAGCAAAGTATCTCGGACACCATCACCGACGGTCCGTTCCGGCGGCGCGACATCGAAACCCTCGCCGCCCTATCCAGCACAGGAGGGCAACAACTGAACATCACCCTGTCCCATGAATAGCTCCAAGGCTCGGCAGTACATCGTCAGCGCCAAAGGCAATGCGTTCGTCGCCGCATGGATCTGCGTCCTGGACCAGTACAAAATCCAGTCCACCTCCGACGTGCCACCAGACGAGTGGTACCAAGCATTCGAGGAGCTCTATCTCTGCGACGCCGTCGACCCCGATGTATTCAACGCCTGCAACGTCAAGCAGGTCTTCTACTCAGGGGAAGGCGTCCGGCACAAGGACGTTCAAGAAGCCTTCTGGAACCTCAAATACCTACGAAGCCTGCACCCTGGAGAGGCGGCAGACTGTGAGGACACCATCATGAACAAGCGATACCCAGATGCACCCATTCCAAGCGAAGACGACATGTTCGAGAGGCCCCCCCAGGCGCTCGTCCAGGCCCACACCGAACGAGGCATCGAACGGGCACTGGGCGGAGAGATGGGGCGCCCCAGGGCGCTCTCTAGGCCCGAGGAACGGTCACACTTTCTCACCGCACTCGATGAGCGAGAACTCCTCGCCCCCATGATCGAGCCCGTCCAGGTCATGCAGCAGCTCACCCCGTCAGAGGACGTGCGCAGCCTGGCCTGCCAAGGCCCCATGCCGTCGAAGTTCGGGGCCCCCTACGCCGACGTCGCCAACTTCAACCTCGCCTGCTGCGGCGTGGAGGTCGAGCTCGAAGAAAGCGGCAACAGTCAGTGGTGGGAATCCGAGGGCGAGGAAGACCACGACAAGCTCGATCTCGAGCTTGAGGGATGCTGCGAACGCTGTGGCACCCAGTTCTGCTTCACCGCCGCCATGCCGATCCCTCAAGGGACGGTCAGCTCGGAGTTCTAAGTGGGGGAAAAGACAGGGATTGCTTGGACAGGTTCCACGTGGAACTGCTGGTACGCATGTACAAAGATCGACCCGGGTTGCGACAACTGCTACATGTTCCGGGACATGCGCCGCTTCGGGAAAGACCCCGAAGTGGTCACCCGGTCCAAGACCACATTCGATCTGCCGCTGCGCTGGAAGACACCCAAACTCATCTTCACCTGCAGCTGGTCGGACTGGTTCCATAAAGA
>Ga0307379_10014099_pt1 | contig 10326 bp, 8 predicted proteins | sample UN2MG_FD_202237 | JGI IMG/M metagenome (GOLD analysis project Ga0307379, IMG submission 202237) | Soil microbial communities from Risofladan, Vaasa, Finland - UN-2 | ecosystem: Environmental > Terrestrial > Soil > Coastal area > Acid sulfate soil | place: Finland: Risofladan, Vaasa | collected... | reverse complement strand
GCATGGAAGACGAACCCGTCGGGACGGCTGGCAGCCAGGCCCCGGAGGGCCAGGAACGCCGCAAGAAGGCAGAGCGGCGAGACGTAGTGCAGCGCCGCACCGGCCTGGACCGCCGGCGCGGCCCCGGGCGCCGCCGCAGCGACGATCGGCGGGCCGCCGAAGAAGGCGAGATGACCGATGAGCAGTTCGAGTTTCTGATGGCCGTCAACGAGTACAAGCGCGTCAACAAGAGGCCGTTTCCCACGTGGAGCGAGGTGCTCGACGTGATGAAGGCTTTAGGCTATAGAAAGGTTGCCGAACCGCAGGACATACGGTAGAATGTTCAGCGGCGGGGGGCAGGCAGGACAGCGATGTTGGCCGGCGACGCATTTGGGGCTTCAGCCGAGATCGCCACGGTGGTGGTGCCGGTGGCGGTATACTTTCTTGTTCTGGGCCTGCTGAACAGCCGGCCCCATCCGCAGTTGCTCTCCGGGCGGCTGGACTTCGCCCTGCTGACCGCGGCCATCAGCCCCCTGTTCGCCGTGCCGGTGCTGGGGTACTTCGGGATCTCACTGTTGTCGGTGGCGACCGCCGTTGCGCTGCTGGCACTGGGGATTGCAATGCTGGCCCCTAAGGGCCGAACGTGGGTTGTGTACAACCTCCAGGGCTCGGAGGCCCGCCGCGCGGTGGCTGCGGCGCTTCGGAGTATCGGGCTGGACTTCCAGGCCCGTCCCAACGGCTACTGCCTCGCGGACCAGCAGGGGTTCGTGCGGATCAGCGAGTTCGCGCCGCTTCGCAACGCCTCCGTGCGGCTTGACGGCGGCGACGCGGACCTTGCCCGGCGATTCGAGCGGGCCCTTGGCAAAGTGCTCAAGGGCTATCGGGTGCAGACCAGCCCGATGGCCGTCTCGCTGCTGCTGGTGGCCACCGCGATGCTGGTGGCGCCACTGACCATGATGGCCCACCGGGTGCCGGAGATCGTCCGCCTGCTGACAGACCTGCTTCAGTAGCGGCTTGGCGCCCCCAACCGCCCTGTCCCCGCGTGTGCAGCGGGAAACCGACCAGGCTTTCAGACCCGTTTGCCCTTGATGCCGGGCGAGAAGCTGCTAGACTATGGGGCTGCCGAAGCGGCGGCCTACAAGGTAAGCGACCATGAAGGAAAAGATTCACCCCGAATACAAGGACATCACCATTACCTGCGCGTGTGGGGCCTCGTTCCAGACCCGCTCCACGCTGTGCAAGGACCTCCAGGTGGATATCTGCTCGGTCTGCCACCCGTTCTACACCGGCAAGCAGAAGTACGTCGATACGGCCGGCCGCGTGGAGAAGTTCCAGCGCAAGTACGGAGGCGACTACTTCAGGAAGCCGTCCGCCGGCAAGAAGTAGCTGCGCCGACAGCCTCGATAGCGCCGACACGTCCAGCATGGATCCTGTCGGCGTTTTTCTTTCGTTGGGCCCGCCGGGGCGGGCGGTGCCCCGCATCTGATCGGTGAGACGCCATGACACCCGCAGAAGACAGCCTGCTGGCCAAGCTCCGGGAGCTCGACCGCCGCTTCGACGAGCTGACGGAGCGGATGCACAACCCGGCCGTCGTGTCGGACCGGGCCCGCTACGTGGCACTGGCCAAGGAGCACGCCGGCATGAGCCGTGTGGTGGGCCTGTTCCGCGCGTACAGGACGATCGCCGACCAGCTCGACCAGGCGCAGTCGATTCGCGACGATCCGTCCGCCGACGCCGAGCTGAAGGCCCTGGCCGACAGCGAGGTCGAGGACCTGCGCCGGCGGGCGGCGGCCGCGATGGAGGATCTCAAGGGCACGCTGGTGATGTCCGCCGACCAGGCCATCGACTCGATCATGCTGGAAATCCGCGCCGGCACGGGCGGCGAGGAGGCGGCCCTGTTCGCCGGCGACCTGCTGAGCATGTACCGCCGCTACAGCGAGCGCCGCGGCTGGAGCTTCGAGGTGCTCTCCGCCAGCGCCACGGGGATGGGCGGCTTCCGCGAGGCCGTCGTCAACGTCCGCGGCCCGGGCGTCTGGAGCCGCCTGGGGTACGAGGGCGGAGGTCATCGGGTCCAGCGCGTCCCGCAGACCGAGGCACAGGGTCGGATTCACACGTCGGCCGCCACCGTGGCCGTCCTGCCCGAGCCGCAGGACGTCCAGGTCCGAATCGACTGGGACAAGGACGTCCTGGAGCACACCAGCCGCGCAGGCGGGCCCGGCGGGCAGAACGTCAACAAGGTGGAGTCGGCCATCCGCCTCGAGCACGTGCCCACGGGCATCACCGTCTCGATGCGCGACGAGAAGTCGCAGCACAAGAATCGCGCCAAGGGCCGCAGGATACTCGCCGCACGCGTGTACGAGCACTTCCTCAGCCAGCAGCGCGCAGCCGAGGCCAGCGCACGAAAGGCCATGATCGGCTCAGGCGACCGCTCGCAGCGCATCCGCACCTACAACTTCCCGCAGAACCGCTGCACCGACCATCGGCTCAAGGGCGCCGCTCAGGCCGGCGCGAACTTCAATCTCGACGGGATCATGGCCGGCGGACTGGACGAGCTGATCGACGCGCTGGTCGCCCGCGACAAGGCCGAGAGACTGGCCAGCTTCTCCTTAGATTGACAATTGGCGATTGGCAAATGACAATCGGGGCTGGGGTGTCAGTAGTTGATGGATCGGCCATCGCAGCGCCGGAGTCCCAACGCGCCCCTTTCGGAAGACCGGACAGACGGTAGCCGGGGGGCGTTAGGCTGCCTTAGCTTGACGGGGGGGCTGAGCTTGGACGTTACTGGTCAGCCCGAAGACGGCTATTGTAGCAAACCACCATGCAGGCCGGAGCGAAGCGACAGAAGGCGCGAGAACTGGCATTGGTGCGGCAATTCCTGGCTGAAAGCAGGATGCGCTACGACAAAGCCAGTCTCCAGGGATGTGAAGCTCCTGACGTTCTCGTTAGGGTTTACCAGGTTGCGCACCCGGCTCTCGTGGGTATCGAAGTCACTGAGTATCAGTCTGACGCCGGGAACCCTCGCGGTTCCCCGGGTCGGCGGAAGAAGGCGTTTGGCGATCGGGTCGTGTCGGCCCTTGATGACCTGTCGGGGCAAGACGACGCGCTACGTCAATACAAGGGCATCTTGTTCTTTGACGATGAGGCCGCCGCCCGGGGCGGAAATGCGCAGGGGCTTGCCAAGGAGATTGCAGGCTTCACGCGAGACCATGCAGGCGAGATCCCCGACACCGGGCCCAAGCCTTTCACCAGGGCCCACCCTCGCCCCATGCCGGAGAAGACTGGAGATTTCGATAAGCACCCCCTGATCAGCACGTTCGTCCATACGCTGTACCTGTCACGTCGTTCGGATTGCACCCCTTTATCTGGTTGGGAGTATAGTCGAGCCGCCGTTGTCGGTCTCAATCCGAGCTTGGTGGTCCAGGCGATTGACCGTAAGGCGACACGGGTGGAGTGCTATCGCCGTTCACCCTGCGAACAGCTTTGGCTGCTGATCTGTGCTGGCGCGGATGTGCAGGTGCCGAGCGATTCCGCAGGCACGGTGGACTTGGCGAGGAATGGACTGGATTCGGTCGAGTTGTGCGAGTCCGTTCGACGGTCCGGGTTTGACCAGGTGATCTTCTGGGAGAAGTGGGGGTGGTATAAATCCTTGTGCCGCCGTGATGATACGGCATAGACGAGGAACAATCAGGGGATGGACAGGAATAGGGGCCAATGGCGCGGCAGCAGGGACGGGGTGCAGTCGCGACATCACCTCTATTCGTGCCTGTGCGTGGTCCGGGGCGGACAGCGGCGTTACCCATACCTGCCCCGTTGCCATGTCCTCGCGCGGGGGGCGCATCCAACATCCGGCGGCCCCGGGGGTTATGTAGCCAAAATATTTTCCAGAATTTATTTGACAAGCGAATGGGGGTTGGTATGATATTGAGTGGATTCTGGCTGGGGCGGTCTCGGCTGGCCGTTGCCACGGGGAAAACGGGGATGCACGCTTCGATCGACAAGTGCCCGCGGTTGCGAGTGAGCGGCAATCACGGCGGGGCTCTGCGCCGGCGGGCGGCGCACCACCGGCTACGGGCCACTGGATACCGGCTACGGGCCACTGGATACCGGCTACGGGCCACTGGCCTTTCAGCGCCTGCATCCTCTGCGTCCTCCCTGCTTCGCCAAGTCGCCGACGCTGCATAGCTATGGCGACGCAGCGGCTCCGCAGGGCGAGCTGCGCCTCCGCCTGTCGGGAGCGGCCCTCGCGGGCTGCGGCCCAAGGAAAAAATGCGGAACGAAGCCAATTCTGGCAGTCCGGCGGGCCACGCGTATGGCCTTTTCAACACAGGACTTACGAGCGGCCTGCTGCCGATATGGCACTCGCCGCGCGGGGGAAAACGAACCCAATATTGGGTTCGACCTCGGCCACAGGAACGAAGATGTTTTTTGCCAAACGAAGCCAATTCCGCCAGTCCCGCAGGTCAAGCGTACGGCCTTTTCGACACAGGACTTACGAGCGGCGTCCTGCCGATTTGGCACTCGCCGGGCGGGGGAAAACGAACCCAATATTGGCTTTGGCTGTGCGGGTTTGGGCCGGTTTTCGGCGGCCGATCGACGCGGGCGCAGGCCATGTCGGGACGGCACTGTGCCACGGACATCCGACCGCGACCCACAGGCGCCCGTCCGACATTCTTGGCTTGCAGGGCCGGCTGCGGCGACATAGCATTGCCCGCTTGCCATCCGTGGAGACACATCGCACCTGAAGCAGGAAGGAGAGAATCATGTTCAGGAAGGCATTGTTCGTCGGTCTGCTGGCGGCTGTGGTTGTGGGCCTGCCGGCGCGCAGTTGGAGTCAGGACAACCCCGCCGCCGCGCAGGCAGCCGGCGCCGAGGTCAAGAAGCTCACATTTGACAACAAGGAGGCGCTTGCCGGCTGGACGATCACGGGCGACGTGACGGTCGACATGGCCAAGGCCCGCGAGGGCACAGGCGGCGCGCTGAAGGTCGGACCCGGCGGCAAGGCCGTGCTGAAGCTCCGCGCCAGCGACGCCTCGGGCAAGGTCGAGATGTGGGTGCATGACGACGGCACCGTGCCCGAAAACGCCAAGGCCTCCCGCGTGGGCCCGCGCTGGGGGCTGGTGCAGGGCGACGGCAAGCTGCTGGCCGTCGGCATCCTCTACGCCGCCTACCTCGGCGGCAACGAGGGCTACACCGCCACCGCCTCCAACGGCAGGAGCTGGTTCAACCAGTTGTTCTGGCTTGGCGTGAACCGCAAGCCCGGCTGGCACAAGTGGACGCTGGACTTCGATCCGACCAAGGGCATCCAGGTCTTCCACAACGACAAGGCCGTGGACAAGGCCCACTTCGACTCCACGAAGGCCGGCCTGAAGGGCTTCAGCGCCATCGTCATCTGGGGCGACGGCGGCAAGGGCAAGGAGCAGACGATCTGGGTGGACGACGTGTCGGTAACGCTGGGCGGGGCGGTGAAGTCGGTGCCGCAGCCGAAGCCGGTCGCGCCGACGGTCGAGGGCCCTAACCCCTGGGTCCCCTCGGACCAGAAGGTCGTGATGTACACGAAGGACAATCCCCCCGCGACGCCGAAGCTCGAGGACCTGCCGCTGAAGGGCAGCGTCAGCCAGTACGGCATCACCTGGACGTTCGAGAAGCCCGCGCGGGTCGGGCAGTTCGTCAACGGCGACTGGTACGTCGTCGGGCCGGTCACGGTGAAGGCCCTCGACCCCAAGCCGCTCTACGGCGATGAGATTCCCGAGATCGAGCTGGACCACATGGACCTGGAGCGGGCGGTCGCGCAGCGCGTCCGCAACGGCTTCATGCTCAATCCGCCAGCCAAGACGAAGGTCGCCTACGACAGCGGCATCCGAAACTGGTGGGACCCCTCGCTGATCGGCAAGCTGCCCGTGGCGATGAAGGCCGGCGACTCGCTGGTGGCCACCATCTCCATGCCCAAGGGGCTGATCCTGAGGGCCCAGTTGAGGAACAAGATCGAGCGCGGCAAGGGCGACAGCAGCCCGATACGGACGGCGGCCGTGCTGACCTGCGTGGGCGAGCCGCAGCCGCCGGACGCCTTTCGCCCGTCCTACTGCGACCGCACCGCGGAGATCTACCTGTCCCGCAACCTGAAGCGCGAGCTGCTGCCGACGGCGGCCGCCACCAAGAGCACGCCGAAGATCGGGCTCTACGTGCGGTTCAACCAGCGTCCGTGGCTGGCGACGGGCTTCTTCGGCTTCGAGGAGCCGGTAGAGAACATGCCGCAGTACGGCCTGGAGTTCGGCCGCGTCGCGGGCCTCTCCGCCCTGATGCTCTGCACCGACCTCAAGCCCGCCGAGAAGGAGACGCTGCTGGTGGATTACGTCCAGGTGGGCATCGACCTGGGAGGTATCGCCCGCGCGGGCCATCCCGGCTGGGAGGGCTTCGGCGGGCACGGCAGCGGGCGCAAGCTGCCCATCGTCTTCGCCGGGCTGCTGCTGGGCGACGAGCAGCTCGCTAACGTCAACAAGTCCTTCCCGAAGGTCAGCTTCGGCGAGGACGAGCAGACGGCCTACGGCGAGAGCTGGACCGGGGCCAAGGTCGTCTTTGCCGGGCACAGGGCCATCGACGCGAGGACCGGCATCGCCCGACCGGGGACGGGCCCCTACGAGCACAAGCACCCTTCGAAGTGGACGGGCGGCGACAATACCAGCGAGGGCTATCGCCGGTGCTGCACGAGCGTCGGCTGGGTCGCCCAGGGACTGGTTCTGCGGCTGATGAAGGCCGAGAAGGCCTGGGGCCACGATGCGTTCCTAGACTACGTCGATCGCTGGATGTACGAGAACGACGGCGAGTTCGTGAAGGTCATCAATAAGGAGACCGGCAGGGACCACGACAAGGACTGGTCGCGGCAGGAGCAGACCTGGGAGCCCTTCGTCAACGAGATGTGGGCCAAGTACCGCACCGGTCCCGGCATGCCTCCCACCGACGGCTGGAAGAAACAGCACGACGACAGCTATCTCAATAACGCCATGGAGAAGGCGAAGCCCAAGGACTGATCCGCGCGCCGCAGCGCCTTGGAGGGACGCGCTCCGTCGCGTCCGTCGGAGTAGGGCGGGCTCTGCCCGCCGTCGGACTGTCGTTCACCGGCCGGCCGGCTTGGTGGTCGCCGAGCCGCCTGCGGCATCCGCGCCGCCCGGCGCCGCGGCACTGCCGGCGAGCTTTAGCCGCGCCAGGTCCTTGAGCGTTGTCCGGAGCAGCCAGGAGGTCTGGCTGCCGGCCAGCAGCAGAACCTCGCCGTCCTCGGCGACGTGGACGCGCGCGCCCCTGAGGGGGATTACGTGATTGGTGATCTTCAAGCCCGCGCGCGGGCTGACGGATGGGGAATCGAGGTCAACCTCGGCCAGATAGGCGGACTCTTGCTCCTCGCAGAGCAGGAGCATCCTGTCCTCTGCGAAAATGAGCTGCGGCCTAACGATGGATCGGTTGGGCTGATACTTGACCAGCAGAACCGGCATCGACCAGCTTGCGCCGTCCGCGGAGCTGGCGTACATGATCCCGCGCGCGGGGGCGTCAAAGACGAGGTGGAAATCGCCCTTCTTGTCGATCGTGACGTGCTGGTGAGTTGGGGTTATCTTCGTGGGGTCGATCTGCAAGTCCATCTGCGTGAACTCGCGAAGGCGGTCGAACGACTTGCCCGATGCGGCCTGGTGGCGCGAGAACACCCAGCACGTCCCGTCGGGGTGCTGGAGGATCTGCGCGGGGTTGGGCGGCGTGCCGCCCACGCCGCCGAGGGTGGTCGGGCGCGGCCGCGACCACGTCTTGCCGTCGCGCGTGCTGGTGATAAAGAGCTTGAACCTGCCACTGCCGGTGTCCTTCAGCCACATGCGCTTGGTCAGGAAGCCCACCCAGACCGTACCGTCCTTCGTGCGGCAGGCGGTCGGGGCGACGTCGTCCGACAGCGAGTTGAACGGCGCGGGTTCGGGCTCGGACCAGCTCACCAAGTCCTTGCTGCGGCTCAGCATGATGCTGCGTCGGTAGCCGCACCACAGGGCGAGGTAGCTCTTGTCCGGCAGGCGCACGAGGTTCGTGCAGGCGGGCGGCATCTGTCCCAGGTCGGTGGGGCCGGCCTGCGTCCAGCGGAACGGGCTGTCGAGGTTGATGAAGATGCCCCACCCCTCGCCGGGGCGTACGCGGAAATCGAATCCGCCCTTCGCCTCTCGGCCGGGCAGCTCATACGAGACCCGGTACTGCCCCGGCGCAAAGCCGCGGTAGGCGACCTCCGATCGGAGATCCTTGTCCCCGCAGAGGAACCGCCCGCCGGCCGGCAGCGCCTCGGTCTGGACCCAGGAGTCCGCGAGCACCGGCGGGGCGTCCTTCCTCGCCGGACGGAGCGTCGCCTTGGCCTCGATGCTGTGGAGCGTGAAGTTGCCCTTGGAGGAGCCGGTCGTGACGTACACGACCTCGATGCCCGGCGGAATCTCGATGCTCCTGCGGCACGTCTTCCGGCCGACCTCTTCCGGCCCAGGCCAGCGGATTGTCCCCAGGTCCTTCCGGCCGCCGTGCGGGCCGCCGGTCGGCACGCGGCAGCGAAAATACCCGCCCCAGTGGGGCTTCAGCATCTCCAGGTCGAGCGTGAACTCGATGGCCGCGAACTCCTTGCCCGGCGCGGGAGCGAAGGCGTACTCCCAGAACGGCTTGTCGGGGTTGGACGACGGACAGTAGCACCGAAGTCGTGTTTCGTCCTCGTCGGGCTTGAGCGTGGCCGCGGGGTTCCTGGCGGTCAGGACGAACAGGTAGGGCGTCTGGGGCAGATTGTCCGGTGGAAGTGTGCTGACGGCCCGCGCGATCCGCCCGATGTCCAGGAAGTTGGCCCGCCGGGCGTGCCGGACCTTCAGCACCTGCTTGTGCAGACGAGCCCACGTGGCGAAGGCCGCATCCAGGTCACCGGCGGCCTGCTGGGCGGCCGCCAGCTCCTTCAAGAGGCCCATGCTTGTGCTGGTGACGTCGGTGCTGTTCGGATCGTGGAACTCCGCGGCCTTGGCCAGCGTCTTCACGGCGGCCTTGGGGTCTTTGAGCTTGAGGCTCTGGATGCTGGCTATCCGCATGGAGATGGCGTGGCGGTGACTGAGCATCGTCCAGGGCTGTGCGTAGGCGCTGTTTGCAGCCTCCTTCATGTCCTTGTCGATCAGGAGGATGACGTTTTCGTAAGCGATGACGGCCTGGCCCCACTTCTCAGCGAGCTGACAGCCTCGCGCCTGCCACAGCCAATCGATGATGTTGGCGTGCTTCGTGGCCGTCACGTCCTTGGACAGGGAGATCATCTTTTCGTAGTCGCCGCGGACGTATGCGTCCTGGACGCTCTCGCGGAGGAGCTGGAGCTTCTCCGGCGCCAGGCCGGTGGTGCCCTTGATGATCATCTTGGCCCGCGTGACCACCTCCAGGTCATCGCTGAGCATGGCCCTGCGGAGCGCGGGCAGGGCGGCCCGGCCGATCGCCGCGAGCCTGCGCGTAGCCTCCTCGCGGACCGTCCACCGGTCGCTGCCCAGGTCCGCGATGAGCTTCTCGATCTCGTCCGGGCCGGGTTGACTCGTTTGTGCGAGTGCCGCGCCCGCGAGCGCCAATGCCACAGCAGCGCAGATCGCCCATCTCATCAAAGCATCCCCTTTCGCATTCGGCAGCCCGGCCGCGGGCGCCGCGCGAAGGCGGCCGCCTGGGCCTTGTCTTGTCGGACGCTCCAGCCGCCCGGAGGTTCCGGGCAGACTCTTCGCGCGTCGCTGGAGCGGCGGGGTGCCTCAGGCGAAGCAGGCGACGGTCGGCACGTCGGCCATCGTCCGCAGGCCGGGCGGCGCCGCCAGGACGGCGCGGATCGTGTTGACGGTGGTCGCGCAGGTGGCTACATCGCCGCCGTCGCGCTGGACGGCATACTGCACAACCCTCTGCCGGATCGGGCCCAGTCCGACTTGCAGAACCTTGGCCATGTGCCTTTCCTTGTTCGGAAGCGAAGCGCTGGCCGACGCGGCCGGGAGGCGGGGTCTCTACCAGACGATCTGACGGGCGTCAAACACCGGCCCGTCGGTGCAGCAGAGCTTGTACTGCCAGCCGCGATCGTTGTCCGCCCGCACCTTGCAGACGCACGACTGGCAGGTGCCGACGCCGCAGGCCATGTGCCGCTCCATCGCCAGGTGGCATTCGATGTCGCGGGCGACGCACGCCTCGGCGACCGCGCGCATCATCGCCTCCGGCCCGCACGCATAGGCGACCAGGTCGGCCGGTTCGCATCCGCCCCGGTCCAACCAGCTAGCGAAGGCGTCGCTGACGAGCCCGGAGAAGCCAAGCGATCCGTCGTCGGTCGCGACGACGCTCGCCGCGCCGTGGGCG